>Ga0209212_1005193_pt1 | contig 15672 bp, 17 predicted proteins | sample RifGroC2_FD_183996 | JGI IMG/M metagenome (GOLD analysis project Ga0209212, IMG submission 183996) | Groundwater microbial communities from Rifle, Colorado, USA - Groundwater C2 (SPAdes) (version 2) | ecosystem: Environmental > Aquatic > Deep subsurface > Groundwater | place: Rifle, Colorado... | reverse complement strand
ACAGGGTACAGGGTACAGGGTACAGGGTACAGGGTACAGGGTACAGGGTACAGGGTACAGGGTACAGGGTACAGGGTACAGGGTACAGGATGTCATCCATTGTCGGCAAAATGTGAGGCCCTGATTCATTCCGTTCGGCAGGATCAAAGGAACGAATCTGGAGAAGCATATAATATTAGATGCTCTGGCACTCATGTGAAACAGGAAAAAGCATCTAATATTAGATGCCAGAAAAGCATATAATACTAGATGCAGGTATCCAATATTATATGCCAGTATATAATATTGGATACCATGAGTCGTTTCTATAATAACTTGTTAGACCCAGATAGGAGTTGAAAAATTGACAATCGATGATCGCATTAACAGATTCAAAAAGTATTTCGAAAATGAGTTAAGGATGATTGATGCAATTCCGGCATCGGATTCAAGCAAAAAGTTTAAAAAAGCTCTGTATGTTAGCGTTATTGATGCATTGTCTAAGAGTGTATTCCCACACAGGAATGGTAAAAACCATGAGCGCTTTGTAGCTTTCTTAATGAGATTTGCGAATTGGAGCGAAGGTTACAGAATAAGCATGCCTCATTTGGCGCAACTATTAAGAATAAACCCAGATCCCGCTTTTGAAAAACTTAGGAAGATAATTTTTGAAGCGTACGATAGATCAAACGTCCACAGATCACAGCTTGTCGGACTTGATACGGATCCAACAAGCGATGAAATTAAGAAGAATTGGCCTACTCTAAAGGAGTGCAGAATCCCAATCGAAGGAATAACATTAGAGTCATTACAGCATTTTCACCTGCTTTATGCCTACCGAAACAGTCTGGTACATGAATTGAGAGAACCTGGCTATGGGATTGAGTCAAAGGACGACGAGGATTACCCGTACTATCACGGGATGACAATAGTTGACGCTGGAAAAGAAGAGAAGAGCATTGAACTTGTATATCCAGTCATGTTTTTTCAGAGACTAGTTTCAACTTGCCTGAATAATCTAGAAATTTATCTTAAGGATAACAAGCTAGATCCTTACGCATATTATAAATTTGGCACTTATTGGATTTTCGAATTAAACGAATAGCCCCGTGCCGGTAGATCGAAATGAAACCCACTGCGAATTCTAACGAGGCGGGTCCACAGCGACGCGCCACGAGGCGGCGCGTGACCCGCGTCGTTATTCTTCACAAACCATGAGGGGGTATTCATGAATCTTAACGATTGGAGTGCTGTCGCTCAATTAGCACGGAGCTTGACACTGATAGTTCAAGTAAAAGCTGAACTATGATAACTAATGGGAGGACATAGCTATGACTTACAGATTTCTTTTTATCCCGTTTTTACTGCTTTCGACCGGGTGCGCAACGCCCCCCTTTCCGGAAAACGTACCGACTGCAATGATTCGATTTACCGCCAATGTTCCCGTGGCTGTCGGAATGCCATGTGAAAATGACCGATTTATTAAGGGTGGGATGATAAGAAACGAGTGGTGGAAAGAAATCTCACCTGTGAAAATGTACGGGACACGTAGCGACAAGAACAATGAGGTCATGGAGAGACTAATCCCCGCCGATAGAACGCTGCCTTTTCGGGTAATGTTCGCGCATGGCATAGTGTCCGGTTCAACAATAAAGACCAACAGATGCGTACTCGTGTTCTCATTTCGGCCTCAGCCGCACGAACAGTACCAAGCGGACTATGTTCTTGGCACCGACTCCTGCAATTTGAAAATGTATAGATTGTCTGAAAAGAACGGTGCCATCCAGAAGTCAGAAGTGCCGGTAAAGTTTTATCCTGACCCCGAGAGAAAGCCCGACTTTTGTCGTAACGACACATAGACCGAATCAGCTGAAACGATGTCGATATTGCACCGGATAGTGCCAAACAAGCCTTTGGAGCCGACACCGGATACATTGCTCCGTTTCCCGATGTCGCATAGCGGTCGAGGTTCAAAGGCGGCGTTATGTTCTTGAGATATTAATATGCCAATTAAGATCGATAAGCCTACGATAATTAAAGCTGCTGGCAACAAGCCAAAGGTGATCAAGGAATATATTGGCTTTGTTAATTCACAAACATCCGACCTGAGTATAGCTCACATGGTCAGTCCGGCAGGCTGGTTAGAGCCGGGGCAGAAGCCTGAGTTTGCTGAATATACGGTTGTCTTAAGGGGAATGTTGCGAGTTAAAACTGAAAAAGAGCAATTAGATGTTCATGCGGGAGAGGCAATTATTGTAAAGGCAAACGAGTGGGTCCAATATAGCACGCCGGGAAATGAAGGAGCTGAATATATAGCAGTGTGTATGCCGGCATTCTCTCCTGATGCCGTCCATAGAGATGAAGGTTGATCGGCATAACCAGGTTTTGCGAGCTGACTGTAATAACATCAAGCCACTTCACTTATTTCGGAGGCTAACTTCATCGTACTGATTTCCTCGCAGGAAATGGACGTTGTTCATTCCTGATGATTGTTACGCGACCCATAGGGATCTAAGAGGAGGTGCCTGTATGAACGCGACGAGAATGCTGTTTCCCGAATACGCGCGCGAGAGGCATCGGGGACGTTGATGCTTACGTTGCATTTAGCTTGACAAGTACCCGTTTGATGCCTATAATCGCTTCATGCCACGACAAGCAAGATTAGACGTCCCCGGAGCACTGCATCATATCATTGTCCGCGGGCTTGACAAGTCGAAGATATTCAAAGACGATCAGGATAAAGCCAAGTTCCTTGAGCGGCTCGGGCAAAACGTCCTTGAGGCAGATTGTTCTATTTATGCATGGGTGTTGTTAGACAACCACGTTCATTTGTTATTTCGCAGCGGTCGTCACGGAATATCCGTTGTCATGCGAAAACTTCTGACCTGGTACGCTCAATACTTCAACCGAAGACACCGGCGCTTTGGCCATCTCTTTCAGAATCGCTACAAGTCGATACTCTGCGAAGAAGAGACCTATCTCCTTGCCCTCATTCGCTACATTCATCTCAATCCCATCAGGGCAGACATTATCCAGACAGTGGAAGAATTAGACCATTACCGCTGGTGCGGCCATCGAGCCATCACCGGGAAGGCTGCCTACCCCTGGATGAGCGTGCGCGATGTACTGAAAGAGTTTGCAGGGACAAGAAGAAAAGCAATAGCAGCATACCGCAGGTTCGTGGGTGAGGGGATAGGTCAGAAGCGCGATCCCAGGTTCAGCGGCGGAGGGCTTATCCGCAGTCACGGCGGGTGGTCCCAGGTACTTTCGAAGCGCCGAAAGAACCAGAAAGAAGAATATGACGAACGGATCCTTGGGAGCGGAGACTTCGTCCATGCAGTTCTTAAGGAAGCGGAAGAACAACAATTGCGTCAGATAAAGCTACGGCGGGGAGGCCTCACATTTGCAAAAGTCGTGGAACAGGAAGTAGAGAAATCGCAGATAAGCGCCAATGAACTCAAAGCAGGAAGCAGGCGGAAGGCGGTAAGTGAGACACGTGCAAAGATTGCCCGGCGCGCCGTGGACGAGCTTGGTTTATCATGTGCCGAAATTGCCCGGCATCTCGGAGTGTGCACGTCCAGCATATCCCGCGTTATTGCGCATGCAGCCGGACGGGGGAGCTGATAGCAAAATGTTTTCTTGCGTCTATGCTCTGAGCAATGTAAGCATCAACATCCCCTTTGTATGGTTTAAAGAAGTGGAGATTCGCGTTCGTACTCTCTCGGGGATGACCAAGGAAGAGATTGGCGTTCCTCTGATGAGGAAAGCGTTCAGGCCGGGCGCGGGTCCGCTTATTGATGAAAAACAGACAGGAGGGGAACAGCAAGACGTCATGGATCTGTTTGCCGGTGCAATTGGTTCCTTCAAGAATCCAAGTAGCCATCGAGATGTGGATATATCTGATTCTGTCGAGACCGTTGAACTAATCGGATTTGCCGATTTCCCTTCGCATCGCCGATCGCAGAAAGCCCAAAGAGAGCGCTTGAATGTGAAAAGTGAGGTCAGGACGAAGGATGTACCAATAAGGTCGCGTCTTCTTTGTTGTCATTGTGCCTTCTTGTCTCTTAGAATGCAAGCGATCACGTTACTTTAGCCGGAGATTACGCTTAGACATTCCATGCCCGTAATAAAAAAAGCTGCGCAATGGGCTTCTGCTTGCAGGTTTATGAGGGACTCGGCGTAGTGTTCGTTCCGCTTTTTCCCTTTTTTGTGTTTGACTAAACCTGGGCTCGTCGGTAAAATATTCATATGATTTAGCGCTTCGAACCCTTGTAGGGTCATGAACCGCAAGAGGAATACAAAGAAGCAGCGCGATACTACGAGGGCTGGCAGCAGGTTTAGGCCAACGTTTTATTGCCGCAGTCGCGCCTTGATTGCCCTCTGGAAAAATCGTAAAATTATCGAAAAATGAGAGAGGAGGATTTCCCCATGCGGATGAAAGTAGAGGAAATCGAAATGGAAGCGCTTCGGCTTTCTGCTCACGAGCGAGCTCTCCTTGCCGAACATCTTATTGGGAGCTTAGAAACCGATGCGGATCCTGATGCTGAGCGTTCCTGGATCGAAGAGGCCGAACGTCGGTATGCTGAATATAAAGCTGGAAGGGTCAAGACAATACCTGCGGAGCAAGCTTTTAAAAATGCCCGAGCAAAATTGAAGTGATGCCGATTTTATTTCTTCCAGAAGCAGAACAGGAAATGATCGAAGCCGCACGCTACTACCATTCTCAGTCAGCTGGTTTGGGAACGGAGTATCTGTCTGAAGTTGAACACGCTGTCCACTCCATCGCGACATCTCCGCATACATGGCCGATTCTTCAAGGTGATTTACGAAGAAGGCTTATTCGAAGATTTCCCTATGGTATTCTTTACCGAATCGAGCCGGAAGAAATCATAATAGTCGCTATTTCACATCTGCGAAAGAAACCGGGATATTGGAAGAAAAGAGTCGAAAAAGGTTGACCTGCGATTTAACCAACAGGCGGGTCGACACGGGTCTGTTTTGCTGAATTCCTCACAGGAAAAGATTGCCGTCCAGTCCTGATGGCTGCTTAGTGTGACCCATGGAGTACTTACTCAGAGGAGGTGTCTGCATGAACGCGACACGAATGGTATTTCTGTCCGCTGCACTGGTTACATTGCTAGGAATGGCCCTGACCGGTTTTGCTCAGGTTCACTGGGTCCTGTATGTGCCGGTAATTATGTTCATAATCGCCGGCATCACCGGTATCTGTCCCGGTGTGATCATCTGGACGAAGCTCGGATTCAAGAATGAACCGATGTCCTGCGATCAGCCGTTCAAGAAAAAATATGCAGCCGTCAGTACAGCAGGGCAAGAAGTTTTCTCGCAAAGGCGCTAAGAGCGCCAAGAAGGACCCAGTCTTTTTTAATTTTAACCCTGGACTTAAAGGTTCCCTTTGCGTCCTTTGCGAACTTTGCGAGAGACGCCTTTAGGTTCCTGCTTGTCCGGATCAGGAGGACCGCCGGTGAAAAAGATCATCAAAACGGACGATGCGCCCAAGGCCATCGGACCCTACTCCCAGGCCGTTGAGGCGAACGGCTTTGTGTTCCTCTCGGGCCAGTTACCCATCGACCCGGCAAGCGGCGCCGTGCTGCAGGGGGGTATCAAGGACCAGGTGCGGCTCGTGCTCGAGAACGCCAAGCACATTCTGGCTGCTGCGGGCTGTGGTCTGGGGCAGGTAGTGAAGGCCACGATCTATCTCAAAAGCATGGCGGACTTTCCGGCCATGAACGAGGTGTACGGCGGTGTTTTCCCGACTGACCCGCCTGCCAGGGCAACGGTTGAGGTCGCCCGCCTGCCCAAGGATGTGCTGATCGAGATGGATTTTATCGCGGTGAAGAAGAACTGAAGAATAGAGATGTGCCGGTGACAGCAGGTGGACGCTGAAAGCAAAGGCATGTCTCGCAAAGGCGCAAAGTTCGCAAAGAAAAGCGCAGCCTCAGGATTTTAAAACGAGATTATCACACGGGGGCACGAAGCCACAAAGAACGACTGGAGATTGCTCCATTTCATTGGTTCAAATCTGGGGTTAAATGCCTTTCTTCGTGAGCTTCGTGGCATTGTGTGAGGCAGGCCTGTGCAGTTTCCTTATTCTTTCTTTGCGTCTTGGCGTCTTCGCGCGAGACCGGCTTGTCATTGCCTTTCTTGGCGCCCTTTGCGCCTTTGCGAGAGACCGTCCTTTACTCTGACTCATCGTAATCAGCAGAAGTTCTGCGTGATGAACACTTTCCCGTCCGGCGTGATGTACACGCCTATCCCTTCCTTGCCCCACTGCGGCGTCAGGATGTTCTTGCGGTGGCCGGTGCTATTCATCCATCCCTTCACCGTTGTCTCGGCGATCTCTTCAGGTTTGTTCCAGTCGTAATATTTTACGTTGTTCATTGTGATGATCCGGTCGAACAGATTATTCTGGAAGATATTCTCGGCACCTGTATAGATGTACCGGCCGTCGCGGACGGCGCAGACGTAACCTGCGTCGCTGTAGCGGGCGGAAAAGCCGTGGCCTTCAGGAGAATCATGGCTGAAGTAGCGCCGTTTGGCCATATCTTCGCTGTGTTTTCTGGCGATGCGACTGAGCCGCTCATCCCAGGCAAGGGTCGACAGGCCTTTTCCCTGCCGTTCCTTGTTAATGAGCGCATGAACGCGCTGCTCGAGATCGGGGGCGCTGACCTTGGGCTGTGGTTTGTGTTCAGGGCGAACTGAACCTGCAGGCACGCGGGAGGGCTGCGGCACGCAGGCTGTGACAAACAACAGGGCAACCGTGGTGAGCAGCATGGGGGCAAATTTTCTGGAAAGGTTGTTCATTGTGGTCCTAACCCCGCATAAAGGGGAATTGAAAATTGAAAAGTGCAAATTGTAAAATGGCTGATTGAACGGTGAACTGATTTGAGTTGGCAGTGCATTAGCAAAGAGGCTGGATCAGGATAATCGAGTGAATCGTCCCGGGGCAGCCAGGGGCCGCTCCCGGGAGTTTCATGACAGGGGATCAACGCTGATCAACCGTGCTTCTTGACCTTGCCGGACCGGATGCAGCGCGTGCAGACATGCAGGCGCACATGGGCCCCCTTGGGACCGATGGCCTTCACGCTCTGAATATTGGGCTTTGACATCTTCTTGGTTTTGTTGTTTGAATGGCTCACGATATTGCCTTTGAGCGAGCCCTTGCCGCAGACCTGACATTTTCCTGCCACTTGAATACCCTCCGTATCTGAAAAAGATTGCTGAAAAAGCAGGCCTATGCTACCATACAACCGTTCGATTTGCAAGGGGAAAAGGGACAGTCCCCTTTGCCTCCAGGGGGACTGTCCCTGTCTTCAGGGGGACTGTCCCTGTCTTCAGGGGGACTGACCCTGTGACTGTCCCTCTATCGAGCAATCATCACATGGACGATCTCAAGACCACTCTCGAACGGATCCGGAAGCCGCTCACCTTTGCGGCCAGGGACGATTTTGCCCATATCAGGAGCCTTGCGGACATGGAGCGCTTCATGAGGGTCCAGGTCAGTGAGCTGCGCCGCCTTGCCGGTCCCGGCAACGGACTGAGCGAACTGGAACGGCTCTTTGAGGGCTTTGACGGCCTGCAGCCAGGGGAGAAAAAGGAGCGGGTCCGGAAGGCAATGGGCCTGCTGGAAGCCCTTGAAAAACGGGGACCTGCGCCGCATCATGAGCCGACGCCTGCCACGGCCGGCTCTCCATCGCGGCCTGCGCCCCAGCGGGAGCAGTCAGGCGGCCAGGCCATCTCGCTCACAACGCCGATCCAGTACTGCAAAGGCATCGGCCCGAAACGGGCCGAAGTGCTGAAGAAGATCGGCATTGCCACGGTGGATGACGCCCTTTCCTATCTTCCCTGGCGCTATGAGGACCGCGGCAATCTCAAGAAGATGTCACGGCTCACCCCAGGCGCCTACGAGACCGTGTCGGGCTCTGTTGTCTCAGCCGAGGTCGTCCAGACGAAGCGGCAGCGCGTAAAGATCTTCGAGCTCGTTGTTTCCGACGGAAGCGGCTTCGTCACCGGGTCCTGGTTCAATCAGGCCTTCATGAAAAAAGCCTTCAAGACAGGCCAGAAGGTGGTCCTGTCGGGTGTAGTGAAGTCCAATCCCTATCGCGGCAACGCGCCCCAGATGGACAATCCGGACTACGAGGTCCTGGACAGTGGTGAAGGCGAGGACCTGATCCACACGGGAAGGACGGTCCCGATCTACCGCGCCACTGCCGGCCTGTCTGTGCGCGCCATCCGCACGATGATGAAGCAGATCATCGATTCCTGCACTGCATCCCTCCCTGATCCGCTTCCGGACGAATTGATAGGAAAGTACGGCCTCCTGCCGGCGGGAGAGGCCCTTACGGAGGTCCATTTTCCCGCACGGGAAAAGAACATCGACGTGCTGAACCGCGGCACGAGCGCTGCCCACCGCCGGCTCAGCTTTGAGGAGCTCTTCGTGCTCGAACTCGGGCTGGCGCTCAGGAAGCAGGGCCTCTCAGCGGTCAAGAAGGGCATTTCCTTCAAGCCGTCCATGCGGCTCGAACCGCAACTCCGAAAGCAGCTTCCCTTTGCCCTCACAAAGGCGCAGGAGCGGGTGGTGGCCGAGATCCAGCGGGACATGACAGCGGACCGGCCCATGAACCGCCTGGTGCAGGGCGACGTGGGCTGCGGAAAGACCGTGGTGGCCATGATCGCCGCGCTCACGGCCATTGAAAACGGCTATCAGGCCTGCATCATGGCGCCCACGGAGATCCTGGCAGTGCAGCACGGCAGGAACATCTCGGCCATGGCCGGACCGCTGGAGATCACCGTGCGCATGCTCACGGGCAGGCTCCGGAAGAAGCAGAAGGAGGCGCTGCTCGAAGAGATCGGCTCGGGCGCGGCCCAGATCGTGATCGGCACCCACGCGCTGATCGAAGGGGACGTCCGGTTCGCGCGCCTTGGCCTGGCGATCATCGACGAACAGCACCGCTTCGGCGTGATGCAGCGTTCAACGCTCACGTCCAAGGGCTATGAGCCCGATGTGCTGGTCATGACGGCAACACCGATCCCCCGCACCCTTGCCCTTACCGTCTACGGCGATCTGGACGTGTCGGTCATCGATGAACTGCCGCCGGGCAGGGCGCCGGTGCAGACGCGCATTTTTTTCGAGTCCCGCCGCGCCGAAGCCTATCAATTCATCGAGGAAGAGTTGAAAAAAGGACGTCAGGCCTACGTCATCTACCCCCTTGTGGAAGAGACTGAAAAGAGCGACCTCAAGGCAGCCACTGAGATGGCAGCCCATCTGCAGCAGGACATTTTTCCGCGCTGGAACGTGGGACTGCTGCACGGCAGGATGAAAAGCGACGAGAAGGAGTCCGCGATGGCCCGGTTCGTTTCCGGCGAGACGCAGCTCCTTGTGTCCACCACGGTCATCGAGGTGGGTGTTGACGTGCCGAATGCCACCGTCATGTTCATCGAGCACCCGGAGCGGTTCGGTCTGGCCCAGCTTCATCAGCTTCGGGGCAGGGTGGGGCGGGGGGCGCACCAGTCGCATTGCATCCTCATGGGGCCGCGCATGTTTGCAGAAGAAGCGCGGGAGCGGCTGAATGCCTTCGCGCGCACGAATGACGGGTTTCGCATCGCCGAGGAGGATCTGCGCCTGCGCGGGCCCGGCGAGTTTTTCGGAACGCGCCAGTCGGGCCTGCCGGACCTGCGGGCCGCGAACATCATCCGCGACGCTGACCTGCTCGAGAAAGCGAGGGAAGAAGCTTTCGAATATATTCAGCGCGACCCGACACTCGCAGGCTATCCCCCGCTGCGCGACCTTCTGCTGCGCAAATGGCAGGGAAGGCTCGGGCTTATTTCTGTTGGTTGATATTTTGGGGGTATTCTGATAAAGTAATGCATAATGAGGCTTCGACTCGGACCAACAAGACATGAAACACTTTACAGGGCAGCAGAGGGCATAGCGCACAGGGCATAGGGTTTTGCACTATGCTCTTTGCACCATGCGATCTTAGTTGTTCATCCGTACCGCAAGGAGCATGCAATGACGATCTGGGAACAGACGCTCCTCAATCTGCAAAAGGGATACGAAAAGTTCGTTGCCTTTGCCGCGCTGTTCAATGAGCGCGTCCGGGCTGAACTGGACATCACCCGACTGCGCATCCGTGCCGATGACGTTCAGGGGCGGACGGACCGGCTGCACATGCTGATCGGACGCCGCATAGTTGAGATGAAGCGCAAAGGGGACCTTCCCAAGGGCGCCGAGCAGATATTCAAAGAGGAAGACGTTGCCGCGGCGATCAAGGAGATCGCGGATCGGGAGCGGGAACTGCAGGACGTCCAGGCCGAGATCAAGGCCCTCATGCCAGAGTCGCCTCATGCCGTGCGAAAGAAGACGGAGGACACCATCGTATGATCGGAACGGCAGTATTCATCATCGGCCTTCTTGTCGGCAGTTTTCTGAACGTCTGTATTGTCCGCCTGCCCCACAGTCGATCGGTCGTCTCCCCGCCTTCCCACTGCCCTCGGTGCCAGGATCGCATTCATTGGTACGATAACATCCCGCTCGTCAGTTTTCTGCTGCTCCGCGCAAAGTGCCGGAACTGCGGAGAACCCATCTCCTGGCGCTATCCCCTTGTGGAACTCATGAACGGGCTGTTCTATCTCTGGGCCTATCACGAGTTCTGGCTGGGCGGCGAGATGGCGCTCGTCGTGGCCCTGTGCTCATCCCTTATCGTAATCACCTTCATCGATCTCGACTACCAGATCATTCCCGACGCTATAACATTCCCCGGCATGCTGATCGGCCTTGCGGCAGCGCCTTTTTTCATGACACCTCTTGCCGATCCCCTGCCGTTCCCGATCGCCCGCATCCTGCCCGACGGCAGTCTGTACCTGGCGGCACTCGTGCAGTCCTTTATCGGCCTTCTGGCAGGCGGCCTGCCGCTCCTGACCATCGGCTGGCTCTGGGAGAAGTTTCGGGGGATCGAGGCCATGGGCGGCGGTGATGTGAAGCTCATGGGCATGGTCGGAAGCTTCCTTGGCTGGAAGGGGGCGCTGCTGACCATCATGCTCGGCGCCCTTGCAGGCTCCCTTGTCGGCGTCACGCTCATCCTGCTGAAGCGGCACCAGGCCGACAAGGTTATCCCCTTTGGTCCCTTCCTGGCTGTCGGCGCTGTTGCTGTCCTGTTCCACGGACATGACATCATCGCCTGGTATCTTGGCCTCATCAGTCTATGACCGGCGCTACTTCTGCCATACTGTTCCTGACCATTTTTGTTCTTGCTGCAGCGGCTCTCGTCCTCGGCTTCGTTATCAGACGATACCGCAGGGAGCTTGGACTGGCGCGGGAAGAGCGTCAAAAGACCGGCAATGTCAGTTTTATCATCAGCGCATTCCATGAGGTGACGAAGCAGCTGAAGGAAAAGGAGCAGGAACTCGAACGCCTCCGGTCCCTTGCAGAGAAGCGGGCTGAAGAGGTCGAAAGCTACAATAAGGACATTCTCAGGTGCGTCACCAACGGCGTGATCGCCTTTGACGGCAAGAGGCTCGCTACTGCCTTTAACCGGGCGGCTGAAGAGATCCTGGCCGTTCCTCAGGAAGACCGCCTCGGTACATCCTGCATAGATATTTTCGGCGAAGGCGAGATCTGCCGCGCCGTGCAGATCACCTTTGAGCAGCAGCGGCCTGTCACGCGCGGGGAAGCATCCATCAGCAGGCCCGACGGGACGGTCTGGCTCGGCTACAACACGGCGCTGCTCACGGACCAACAGGAGAAGCCCCTGGGCGTGATCCTTTCCTTTTCGGACCTGACGGAAGTGAAACGGCTGCAGGAGCAGATGGAGCTCCGTGAGCGGCTCACGGCGCTGGGCGAGATGTCGGCAGGCATAGCCCACGAGCTGCGGAATCCCATGGCCGTCATCGCCGGATACCTCAAGCTTTTTTCGCGCAAGGCCGATGACGCTCAAAAGAAGATCCTGGGCGACATCGGCGACGAGATCAACGGCATGAACCGGATCATCGGGGACCTGCTCATGTTTGCGCGGCCCGCGGCGCTCAACCGCGTTCAGGTAGATATTCAAGAATTGCTCGAGGGCTGTCTTGCCGCCGTGCTCCAGGCGCGGGGCGGTGGTCCGGTCGTCACCACGAGAATCAGTCTATCGGGGGAACATATCGCGGCTGACGAAGGTCTGTTGAAGCAGTCCTTCTGCAATATCATTCAGAACGCCGTGGAAGCCATGCCTGATGGCGGCGAACTAGGTATCGAATCCAGACTGGTGGGCAGAGAAGTGATCGTGAGCATCCGGGATGCGGGGAGCGGGATCCTCGCGGACAAGCTGAAGAAGATTTTCCTCCCTTTTTTTACGACCAAGGATAAAGGCACAGGACTCGGTCTCGCCCTGGCGCACAAGTTCATTCTGTCCCATGGCGGGAGGATCGAAGTGGAGAGCGAAGAGGGAAAGGGGTCGGTCTTCACCGTGACGCTGCTGAAAGGATGAATGCAAAAAACCAAAGCGGCTCTCGCAAAGGCGCAAAGACGCAAAGGAAAGCCGTAGTCAAGGTAGGGGATTCAAAGACGTTTATTCCTTTTAAGGGTCGTCAGATAATGCCTCGCAGTTATTTTAGTATTTAGGGTTTCGGATTTAGGATTTGCAATATACCTATGGACACCATTCTCGTCATAGAAGACAAAGAGAGCATGCTGAGCATGCTCACCCAGACGCTGGAAGCGGAAGGTTACCAGGTCCTGCCGGCGAAGGACGGGGCCGAGGGCATCAGGAAACTGGGCGACGGCCGCGTGAACGTGGTGCTGACGGACCTGAAACTGCCGAAGAAGGACGGGTTCGAGGTGCTGAAAGCGGCGAAGCAGGAGAGCCCGCATCTGCCCGTCATTGTCATGACCGCCTTCGGCTCCATCGAGACGGCCGTGAAGGCGGTGAAGGAGGGGGCCTATGACTTTTTGACCAAGCCCTTTGATACGGACCACCTCCTGGTGCTGATCAAGCGCGCCCTCGAGACCTCCCGCATCTCGGCGGAGAACTTCTTGCTGAAAGAGGAATTCGCCGAAAAGCTCGGCCTGCCGAAGATCATCGGCAAGAGCAGCCAGATGCAGGAGATCACTTCCAAGATCCAGAAGGTGGCGCCCACGAATGCCGCGGTCCTTATCCACGGAGAGAGCGGGACGGGCAAGGAGCTCTTTGCAAGGGCCATCCATCACCTCAGCCCGCGTAAGGACAAACCGTTCCTGGCGATCAACTCCGCGGCCATTCCCCGGGAGCTGCTCGAAAGCGAGCTCTTCGGGTACGAACGCGGCGCATTCACGGGGGCCGACGCTCGCAAGTTCGGCAAGCTCGAACTTGCCGACAAGGGCACGGTCTTCCTTGACGAAATCGGCGATATGGACCTGGCGCTCCAGGCCAAGCTGCTGCGGGTACTGCAGGAGCAGACCATCGAGCGTGTGGGAGGCGGTGGAAAGTCCATCAAGATCGACGTGCGCATTGTATCCGCTTCGAACAAGGACATCGTGAAGGCCGTAGATGCCAGGGCCTTCCGCGAAGACCTCTTTTACCGCCTGAACGTCTTCCCGATAACCATTCCGCCCCTGCGCGAACGGCGTGAGGATATTCCGCCCCTGGCCTGGCATTTTCTCGCCAAGTTCAGCGCTGAGGTCCGGAAGGGGCCGATTACCCTGTCGCCGGAGGCCCTGGATATTCTGTTCAAGCTGCCCTGGAAGGGCAACGTTCGGGAACTGGAGAATGTGATCGAGCGGGCGGTCATCTACGCCGAGGGCGGCATGATCCGGCCTGACGATTTGGGCATTGCCGAGACGAGCATTCTGGACGCTCTGGCGGAACATGTGCCCATGGACGGACCGCTGCACGACGTGGCCGCCGCAGCGACGCGCATCGCTGAATCCCGCCGCATCCGGCAGGTCATGAAGCAGACGGGCGGCAATAAGTCCCGGGCAGCCGAGATCCTGCAGGTGAGCTATAAGACGCTGCTGACAAAGATCAAGGACTATCAGCTGGAGGAGAAAAAGGCGGAGTAGCGGAGTAGCAGGCCTTGCAGATCGCGTTGCCTGTCCTACAAGTTTCTTGACAGAAAAAAAATGTCCTTCTATAATGTTCGCATCTGTTCGGGGATTGAACTCAGGTCGTGCAGGTCGGGGACGGGGGCCGCAATGGACAATCTTGAATTTTTGAAGAAATCCCTTCTTTTGAAAGGCAGCAGCCAGGAAGATATCGAGCTGGTGCTGGGGCTGATCCAGGAACGGCAGGTCAAGGCAGGGACGACCATCTTCACGGAGAACATGGCTGCCGAAGCCCTCTACATCGTCAAGAGCGGCAGCGTCAGGATATCGCTGATGGCCGGTGACGGGCGGGAGATGGGCCTGCTGCTGATCGGACCCGGTGAGTTCTTCGGCGAGCTGGCCCTGCTTCAGGAAGAGACCCGCTTCGTGACTGCTCGGACCGAAGCTGCCACTGATCTGCTGGTGATGACGCGCAAGGACTTTCATGCGCTTCTGGACCTCGATCCCCGGACTGGTTCCCGGATCCTCATGGCCGTTGCAAAGCTGCTTGCCATGCGCACCCGGGCCCATGCCGCCGCGCTCAAGAACATGCTTCTTGCATGATCCTTGCGGGAATCGATATAGGAACCAACACCCTCCGCCTGCTGGTCGCCGAGACCGGCCCTGACAGATTCCGGGAACTTGATGCAGACAGAAGGATTACCCGCCTGGGACAGTACCTTGGCAGGACAGGCATGTTGTCCTCCGAGGCCATGGAGCGTTCGCTGGTGGCCCTCAACGCCTTTGCCGAACGGATAGCGGGATACGGCGCGGAAGGGGTCGCGGCTGTGGGCACGAGCGCGCTGCGCAAGGCATCCAATGCCGATGCATTCCTTTCCCTGGTGCGGAAAAGGACGGGTATCAATATATCGGTCATATCCGGCGACGAGGAAGCGCGGCTCACACTTCTGGGTGTGGCGGCGGCATTTCCCGACGGTCAGGGAGCGGCGCCGGCCCTTGATTCGGCGATGATAATCGATATTGGAGGGGGAAGTACGGAAGTGATGATTACCAGGGCTGGTGGCGCAGCTGCCGCGCTCAGCTTGCCCCTGGGCGCCGTATACCTCACCGAGAGATTCATTACGCATGATCCGCCCCATGGTGATGAGCTGGCTCTGCTCAGGCAAGCGATCACGGCAGAACTAGCAGTCCTCGAAGAGATCGCGCCGCGCGGAGCAGGACGGCCTTTGGTGTGCGTCGGAACAGCAGGAACGATAACCACGCTTGCCGCTATGGACCAGAAGCTTGCGAAGTATGATCCAGCCAGGATCAACGGGTACCCTATCAACCGCCCGGCGCTGGACCGCATAGTAGGGGAACTCGCCGTACGCAGCCGTGTTGAACGGAGACACATGCAGGGGCTGGAGCCGGGCAGGGAGGACATTGTGCTGGCCGGCGCTGTGGTTGCCCAGGAACTGATGGGTCGGTACGGGTACGGCGAGATGCTCGTGAGCGACTGGGGCCTGCGTGAAGGGATCGTGCTGGACCTGTATCGGAAGCGGCAAGAAGCAGTAGACAGTAGACAGTAGGCAGCAGGCAGCAGAGAGCAGAGAGCAGAGAGCAGAGAGCAGAGAGCAGAGAGCAGAGAGCAGAGAGCAGAGAGCAGAGAGCAGAGAGCAGAGAGCAGAGAGCAGAGA
>Ga0209212_1005192_pt1 | contig 15672 bp, 10 predicted proteins | sample RifGroC2_FD_183996 | JGI IMG/M metagenome (GOLD analysis project Ga0209212, IMG submission 183996) | Groundwater microbial communities from Rifle, Colorado, USA - Groundwater C2 (SPAdes) (version 2) | ecosystem: Environmental > Aquatic > Deep subsurface > Groundwater | place: Rifle, Colorado... | reverse complement strand
CCCAGCCTGTCACCGAACCTGGCAGCGGGGGGGAGTTGCACGGTGAATCTCACCTTTATCCCTAGCAGCAACGGTCCAAAATCGGCCAGTCTGACCGTCGTCGCTAACGGCCAGACCCTGGATATACCTGTGTCCGGGATCGGGATTACTACCATCGCGGGGAAAGTCACCGACCTTTCCACCGGCTACCCCCTTGCCGCCGCCACTGTCACCTTAACCGGTGATGCCACCATTCAGACCGATCCGCGGGGGAAATTCGTATTCGACCCGAGGCCCGCCGACGGCGTCTACAGCGTCACCATATCACAAGCCGGTTACGGCACCATCGTCATAAACAACGTGGTCGTCTCGGATACTGCCGGAGCTAACCTGAAGATCGGCATGACTCCGGAAGGTCCCCTGGCCATTATCACACAGTCACCCATCCTGCCGGGTGCGACCATTGGAGCCGCATACCATGCCCGCATCAACATTTCCGGCGGCACGGGACCATTTACCTTTTCCATACCCGGTGGCATGGGCTCCCTGCCACCCGGCCTGACCCTGGACTCCGACTTGGGCAGGATATCCGGCACACCGAGCAGTCTCGGCTCCTACACCTTCAGCATCAAGGTCACGGACAGTCTGGGGGAACAGGCGGAAAACCAAGACTACGTTATAGATGTAGCAGTGCCGATTGTCATATCGACCGCGTCTCCATTGCCACGCGTGACCAAGAACGTTGCCTACGCTTTGCAGATTGCCGTGTCAGGCGGGGCGGCTCCATATCAGTTCAGTTTGGGCGGAGGGGTTCCCCACGGCCTCGCCATAGATCCGGCAACCGGATTAATTTCAGGGACAGCACAAGACTGGTCGTCCGAAGAATGCGATGGGTGGAAATACCGCTGTAAATTCTATTCTGTTAGTACCGGTAATTTGATTTACACAGACTACTGGTACGATCACTCTCCCGCATGCGATTACTTGGGCGGATGGCCCGATAAATCCAAATGGTACCCAGTGGTTGAAAATGCTTGTGCCTTGCCTCGAACTCAGTCCAATGTTGTAGCCCCGGGAAATTACGATTTTATAGTCAATGTTTCGGACTCTCATGGGAGAATTACGGCGAAAGATTTCAGCGTCGACGTTGACGACCAGGTAGATACCGGTCCACCGGATACCGTCCTTACCGGCCTTCCCTCTGCGATTTCAACCACTTCATCGGCAATATTTTCTTTCAGCTCATCCGAGGCCAACTCGACCTTTAGCTGCTCGCTAGACGGTGGGGGGCAGTATCCTTGCTTCTCGCCTCATACCGTGTCGCCCCTCGCCTCCGGCGGCCATACCTTTACCGTGACTGCGGTTGATAGAGCCGGGAATGCCGACCCGGCACCCGCGACCTTCCGCTGGGAGGTGGCGCTACCCTCAGCGGAGCAGACCATCAAAGTCACCTATCCGGGGAAGAACGTAACGGTATCCCTCACTGGCGACAATATCATTCACTTTGACATCCTGAGCCTCTATCTCACCGAAAGGCAGGTCAACCTGGAAATCTCCGGGCTTGAAGCTTCCTGGTACACTCTCGAGGATCTCAGTCAGAGCTTCTTCCTGAAACCGTTCTCGTACGGTCAGTATCGCATCAAACTGCATCTGCCCAACGACTGTTCGATCACTGCCAAGAATTATCCCTTCCAGATACGCCTCAGTTGGATGGACGGAATTGAGCAGAAGAGCACCGAAGCCCAGGGTAACCTTGTCATCACTCCTGATCCGAACGTCTATCCGTTGGCCATACATGCCGACCCGAGGCTGGGGGGCAACAGGATCTTCACGGCATGGAAAACCGATGTGCCGGCTACGAGCAAAATTTTTTACCGGAAGATGGGCGACCCGGCCTTCACAGAGCAGCTGGTGGCGACAGACGCCCTTGAGCACAAGGCTCTTCTGGACAATCTGGACTACTTCACCTACTACGAGTACAAAATCGAGAACGGCTCGGCTTGCAACGGCCTGACCGCTTCGGATACCTATCTCGTCAGGACCGGTAAGGCTGTCAAGTTCAAGGATAACGTGAACGAGTTCTGGATCGACCGCGACTACAACCAGCATGCGGCCATAACTATCACCAACAGCGACGAGGTGCCCCATACCTACGATCTCTCGGTCATAAATGACAATAAAGACCTCAGCGTCGGCTTTGTGGGGAGCGGAAGCCTGAACCGGACCGCAACACTGGCCCCGGGCGCTTCGAAGGTCGTCGACCTGGTTCTGCATGCCCCGGATGCGGCCCGAACCCGATATGACCTGTACCTGAAGATCGCCTCCGATGAGGGGACCTCCGGTTCGTTCGTTGATTATTCCCAGGCTGTCGTCAATGTCCGTCCCTTTGTGGCCAATCTCGACATACAGCCGGTCCAGACCATGCCGGGACTGATGAAGGCGAAATACCGCATCCATAACTACGGGGACACCCTGACCGATATCGGAGTATCGCTTGACGCGGCCAGCGCACGGGTTGCCCGGATCAACCCTGCCGTACACCACCAGCGGCTAGCTCAGGGGGAGTTCGTTGAGTTCGAGGTCGAGGCTCAGTCCCACATCTCGGGTACCCTGACAGCGCAGTCGGGCAACTATGCCGTGTCGGCGCCGGTGGAGATCGGCTGCCCGACCGATACGTCCCTCAAAACCTACACGATCCGTGATGTTCCGGTCGTCGCCGAGGTCAAGGACTGGTATTGCACCAACAAGCCGGAGTTGCTGCTCCCCTTCGATGTGCCGCGAGGGATCAGCCATCCGAACCTGCTCTCGGCGGTATTGGAGGCGCGATTCTCTCTCCCCATGGACGTCTCCGCCTACGATCCGCATACGGTGACCTTCTACATCAACGATACCAAGGTGGCAACGATAGAGGACACGGTCCCCGACGGCACCTTCCGGTTCCGCTTCCCCACGTCGCTGGTCAATCTGGGAGCCGATGGACCAGCAGAGAACAGGTTGAAAATCGTTACCTCTGGAGTGACCGAGGGGCAGTACATCGTGGTGACTGATTTCAGGGTGCTACTCTCCGTTGCAGAAATGCAGGTGGATCTGTGTGTCCCTCCAATCACCGACATCCTGCCACCACCACCTCCTCTGCCGCCCGAAACGGTAATCACCGACATCGTTCCGGCGAAAAAGTTCCGTCCCGGCGCAGCGGTACCTATCAAGGTGACACTGCACAACAATGACCAGCCGGGCAGAGATCACACCGGAAGGCTGGTGCTTTTGCTGAAAAACAATTCGGCGCACGGGATCGTTCCTGCCGCGCAGGAGGAACAGCCGGTAACAGTCCCAGGAGCCGGTTCCTTTACGGCCGACTTCAGTTACCGGATCCCACCTGATGCTGATGACATCGATTATACCGTGGAGGCATATTTCGAGAATGCTTCTATTGCCAAGACAACTCCCTACAGGGGGAAGAAGAATCTGTTTTATGTCAGGTCTCCGCTGGTTATCATTCACGGCATAGCTGGGAGCAAATTGAAACGGGATCAGTTCCCGGTGTGGGGGACAGAGGGCAACTTCGTGGATCTCAGTGCCGGATTCCAGGAGAATCTTATCTGGCTCGACCTGAATGATGACGGGACGCCCGCCTATAGTAACGTGACTGCATACGCACCGATCAAAGAGGTTTTCAGGTCGCTGGGAGTGGCCAATACCTTCGATGGATTGGATCGGCTGTTACAGTCTCGTAACTATCAGGTGCATGCAGTTGGCTCGAAAGATGATTACAACATGGACTCCCTCCTGCTGGTAAACGGCTTCCAAGAAGACATCTTCTACTTCGTGTACGACTGGCGATTCAGCAATAACTTATCTGCAGAGAAGCTTCATTTGTTGATCGACAAAATATATCAGGCAAACAGTGACAGGATAAATGTCGTGGCTCACAGCATGGGTGGTCTCGTGTTGAAGAAATTGCTCGAAGATCAGTCCGATGTGAAGGAAAAGCTGAAAAAAATCACCTTTGTTGGTACGCCGCATCTTGGAGCTCCCACGGCATTTGCCGGGCTTGCATACGGAGAGAATGATTTCGGTATCAACGGGGAGGTATACAGCAGTCTGTTGAAGAATATGGCGAGTGTGTACCAGTTGCTGCCAAGCGGTTCGTATTTCGAAAGGCAGCAGAGCACCGGAGACCTATCGGGATACTTTACGGAAAACGGCTTCAGGTACAGCCTGTTTGATCATATGGACATCCATTTAAAGAACTTCTTCAATTCATCGCTCGTTCAGTCTGCCGCAGCATTCCATCAAGCCGTTGACGGATTAGGGGCGGACAAACTCCCGGCGGATACCTACGCAATATTCGGATGCCAGAGAAGCACCCTCCAGGACCTGGTAAGAAACTCAGGCCAGTACTCCTCGAAAAAGGATCTCAATGGTGACGGTACCGTCCCCATGTTGAGCGCCCGACAGGTCGCGGCAAAACGGACCTATGCAGCCGAGTATGTTTCTCATGCGGATCTTCCCAGTGCCTCGGGGGTGAAAGATCTGATCCTGGCTCTTCTGAAAGGGGAGGAGGATGCCTCGTTCAGCAGCGGTGCAGGAACTGTAGCCGAAGATTCAGCATCTATTTGCAAGCGAGGCACCACGACTATCACCTTGGGAGGGGGGGGCTCTTGGGGAAGCGGTGGATTCAAGGTCTGGTCTTGCGAGGATCCCGACCACTGTGTCGGGTCAGGAGAATTTCCGGGCGGCATTTACCTGGGCATCCTCGGTTCTGATTATCAGGTCAGCCGCTCGGGCCCGTCGATATTCGTCCCAGAGGGTGCGGTCTACACCTTGGAACTTGACGGCATCAACCCTGAATACCTGCAACTGAAACTTGAACTGATGAGGGAGGGGGGAGAAAACAAGACTTATGTGTTCTACAAGCTGGCAGTGCCCGGCGTCTGCAAAGGAGTAGTGGAGTTCGATCTGAAGCACTACCTCACCGACCCAGTCATGAGACTCGATTGTAACGGTGACGGCCAGTATGAGGTCACCGGAATTCAGCCATCCTACCTGCTCGGCTCTTCGGCGACGGAAGATTTCCTCGCGCCGGTGACCACAGTTGCCGTTTCTGGTAACGGCCCGATCAACGGCTGGTATCGGTCGGCGGTGACGCTTTCGCTAGGTGGCGCCGACGAAGAGGGAGGAAGCGGGCTGCTGGCAACACAGTATCGCATCGACAACGGCGCCGTCTTTCACGAATATACTGAACCTATAACGGTCAGTGCGGCGGGAGTGCATACGGTTACCTACTATTCAATAGACCGGAACATGAACCGGGAGATGGAAAGAAGCGTCACCTTTATGGTTGACACCACTCCGCCAACAGTCACCATCAATCCGGTTACATCACCTACAAGTAGTACCAGCCAGCCAATAAGCGGTACTCGGGAAGCAGATGCATCCATAACTATCACCAGCCCAAACGCGACCATTGGCAGCATCAGTTACCTTACACCCACCACCTGGGGCGTAAACATAAGCGGATTGCAACCTGGAGACAATACGATAACTGCAACAGCAACCGATTCAGCCGGCAATAGCGCTACAGTCGCGGTCAACATCATGATTACAGGTTCAGCCAAACCCGGTGACTGCGACGGTGATGGAAAGGTGACTATCGCCGAGGTGCAGAGCGCTATCAATATGTACCTGGGGCTGAAGCCGGTTACTGGGTGTGTAGATACCGATGGCGGCGGGTCGGTCAGCATTGCCGAGGTGCAGAAGGTGATCAACGGGTATCTGGGGCTGTGAGCAAATATGGGGGACTGATTTTATCCGAGAACAGTTTCAGGCATATGTCGACCTTGATTGCAGCAGATTTTCGTAAGCATTACAAAGACCTGCTAGAGGGAACTTATGAAAAAGCAAATTCTGCAACTGTTTATGGTTTTAGTCGTGGTGACCCTGCCGCTTCTCGTTTCGATCAGCGAAGCGCGTGGAGCCGGATTTAGCGCCACTGGGAACATGCAGACGGTGCGGTATGCGCACAGCGCCACGCTGCTTCCCAATGGCAAGGTCCTTATTGCTGGTGGGCTTATTGGCTCAGTTGCCCAGAGCAGCGCCGAACTTTACGACCCTGTCACCGGGACGTTCTCACCAACTGGCAGCATGGAAACGGTGCGGTCATACCAAAGTGCTACGCTACTTCCCAATGGCAAGGTCCTCATCGCTGGTGGGTGGGATACGTGGACTAGCCAGAACAGTGCGGAGCTTTACGACCCTGCCATCGGGACATTCTCATCAACCGGCAGCATGATAACGGAGCGCCATGCACATACCGCCACGCTGCTCTCCAACGGTAAGGTTCTCATCGCTGCCGGTCATAAGGCATATTTGGGTGATTTGAACAGCGCTGAGATTTACGATCCAGCTACCGGCATCTTCATTGTAACCGGTAGCATGGGAACGGCGCGACGTGCTCACTGCGCAACGCTGCTCCCCAATGGCAAGGTCCTGATAACCGGTGGGGAGGCAGGGGGTTGGGTCTCTCAGGGGGTCTCTCTGGACGGCACTGAGCTCTACGATCCCGTGAGCGGTTCCTTCACCGCCACCGGCAGCATGACAACGGGGCGCTATGCACATACCGCCACGCTGCTCTCCGGTGGCAGGGTTCTTATTGCCGGTGGGCATAACGGTAACAGTTCAGTAACTAGCGCTGAGCTTTACGACTCAGCCGACGGGATTTTCACCACCACGAGCAGCATGTCGACGGCTCGATATTTTCATAGCGCCACTCTGCTCCCAAACGGCAAGGTCCTCATTGCCAGTGGGGTAGATTTGGCTGTCTCAAGCAGTGTCGAACTTTACGACCCGGCCACAGAGATGTTTTCACTCACTGCAAGCATGACGGCGGTGCGCCACTTTCACTCCGCCACGCAACTGCCAAACGGCAAGGTTCTTATCGCCGGTGGGCATGACGGTAGCGGACCAGTAAGCAGCGCCGAGCTTTACGACCCAGCCGCAGGCTTCTTCAGAGTCACCGGTAATATGTCAGTGGCGCGTGACTTTACCGCCGCCACGCTCCTCTCGAATGGTAAAGTCCTTATTGCTGGAGGGGGGTACGGCACCCAGGCATTGAGCAGCGCAGAACTCTACGATCCTACCGCAGGTGTATTGACTGCCACCGGGTCGATGACAGAGGCTCGTTACTGGCATAAAGTTACTCTCCTCCCAAGCGGCAAGGTCCTGGTCACCGGGGGGCATAACGGCTCGGGTGCAGTGAGCAGCACCGACCGTTACGACTCAGCTGCAGGTGCCTTCTCCTCGACTGGCCACATGAATACGGCGCGTTATTGGCACACCTCCCTGCTACTGCCAAACGGCAAAGTCCTTATCGTCGGGGGGCGTAACGAGAACTCAGCCCTAAGCAGCGCCGAGTTGTACGACCCGACCACTGGTGCCTTCTCTGCCACTGGGGGCATGGCGGCGGCACGTTTTGAACACACCTCAACACTGCTGCCGAACGGTAAAGTTCTCATTTCCGGAGGGCATAACGGTTCCGCTAGCTTGACTAGTGCCGAGTTGTACGATCCGGCCACGGGCGTCTTCACCGTCACCGGTGACATGACGGTGGCGCGTAATGCTCACACCGCCACGCTTTTGCCGAATGGAAAGGTCCTCATCTGCGGAGGTACTATTACGGGGTGGGTTGCTTTGAGTGGCGCCGAACTGTATGACCCGCCAACAGGTGCCTTTACTGCAATAGGGAACTTGGCCATGTCACGTTATTTTCATAGCGCCACTCTCCTGACAAACGGAAAGGTGCTCATTGCAGGTGGATATGACGGCTCGTCGGTGCTCGATAGCGCCGAGCTTTTCGACTCGGACATGGACACCTTCTCTAGTACGGGACTCATGACAACCCTGCGGAATGGCCACAGCGCAACACTGATGACCAACGGCAGGGTCTTGCTCGCCGGCGGGGCCGATGGGCCGTCAATCCTGGCCAGTGTCGAACTTTATGACGTCGGCCTTGGTTTTCCCGAAGGTCGCCGGCCGATTCTTTCGGCTGTAAATCTTCATGCTGGGAGCAATTCCTGGCTCTCAGTTGCCGGAACAGGTTTTCGCGGCGATTCCGAGGCTTTCGGCGGTTCGTACTACAACTCCGCCACCAATTATCCATTACTCCAACTCCTGCGAATCGACAACGGTTTGACCCGATTCGTTCCCACCGATTCTGCTCACCCTTGGACCGACACCTCTCTGACCTCCGCTTCCATTGAAGACCTGCCGGCAGGGCCCTATCTGGCTACGATATTCGTCAACGCCATTCCGAGCATCTCCCGGATTCTGTTGTTTCCGGCGCAGGTATCGGGTGACTGCGACGCTAGTGGCACCATAACCATCGATGAAGTTCAGAGCGCCATTAACATGTACCTTGGACTGAAGGCGCCAACTGGCTGCGTTGATCTGAACGGCGACGACATCTCCATCGACGAGGTTCAGAAGGTGATCAATGGCTACTTGGGGTTATCGTTTGCTTCCTAAGAGTCGGATTGGCTGAGGGGGGACAAATGATAATTATTACAACCAGATCCTCAGTAAGTTTGGCAATAGTGTTTATTGTCGCATTTTGGACTGGCCAAGCTCAGGCAAACTTCAGCTTCGTGCATTCGGGTTCGTTGAATCCAACCACTGAAGGTTTCACCCTATGGCCATGGAGTTCTGGCACTGCGACCGTCGGGCTTATTCATGAAGATATGGGCTATGAAGCATGGTCAATTGCTGGTCTGGCGCTGGGCCAACAATATGCGTATTATTCCTTACCGTTGTCCAATAGCCAAAAGGAAGATATCGCGAGGCAGGGGGTCGTCCTTTCTGTGACGCAACGCGTCGTGCTGGGCGCAGCTCCTATTTATACGCCTGCTAACCCGGCGATTATCAGTGTTACAGCAGTATCAACAGGTTCAAAGCGATTTGATATCGACTTGGGTGTGGACAGTTATGGTGATACCGTCGTCGTACTCCCCGATCTAATCGGCGTTTCTGGTGGAGCTTTTGTAACCCCAGGTGCCACCTTCACTCTGACAGGTTCAAGCGATAGCTACCACACCTTCAAACTTGTTTATCACCCCACTACTCAATTGGCTGATCTATACGTTGATGGAGTTATGCGCATCCAAAACTATGCAGGCGTGACGTATAGTTCAATCGAAGGCAATTCCAGAGGTGTTTACAGTACGCTTTGGGGCGGTGTCAACGGCGGAAAAGTCAACTTCAATTCCGTTCAGTTCACCTCTTCGCCGACTCCTATCCCTGGTGACTGTAATGATGATAGTTCCGTAGCCATCGACGAAGTGCAGAGTGCTATCAACATGTACCTTGGATTAAAGGTGTCACAGGCTTGCGTAGACCTTGACGGGGACGGTGTCAGGATTGATGAGGTTCAGAAGGTGATCAACGGGTATCTGGGGTTGTAGTGGATGGAAAGGAAGGGATGGAAGGATTCAGAGGAGGCCCTAATGTTGAAGCAAATTGCAATACTCACCACGTTTCTCCTCACTCTCGCCGGTGTGGCTCAGGCTGCGCCGCGCCTGAGCTTCGATCCAGTTAAAGGGAGCGGAGAAACGGTTACACTGCAGGTTACATTAACCAGTGATGGCGCGCAGCTAGCCGCCTTGGGGGCAAACATTGGGTATGACATTACAGCATTGGAATACCAGACAGTTACTGCGGGAACTGCAGCAATCGCCGCAAAGAAGGATGTCAAAATCAGCAGTCCATCTCCGGGTATGTTGCGTCTTGGGATACTCGGCGTCAACAGCTCTTCCATCGGTAATGGGATTGTGGCAGTCATGACCTTCTCGAAGAAATTAGGGGCTAATCCGAAAAAATTGGAATTCAAGTATTCCGTCTCCGGGGCTGATCAGGCGGGAGAAGCGGTAAAGGTTGGTGTCTCAAAACCGGATCCATTATCCCACTGACCACCATAGCAGCCGTGGCGCTACAAATTGCCAGTGAATCCTGGGAGAGTGTCGCCTGATCTCTCCTGAAGAATGCACGACCGGTAGGGGTCAAAATTCCAAAGTTGGTTGACAACAGTTTTTTGAGGCGGGCACAAGTTGGGCACAGGATGGTCACAGACTTTACACAGTTGTGCGAAAATGCAAATAGGGGAAGTTGAGCGTTTCAATGTATGGAGAGGGGCTGGAGTTGCAAGGGGCTGTTTTTGTTGAAGTAAAAAGGCCAGATATCTCTAGCTGGCCCTGTTTATTCATGGTGGGCGATGCTGGGTTCGAACCAGCGACCCCTGCCGTGTGAAGGCAGTGCTCTCCCGCTGAGCTAATCGCCCGATGTGTCCAGTGTAAATATCAGATGCCCTCTCTCATGTCAAGCCTTCTTTCCTCTCTGCCTGGCGCTGCACTCAATCAGTTTGCCATAAACATTGTTTTAGCAATCCTGTTTCGCCTTGACACGCTTCTTTTGCTGTTGCTATATTGCGGCAGCTCAAGGGGAAGTGTACGTAAAGTGCAGCCCCCTCTCATAGGGGAGCTGCTTCCCCCGAGATATCTAACTGCGTTCGCTCTCGGAAGTCCCGGTAATGAGTGAAGGCCGGTCAGCTGGTTGCCCATCCCGGCCCCGTTGCACGGCCAAAAACGCGCACAAGGGTGTTGTTATGAAACTGGAACAGGGTCTCATTCAAGTGTATACCGGCAACGGCAAGGGCAAGACCACGGCTTCGCTCGGACTCGCCCTGCGGGGCGTGGGGCGCGAGCTCATGGTCTGCATGATACAGTTCATGAAGGGGGGAGGGCCATACGGCGAGCAGATGGCCGCGCAAAAGCTGGCTCCCTTCCTCACCATCATCCAGACCGGGCGCCCCGGATGGGTCAAAAAGGACAACCCGCACGAGACCGATAAGGCGCTGGCGCGTGAGGCACTGGAACTGGCGCACAAGACGGTGACCGGCGGGGAATACGACATGGTGATCCTGGACGAGATAAACGGCGCGGTCTCCATGGGGCTCGTCCCTGTCGAAGCGCTCCTTGATCTGATGCGCGACAAGCCGGCCCACGTGGAGCTGGTGCTCACCGGCCGCAATGCCCACGAAAAGGTGATAGAGGCCGCCGACCTGGTCACCGAGATGCGCGAGATCAAGCATTACTACAAGGCGGGCGTCATGTCCCGCGAGGGGATCGAGAAGTAGAGCGTCAGAACAACTATTTACCAGGAGGTGTGCCGTGGCTGAGAGGAAATTGCGTGTGCTGGTGGGGAAGCCGGGATTGGACGGTCATGACAGGGGAGCTAAAATCATCGCGCGCGCTTTCCGCGATGCCGGTTTTGAGGTAATCTACACGGGGCTGCACCAGACTCCGGAACAGATCGTTTCCGCTTCGATCCAGGAGGACGTCGACTGCATCGCGCTCTCCATCCTCTCGGGCGCCCACAACACGCTGCTTCCCGCCGTCAAGGTGCTTCTCAAGGAAAAAGCAGCCGACGACATCGTCCTTATGGCCGGCGGCGTGATCCCGGAAGACGACATTCCCGGGCTCAAGGAAGCGGGCATCGCCGAGGTCTTCACCCCCGGCACCTCCACCGAGACCATCGTGGCCTGGGTGCGCAACAACGTGACCCCCCACGCTTAGAAGACGTAGAACGTAGAACGTAGAACGTAGAACGTAGAACGTAGAACGTAGAACGTAGAACGTAGAACGTAGAACGGGTTTTAACGCCTTGCCGTTCTAAGGGAGCTTGCATGACACTTGCTGAACGTGTGCTCGTCGGCGACGTGCGCGCCGCCGCGCGCCTGATGCGGGATATCGACGATCGCTTTAAAAGCGCGGTCGAGGAACTGAAAACGCTCTATCCCAGTACGGGTAAAGCCTACATCCTCGGTATCACCGGCCCCCCCGGAGCCGGCAAATCGACGCTGGTGGACCAGATCGTCGCCGCCTTCCGCAAGAGGGACCTTCTGGTCGGCGTGGTGGCGATCGATCCCACCAGCCCCTTTTCCGGCGGCGCCATCCTGGGCGACCGCATCCGGATGAACCGCCACGCCGAGGACCCTGGGGTCTTCATCCGGAGCCTCGCCACCCGCGGTTGCCTGGGCGGACTGTCGCGCTCCACCATGGACGTGGTGAACGTCATGGACGCCATGGGGATGGACGTCGTCATCGTCGAGACTGTGGGGGTAGGGCAGGACGAGGTGGACATCGTCAGCACCGCGCACACCACGGCCGTGGTCATGGTGCCGGGCATGGGTGACGACATCCAGGCCATCAAGGCGGGCATCCTGGAGATCGGCGACGTCTTCGTGGTGAACAAGGCGGACCGCGACGGCGCCGAGCGCACCGCCCGGGAACTTACCGCCATGCTGGAGATGAAGCACCCCGAGCCGGGCGGCTGGCAGCCGCATGTCCTGAAGACGGAAGGGAGCCGCGGCGTCGGCATCGAGGAGCTGATGCGGGAGTTCGAGGCGCACCGCGAGTACCTCAAATCCTCCGGCGCCCTGCAACGGCTGATCGAGGAAAGAAACGCCAAGCTCTTTGCCGACCACCTGCGCGAGGAACTCTTCGACAGCGTCTTCGGCGCCATCGCTAAAAACGGCAAGTACCGGCAGATACTGGAAGGGCTGCGCCACCGCACCACCGACCCCTACAGCGCTGTCGAGGAGGTGCTGGCGGCAAGCTCTTTTCCTTGACCTGGTGCTGCTAATAATGTTAATTAGAAGGATAAATGGGGCCTGCCGCCCCATTATTCGTTGCAGGTTTGTCCAGGTTGGGAGTGTCGTTGAATGCTACGTAAGGTGCTGTTTTTCGTTGTCGTGATCATTGCTTTCTCCATCGTGGTGTACAATCCTCTTGCGACTTCCGAACCAGGCGCAAACCCCAAAGATCCGGCCCGCGAGGATCTGACCCGCGTCGAATACCCCAGCCTGGCCAGTATCTCCTGGCACGGCCATTTCATCAGACCCCACGACACCCTGGAGGCGCTCTTCGGAGAAGACTGGCCCGTGGTGGCCCGCTTCAACAGGATCGACCGGCGCCACGTCTATCCCGGCATGACCATCAAGGTGCCGGACGATATCGCCGCCTGCAGGAACTACACCCCGCTTCCCGCTGAATACGAGCCGGCCAAAAGGCACGAAAGATACATCCTGCTCGACATCGCCGAGCAGTGGATCGGCGGTTACGAGTACGGCAAGCTGAAATTCTCGGCGCCGGCTGCGACCGGCTCGACGGGGCATGAGACCCCGGTCGGCATCTACCGTGTCGACGCCCGGCACCGCACCCACACCTCCTCGCTCTACAAGACCGAGGACGAAAGCGGCCAGTACCCGATGGACAACGCCATGCGTTTCCATATCGGCCCCGATAACGTCTCCTACTGGATCCATGCCAGGGACCTCCCCGGCAAGCCCGCCTCACACGGCTGCGTCGGCCTCTACGACGAGGGGATGCAGAACCGGGTCTACGGCATTCCCGAAAAGCCGGTGCTGATCGATTCGCAGAAGCTCTACGCCTGGGCGGTCGGTGAGGAGATGTACGGATTCGACTCGGGCGACGTCGAGTTGCTGGAGGACGGGCCCGTGGTCGAGGTCAGGGGAGAGAACCCGGTCTTCCGTAAGTGATGTTTTGAGGTTTTTCTAAAGCGTCGCGGGTCTGGTATACTCCATCATTGATCTGCGAGTGCAGCCGCCCCAAACCTCAATCGTCGCAACGGGAGTCGCAGTGCAGGAATTTCTCAGGGAATATCTGCAGGTCCACGGCTACTGGGTGCTGTTCATCGGCACCTTCCTGGAGGGAGAGGCGATCCTGATCTTCGCCGGTTTCCTCGCCTTCCAGGGGTATCTCGACATCTACGGCGTCATCCTCTGCGCCTGGGCCGGCTCCTTCCTGGGCGACCAGTTCTATTTCCACATCGGCCGGATCAAGGGGCCGTATCTCCTCAAGCTCTTCACCACCATCGCCAGGAAGTTCCGCAAGGCCTTGCGCCTCATCGAGCGCTACGGCACCTTTGTCGCCTTCATATCCCGCTACACCTACGGCTTCAGGATCCTGCTGCCCGTCATCCTGGGGATGACCAGTTTCCCCTCGCGCAGATTCCTCTATCTCAATCTGGTCAGCGCCCTGTCCTGGGCCATCATCTTCTCGCTGGCAGGCTATCTCTTCGGCAAGGCCGCAGGACTTTTCATCGACGACCTGGAGCGTTACGAGCCCTTGCTGCTCCTGATCCTGGCCGGCATCACCGCCTGCCTCTGGCTCAGCCACTTCGTAGCCCACTGGTGGCGCAGAAGGCACGCCAGGACCAGGCTGAAGCGGATGAGGGGGCGCGGTAGCGTGTGATTTAACCTATCTCCAGTTGCCAAACTCCGCCTTCTTATGCTCTAATGCCATCGTCGCGTCACACTCCGCGTCCTCCTTTGCCCAAGGGGGACTTTTTAATCTGACATCCCCGGAAGGAAGTTTCATGGATTTGAAGCAAAGAGTTTCCATCGTACTGGTCGGTACCCAGAGCCCCGGCAACATCGGCATGGTCTGCCGGGCCATGAAGAACATGGGGCTGGCCGACCTGCGCCTGGTCAACCCCTGCCAGGTCGATCACCTGGACGCGATAAAGTTTGCCGTCTCGGCCCGCAACATCCTGGAAAGCGCCAGGATCTTCACCTCCCTTGAGGACGCCATCGCCGACAGCGAGTTCTCCGTCGCCACCACCAGGCGCCACGGCAAGTACCGAAACGAGATCATCACCCCGGTCCAGGTGGTGGAGAGATTCTCCGGCTGCGCCCCCAAAAGCCGCATGGCCCTGGTCTTCGGCAGGGAGGACAGCGGACTCACTACCGACGAGGTGGCGCTCTGCCGCTGGCAGGCGACCATAGAAACCGCCGACGAGTTCGGCTCTCTCAACCTGTCCCAGGCCGTGCTCATCTTCTGCTACGAACTGCTCAAAGGCTCCGGCAGCGTCGCGCCCCCGGCCACCGTGGCGCGCGAGTTGGCCGGCTCCGCCTCGCTTGAGCCGCTCTACTCCCAGATGGAGCGCACCTTCCTGAAGATCGGCTACCTCAATCCGCAAAATCCCGAGCATATGATGCGCACCCTGCGCCGCATCTTCTCGCGCGCCGAGCTGGACGAGCGCGAGGTCTCGTCGCTGCGCGGCCTGCTGTCCCAGGTCGACTGGGCCACCACGGAGTACAAGGGGAAGAAGGGCGCATGAGCTGGGTCTCCTACGCAGGATTCTTCGCGGGGCTGCTGACCAGCGGCGCCGCCATCCCGCAGGTGGTCAAGACCTACCGGAGCAAGCAGGCGCGTGACCTTTCCATGTGGCAGTTGGTCCTTTTGACCCTGGGCATGCTGCTCTGGCTGATCTACGGCCTGTCGCTGAACGATCTCCCACTGATCCTGGCCAACGTCTTCTCCATCGTCTGCTACAGCGCCCTGATCGCCATGAAGCTGAGCTACGCCCGCCGCGAGTCCGCCTCGCCGGCCGGATCGAGCGAGTGAAGGGTGCGCGCTCGATAAAACCCTGAACCGCAGACGCAAAGGCGTAAAAAAAAGCAACCCTGAAACGCAAAGACGCAAAGACGCAAAGGCGCAAAGAAAAGCAAAGCATAGAAGCAGACTAACCGCGCGGCCTGTAGCAAATTTGATCTTTGAGGTTTTACAGCATCGCCCCCCCTCCCTTGACGGGAGGGGGTCGGGGGGTGGGTGAAGCTGCCAA
>Ga0209212_1005191_pt1 | contig 15672 bp, 13 predicted proteins | sample RifGroC2_FD_183996 | JGI IMG/M metagenome (GOLD analysis project Ga0209212, IMG submission 183996) | Groundwater microbial communities from Rifle, Colorado, USA - Groundwater C2 (SPAdes) (version 2) | ecosystem: Environmental > Aquatic > Deep subsurface > Groundwater | place: Rifle, Colorado... | reverse complement strand
CTCCAGATACGCGATCTTTAATTCATCGGTCAACATCGTGCCATGAAGGATAAGTTCGGGTCTGGGCTGCACTATGGGGGCGGGAAGCTTCTTTACCTCGGTAATCATCCGGTCCGGATGAAAGAGATTCTGCTCCCCGATGAGGACATAATCCGCCATCGACGGTTTCATTGTCTCATCCACCACCCTTGGCGTCCCCGGTGAAATTTCGTTTGGGGCAGGCACCTTCACGGGTGCCTGGGTCCCAAGAAGCGGGCTCAGGAAAGTGATGAAAAAGCCGATGGCGGCCGCCGTCATCAACAGATTCAGAACATTGATGCTCTGCAGTAAGTACCGTTTTGACTTCATGTTCATTTACCGATATTCATCGCCGAAACCTTGAACTTGACCATCAGCTCGCGAGGTTCGCGCATGTTGCGAACCCTCACATCGAGTTCCCGCATCAGGAGGGTCACCGGATTGGTTTCGAACAGAAAGAGGATGTCATGAAGCGCTTTGGTCTCGGGCAGGACCGTGTCCACGGTGACTGTGATGATTTTGAGGCGATTCAAGTCCTCGGTCTTTTCCACCCGTTCGCTCGATATCGTTCCGCCTTTTTGGGTGATGATGCCCTTGATCATGTTCTGAAGGTTGGCGGCGGCGACCGACGGGGTCTGCCCTTCCACCGTTTTCGATTCTTCGTTCTTCCGAGACTCCTTCAGCGCGTTTATCCGATTTTCCAGGGCGCCCTTCTGGGTAATGGCATTGATATACTTTGCAAGTGTTTTTTGCTTTCGTTCTTTCGCTTCCTCGATGGATTGCCGCTCGGTTTGGACCGCTACATATACATAATCGTAAAAGGCGACGGCAAGCAGAATGACCGCAAACGGCAGGAGCCAGAATAGAATCTTATTGTTTTTTCCCATTTTTCGCCTTTGGCTCCTCTTTTTTTATTCCTTCGAGCTCCATGCGGATGACAAATCGGTCCATGTTCATCCGTGCATCCCGCATCGTCGGTGAGCTGAATTCAACCTTGGAAAAATACGGCGATGCTTCGATCCGCGGCAGAATATCCGTCGCCGACGTCGCGTAACCCTCTATGGCCACAGTTGCGTCGTTGATACGGCCTCTCGTGAGCCATACGCTCTTTGGCAAAATGACGGTCATTTCCTTCAAAATCTGCAAAGTGATCTGTTTGCCCTGCTTGAAACCCTCGATCGCCTTGAACTCGTCCTGCAAGCTGCTGTATTCTTTCCTCAAGGATTCAATTTTTTTGACAGCGTCTTTTCTTGCCGAGATTTCCCGATCGATGGCCGTGACTTTTTCATTCTCCAGATGCAAGGGTAAAAACAAGGCGAGTATACCCATCGCAAGAAGTATCGCACCGAGTATAACGGTCAACGTCAAAGGAGGGGATGTCTTTGTCGCTCTTCCCCGATGTAACAGGTTCATCGCCTTTGACTTTGTCCATAACGAGGAGAGCACCCCGCCGACGGCGTCGTGGGGAACGTCATCGCCTGCTTTTTCTCCCTGGAATCCCGGGATCGTCAGATTGTCGTTCGTCAATACCTGGAGCGGTATCCGGAGTTGCCTCTCCAGCGAGGCATACTGCACGCCATCACGCGAATGGACCACCAGTTGCGGAGAAACATTCGCTTTCTCCATCCGCTCGATCCATGGAGCGACATTCTCCCCCACATCGGCCAGGAGGCATTCATCGGAACCATTTCCATTGAAAGAACCGGTGCACCCCGCGACAACAACACCCGCTTGAAGGAGCCCGCCTTCGTAAGTCTTGGAACCGATGTCGAGATAGATGAGATCTTGCTCCTGCCATACATAATGCAGGTATGCCGAGACGGCGGCAAGGTTGGTGTCGATTTTCGTTACGGGCAGCCCTTTTTCCGCCAAGGCCTTGATATAGGGATCGATGGTCTCCCTCCTCGCGGCAGCGACCGCTACCTGCAGCCTCCCCCCTTCCGCTTTCAATATCCTGTAATCATAGTAGGCATCGTCGGGACGAAGCGGGGTGATGCGGTCCAGCTCATAGGCAACGACGTCCGAAAGATTTTCCATGGCGGCTGCCGGCAATTCGGTCGTTCGAATGATGGTCCATGCCTTGGGGATACACAGCATCACCTGTGGGTGCGTCACATTCGCCTGGCTGCAATAGAGCGCGGCTGTCGAGGCAACCGTTTCCGGCAGGGAATGCCCGGCCTCCTGGAACGGATAGGTTTTGTAACCCGCGATCTTGATCCGGTTTAAAAAACGGGACCCGTGGGCGATGGAGAGCAATTCGGTTCCGACGGCAATGGAGATCTGTTTTCGCGGAATGAACACTTCGTTTGCGGGACTGAGGAAGAGGACAGTTTTCAGCGTTCGTCCGAGCCTGCGTACAGCGGACTGCATCTTGCGCGATGTCTCGGGATCCCCGAAAAAATTATTTATCATGACCCCACCGCGGCCGGACTTTTGAAATACAGCATCCGGTACTTTTGCGCTCCTTCAACCGCCACAATCGCCCGGACGGCATAATTTCGTTTCTCGCTGCCTTTATAACCTATCGCATCAATGGAGTAAACATTGGATTCCACCGTTGTGACGTAAGGGGCGATGGCGCTGAAGTCGCCCCCGACCCATGCGGCGATGTGCTGAACTCTCGCGGCGGGGCTCAAATCGCGATATTCCATAATACGCTGGATCATGTCGTCCGTCATGCCGGGAATGGCCTTGAGAACCTCCGGCGGCGCCGAGAGCAGATTGATTTTGTCGGTCGTCGAATGTATCGTGCAAAAGGGAAGCATCCCTTTTCCGTCGGCACTTCCCTGCAGAATCGTTCGTGAAATTCCCCTTACAAACACCAGTTCCTCGATGCTGTCGAATGCGGCATTCTTTGCCTTGTAAGGCCTCGGCAGCGATTGGTAGTATTCGTCCTCGGCGCCGTGGAGCCGGTGCAGGTTGTCCTTGTCTTTCCAGTCCAGGATGGAATCGACGATAATGACCGCCGTATCTTCCGCCACACCGTTGTTCACGAGCAGATTCTTCAGAATGATGCCGTTATTGTCCGTTAGGGTGTTCAGATTGATTTTTCCCGACTCCTCCGTGATCGTGATACGGTAATGACCGTCCGCCAGTTTCGCCGTGTAGGGGCGGCCATCGCACTGGAACACCTCGAATCCATCGAGGAGAACCTGCTGGTTGCGGTTGGCATGCCGATAAAAGAGCTCCGTGATTCCCCGTTGGATCCCCGCCTCGGCAAGGAACCGGTTTTCCATCTCCTCTTTGGCCGATAGGGTGGCGAGCGCTTCCGTCCTGGTAAGCAGGGACAGCGAAAGCGCCGCCATGGACAGTATGACAGAAATCCAGAGCACGAGGATGAGGGCGATGCCCCGCTGGGAAGGGCGCCCCGGAAAAACTCCAATGCGCGCTTCCGGGGTCCGATTTTCAAGTTGCGCAAAGGTCTCGCATTGCATGTGACGGCTCATCGGGGTCCTATTTCTTTTTCATCCTTGCATAGAGGGGAATGAGGAGTTTTCCTTCCCCGCTCTCCCTCGACAAATCGACTTTGATCTGTTCCGGGTACTTGGTATTATCCGACCATTCATCCGTCCACTTGCCTTCCTCTTCCATCGCCTCTCTGCCGAAATAGGAAAAAGAAAGGGTCTTCAGGTCATCGAAAAGCCTGATCTCCTGCACCTCTTCCCTGTCGATCGGTCGTTCCGAAGCATAGAGGGTCAGCCTGTTTTCGTTGCCGGTTTCCAATCGGTATGACACAATGACACACCCCTTTTCTCCTCCCCCGACCGATTGATTTGAAGCGAACTGCAGGCGTGTTGCGTCTCCCTTTAAATAAAACTTCTTTGCCCCGTCCTCGTCGTCGTAGGTCAACGGGGCCGCGGATTGGAGCTGGGTCATGACGATCCTGTACGAGGACCTGTATCGCTCGAGGGTATCTATTCTTCGCTCACCGGCGCCGATTGAACGGAAACCGAGTCGAAGGGCGCCTCCGACAATGACGACGACCAACAGGAAAAGGGTCATCGAAATCAATAATTCCAGAAGGGTGAACCCCTTCGCTCTTTGATCGGTTCCGGTGATCATATTTTCTGTTCAGCAACGCCCCTATTATCGATCCTGTTCACTATCTTCAGGGTCCGGAAGGTCATCGATTTTTTCCGCAACACCTTTTCCCAGGAAAAGACCATCTCGATCTGGAGAAGCTTGATCGGCAAATGTTCTGTCCTTTCCTTCTGAATCTCCGACACGGTCACCTCCACCTGATACCCCTGATCGGTTTCCTCTTTCCAGGACTTCTCTTCGATCTTTTCGCTTTCCACAATCTCCCGCATGACGAATTCGGCCAGGGTAAGCGCCGCCATATAATCCTGTGACGTTCCAATCATCCGCAGATTCGATGAAAACAGCTGCACCAGGGAGACGACGGCGAATCCCATCACCGTCAAGGCCACCATGATCTCGACCAGTGTAAATCCCCGCGCACGTTTTTTCTGTCGGCCCGTCATGCCTTGCGCCTAATCCCGCTTCTTGCGATCGATGAGAAAACCCATCACGGGATCGAGTTTTATGGAAACGCTTCGCTTATCGGTCGTCAACAGTATGGCGCCGCCTTCGATACCCCCGGAGGGGGAAAAAACCATGCGATAGATGCCCCTGTCTACATCGCCGGTCAGGGGATCGTCGATCGCGAGTCGGACCTCTTCCGGAATCTTCAGCGAAAGCTTCCCCTCGATCCCATAGTGTCTCGCGTCCAGATCCAGGACGAGAGTCTGTTTGACCATGTGAACCCTTGCCATCGTCCGGGCTTGCCGCATCAGTGCCGATATCTCCCGCACCGTGGCATCCAGCCTTGCCGCGGGCAGTCGGTTCATCATGGCGATCACGCCCATTCCTACCATGAACATGGCTAGAAAAAGAACGATCATGAGTTCGAGCAGGGTAAAGCCGCCTGTTGCACCTGGTCTTGGAAATCGATGGGGCATAAATCTCAGTTCTGTTCGATCAGATGGGCAAATCCGTGATGCTGAAAATGGCCATCAGCATGGAAACCACAATAAACCCGATAACGAGTCCCATGAAGAGAATCATGGCCGGCTCGAGAAAACTTACAAATCGCTTCACCGCTTCGCGAAGGCTTTTTTCATAAATGACGGCAACCTTGATGAGCATCGTGTTCAACTGACCGGTTTCCTCACCCACTTTGATCATGGATAAGGCCAACGCCGGAAACAGATGGACTTCGGCAAGCGGCTGGGCGATCCCCTTGCCTTCCTTCGTGTCTTTCATGACGGTGTCTATCGCCGCGGCCATCACCCGATTGTTCATGACATCCCGCGCGTTTTTCAGAGATTGCAGCAAAGGCACACCGCTTGTGATCAATGTGCCCAGGGTCCGGCAGAATCTCGCCGTTTCCAGCTTTATGAGAAGATCCCCAAGGAGCTTCAGTTTCAAGCGATCCCAATGATAACGGCCGGCATCCGACCGAATCGTTTTTCGGATGACAACAATCCCTGCAACGATGGCGACGAGCATGAACCAGAAAATGGACCGAATGGCCCCGGTGACGCTCAAAAGGATCTGTGTCGGCAGGGGCAGAGACCCGCCCAGTTCCGTAAAGATCCCGGCAAATCGCGGCAGGACAAACGTAAACAACAGGATAATCGATGCGATACCCGTCACCATCAGAATGGCCGGGTAGATCATGGCCGACGTCACATGGTCGCGCAATTCCTTCGATGATTCCATGAATTCGCCCAGTCGCTCGAGTACATTCTGCAGGATTCCGCCGGATTCTCCCGCCCGGACCATGTTGACATACAGCCTGGGAAAGACCTTCGGATGCTTTTGAAGGGCATCGGAAAAAGAGCTTCCTTCCCTGATGGACTTCAGGATCGCCTGCACGATCTGCCGTGTCGCTCCGTTTTCGGAAATATCCGAGATGATGTGGAGTCCCCGGTCCAGGGGCAAACCGGCGTTCAGGAGGGCCGATAATTCCGTCGTGAAGGTAATCAGGTCGATCTTTCCGGATCTGAGGCTGAAGGAAATTTCCCCTCCACCCCGCGCTCCTTCTTTTTGAGCCTTGAGGGTGAGCGGAATGAAACCTTTGTCTTTGAGCTTCTCTACCGCCGCATCCTGGTCCTCGGCCTCGATGGTCCCTTCGTGGATAGTTCCATCCAGCGTCGTTGTCCGGTAAGCAAAGATCACCGCTCATATCTCCTGGGTGACGCGGAGGACCTCGCCCAGGGTGGTCCTGCCCTCTATGACCTTCCGGATCCCGTCTTCCAGCAATGTCTTCATGCCTTGCTGCCTTGCCGCACTGCGAATCTGATTCGCGTCCGCCTTCTGGACGATCATTTTCCGGATCTCGTCGGTCACCAGGAGAAGCTCGAAAATTCCCATTCTGCCGAAATACCCTGTCCGGGAACATTTCTCGCAGCCCCCCCCCCGATAGAGAACCGCGTGGCTGTCGATACCCAGGGCGCGAAACTCTTCTGTACTTGGCGCCGAGAGGTCGGCCTCCTTACAGAAGGGGCATATGACACGCACCAGCCTTTGCGCCAGAATACCCCGTATCGTCGACGACAGGAGGAAATTTTCCACACCGATGTCGAGAAGCCGTGTAATGGCGCTCGGCGCATCGTTCGTGTGCAGGGTGGAAAAAACAAGATGCCCCGTAAGCGCCGCCTGGATGGCGATGTCCGCCGCTTCGAGATCGCGAATCTCGCCGATCATAATGATATCGGGGTCCTGCCGGACGATATGACGCAGCGTATTATTGAAATGGAGCCCGATCTGCGGTTTCACCTGGATCTGGTTGATCCCCTTGATCTGGTATTCGACCGGATCTTCCACGGTAATGATTTTTTTGTCGGGAGAGTTGATCTTATCGAGGGCCCCGTAAAGAGTTGTGGTTTTTCCGCTTCCCGTAGGACCGGTCACAAGGATGATTCCATGGGGCCTCCCGATGAGCTGGTGAAAAGTAGACAGGGTATCGGATGGAAAACCAAGCCGGGCCAGATCGATGACAATCTGCTGCTTGTCGAGAATCCGCATGACCACGCTCTCGCCGTGCATGACAGGGATGCTCGAGACCCGAAGATCGATCTCCTTCTCATTGACGCGCAGGCGGATTCGTCCATCCTGGGGGAGGCGTCGCTCTGCGATGTTCAGCTTCGCCATGATCTTGATCCGCGAGATGATGGCCGCCTGCAGACGCTTCGGCGCCGTTTCGATATCGTACAGGATGCCGTCGATCCGGTAACGGATCTTCAGTTCATTCTCGTAAGGTTCGACATGGATGTCGCTTGCCCGGCCTTCCACCGCCCGCGTGATGAAAAGATTAACGAGACGAATGATCGGCGCTTCCGAGGCGATATCCTTCAGACGCTCCGCATCCTCTTCATCCTCCTGGATATATTCCAGTTCGGATTCACCAATGGTCTCGATGATTTTACTAAAATCCTGCGCTTCCTTGCCATAGAAGCGATTGATGTACTCCTCGATCATATTTGCATCGCTCGTGTAAATTTTCAGACGGGAAGCAAAGGCGACGTTGAGGGCATCGATGGCGGACCGATTCTGGGGGTCGGCGATGAGCACACTCAGGACGTCATCGCGGAATTCCAGGGGAACGATGCGATTTTCCCGGATAAAGCGCGCCGATATGCCGTCAAGGACAAAGGGCACCTTGGGCAGCTCGTCCGCGCTCAGATGTTCAATCGCTCTTCCCAATGTCGCTCCTTAATTAGGGCACCGTAATGGCTACGGCGCCCGTATAATTATTGCCACCAATCATTGTGGTTGCCTGAACAATAGCCGCGCCTGAAGGCGCTGCACCGGTAAACACGGTTATTGCGTTCCCATTGGTGTCTGTCGATGCTGATGCAGGTGTCAGTTGTCCGCCCGCGCCGGTCTTATTAAAGGTGACCGTGGTGCCAACTACTGCAATGCCTGTATTGTCTCTCACATTTGCTGTGACGATGCTTGATCCCGTCTGAGTAGTTAGTGTTGAAGGATTGGCCGTAACCGTGACGACGTATCCTGTTACACCGGCGTTTCGCGTGATCATGACGGCACTCATGGCCCCGTTGGAAAGGACACCCTGGACCGTGTCCTGGACAATTGTGCCGGAGTCATTAGTACCGGCCTTATAGATGGCCGAAGCGATGCCGCCGCTGCCCGTCGTTATCGTGATCGTTGATACGCTGACGCCTGCGGCGTTGATGAAGCTGGCGCCGCTTTCATTGACAGGGATGGTCAGGGTTACGACCTCATTGGCGCCTGAGTTGGTTCCGCCTGTGACCGTCGCCGTGATGACGCTCGTCTGCCCGCCGTTGACCGAGGTCGGCGATGCGGCGAGGGCCAGGACCGCTCCCGCCGGGCCGGCGCTCCGGGTGATCAAGACAGCGTTCGATGAGCCGTTCGCAAGACCTGCCCGGACGGTGTCATGAAGCTCTTCTGTCGATTTGCTGCTGCCTGCCCGATAGACCGCTACCGCATTGCCGCCGGCATCGGAGTTGACCGTGACGCTGGCGACGCAGGCGTTAGTCGCATTGATGAAGCAGGCGCCGCTCTCGTTCGTCGCCATGGTGAAGGTCACCGCTTCGCCTATCATGGGGTTGGCACTGTTCCCATCGGTCACCTTCGCCGCAATGACCGAGGTCTGGCCCTCCGCAACGGTCGTCGGTGACGCAACAAAAGAGGATATAATCGCGCCTATGGTGGTTCCCGTTTTATTGATGACGATGGTTGCAGACATCCCGTTATCGAGTGTCGCCTGAATTGTATCGTTATTGTAATTATTCCCCGAAGTGTAGACCGACCGAGCCTTCCCGTCGCCATCCGTTTTTTGAACCGGTGTACTCAGTTGACCGCCGTTTGCGGTCAGCAGTTTGAAAGTGACATTCTCCCCCCAGCCGGGCGCTACCACTACAGCCTCTGTCGTCGCCTCGGCCTTTGTGCCAATGGCTTTTGTAACCGTTGCCGTAATGACGGCGCTGCTTCCAGGCGCTACATCCGTTTTATCCGCCTCCAGGGTGATCCGCGCAGTAGGATCGCCGCTGGTGTCGCCACAGCCCATCAAGATGAGAGTTAAAAAACAGGCAAAATAAAGTGAGAATTTTTGCATTGTCGTTCTCCCGGGCAAGAAATCGTCGAGCGGTCGCTCCATGTATGCATTATTACTCTTTTTGATTTGATGTTTCAACTGTTTTACGCCATTTTATGTCACTTGTCGCTTGTCTATAAAGAGGAGGATGATGATAACAAAAGAAATGAAAGCCTGCATGCTCCAGGCCAGTTGATTGACGACGGGTTTCACAAACGTACTGAAGCTGTAATAAAATAGCAGAACGGCCCTATGCGTCCCGGACCGGGCGACGGCGGAACATGCCGTAGCCGTCCATTTTAGCCACGCACTCGTCCTTCTGATTGAGGATATCCCAGTGTGATCGCAGCAGCCCCGCGTTTGGATTGCTCTCCAGCGGGCGTGCTTCCAGCACCGTGAAGCGCACGCGCAGGGTGTCGCCGGGACGGACCGGCACAAGCCACTTGATGTTGTCGAGTCCAGGAGAACCGAGGCTGGCGGATTCGAGCAGATAGGCATCGCACATCATGCGCATCGCCAGCGAGCAGGTGTGCCAGCCGCTGGCGATCAGGCCGCCGAAGGGCGAATGGCGGGCGGCATCCTCATCGACGTGGAACGGCTGCGGGTCGAACTCGCGGGCGAAGCGGACGATGTCGTCCTTTGACAGCGTGATACCGCCGAACTCGCGGATGCTGCCCACAGGAAAATCCTCCCAGTAGTACTTATAGGTTTTCTTCATACGGATAGCTATCAAAGATCTCTTACTTTACTCCCTACGCAGCTTCGTAATAAATAATTGATACTTCGGAGTGCAGCTCTTCAATATTTTTTTCTCTTTCTCCAGCCATCTTCACACCTCTCTACCGACGGTCTATAAACGGTGATAATAAACGATATTTTCTTTATCGTATTCATCTAACCCTATCTCGATTGCAAGCCAGGATCTCAAGGGCGCGATTTGCGATTAACTATAGCACACTAAATGAACTTTGATGAAAAAGTTTTTTCCTCCCTGCTTACTGATCAATTTTGCTGTCCTTTGCCCAACCGGCAGGAACCCATAATCTCCATGCCGTTACCATACGATCCGCCGGCATGGCGGGGTCGATCTTGACATTCCCTTTTGTCAAGCGGGCTCGGCACGCGGAAATCAAATCCTCTTCCGCGGGCGCAAACCGCAATGCCGGGAATCCCAGTCGCTTGAACACCGCGCCGTTTCCCAGGTTGTCCGCATACTGGATCAAGAAACGTGTGTCCTTGTTTTTTGAATTCAGGTAATTGGTGAAAAGGGTGCCAGAAATGGCATGGTTGGTTTTGCAGGGATAGGGAGACTGGCGGGGGGATTTTCATAAGAGGAGGTTTTTCTCCTCTTTTTAATATTGAGAAGGGATGACAAGCCTATTGCCTGATGTGTTTTACAGAATCATATATTTCCTGCCTGACGTGGAACAGTAAGATCAGTCCTTATAAGATAACAAATACAAAGATGGGGGGAAATATAAAGATGGGATTTGACTTTACTGGCCTATTTGTTGATAATCGGTCGAAAGGTGGCATTTTCGGTGGATGATCGGGAGCAACCACAACTTCCTGAAGTCCGCACACCGACGCAATCACGAAATATTAATGCTTTTGAACGGTAATGTTTGTTCCCTCCCATTATTCCATGTCCCATTATTCCATTGACACAGAAGATCATTCTTCGTAAACTCCCAAAAAGAAAAGGCAATGCCTTGTCAGTTCACAGGACGAATACACTGGTTGCATTTATATCCTTTCAAGGGGGAGGGAGAAAGAATCTGAAGATGGGAGGTCTCAATGCCGATAAAACCAACGGAACATGAAGATGAATATTTCGCGCGGTTAGAACAGGAGATGAAGAAAAAGATTAAAGAGCATAAGAGTAAACGGGCATCGAAAGAGGAAAGAGAGAACCTGAGAATACTGCACTTTATGAAATGTCCGAAGTGCGGGATGGATCTGATAGAAATCGATTTCCGAGGCATGAAGATAGATGAATGTTCAGCCTGCAGAGGAATATGGCTTGATGCAGTTGAATTTGATGCAATGGTTAAAATGGATAAACCTGTCCTTGAAAGGCTTTTTAACGTGTTCAAGGAATAGAAGGTCCGGGTTGGTAATGTACTTATGCTTGTTTCCTCCTTGATTTTCATCATCAGCTTACTGATTCTACTCATTTCCGCACGATTCTTAACAGGGGCAGCCGAAAAACTGGGCCTTCATTTCGGCATGTCGTCCTTTGTGATCGGAGTGTTCATCGTCGGCATCGGCACCTCGCTGCCGGAGCTGGTGGCGGGTATTCTGGCGGGTTTCTCCGGAAATTCGGAGATTGTCTCCGGAAATATTCTGGGCGCCAACATCTCCAACATCTTCCTGATTCTGGGCCTCATCGCCGTGCTATCTCGAACGGGGATTGAACTGGGCAGCCGCTACATCATGGTAGACCTCAATTTTCTGATTGGATCTTCACTCTTGCTCGGCCTGATCATGATGGACGGTGAAATTGCGTTTTCAGAGGGCATCTTCCTGCTTGCGACCTATGCCATCTACAGCCACTTCCTGCTCAGAAGCAACCGGCAGCCGCTCCTTGAAACAGAAGGGACAAACTCGTCGATCAAAACCGCTTTCCCTGTCAAGGCGCTACTGATCCTGCTGGCCTCATCCTTCGGCATTTATTTCGGGGCCGACCATACAGTCGAGAGCATTATAGAGATTGCAAGCCATCTCAATGTTCCTCCTTCACTCATCTCGCTGACGGTTTTGTCGCTGGGAACGACCCTTCCGGAACTGGCGGTCAGCATCACGGCCATCCGACAGGGGAAGCCGGCGATCGCCGTCGGCAATATTCTGGGTTCTTGTGTCTTCAATGCCCTGGTGATCCCCGGCGCCGTGTCGGGATTCGGCGCCATTCTGGTTCCCGAATACCTGATCGGCTTTTCTTTACCGGTGTTTGTTGCCGCTTCCATTCTGTTCTACCTCCTGACCCAGGATAAAAAGATATCTCCTTCAGAGGGGATGCTGTTTTTGGTCTTCTACGCCTTTTTCATCAGCAAGGCGGCTGCCTCCTTCATGTGAAAAGTCCCCTTGGTGGACATCGACCCATGAAAATCCATGCACGGGCATCATTAACTGAGCGGAGGAGCAAAAGGATCAGTATCTACAGGTCTTCTTAACCAGAGAGGTGGAGAATTTATGGAACCCTATCAGCAACCAACAGATCAACTCATGGCGCAATGGCGGACCTCGCCCCAGGGCCTTGCTTCGGCGACGGTCTCCGAACGCCGCCGGCAGTACGGACCGAACGAATTGATCGAAAAGGAGAAGAAATCCCCCCTCATGATGTTCCTCGCCCAGTTCAAGGACGTCCTGATCCTGATTCTCATCGCCGCCGCCGTCTTGGCCGGGTTCGTCGGCGATCTGGTCGATACGATCGCCATTCTCGTCATCGTGGTGATCAATGCGGTCGTCGGCTTCATCCAGGAGTACCGGGCGGAAAAGGCGATGGAGGCCCTCAAAAAGATGGCTGCCCCCACGGCGACGGTCCTGCGGAACGGTGTTCCGGGAACCGTTCCCGCCGCCGAACTGGTTCCCGGCGATCTGGTCATCCTGGAGGCGGGTCGGGTGGTGCCGGCGGACCTGCGGATCATCGAGGCAGCGCATCTGAAGATCGAAGAGGCTACCCTTACCGGCGAATCGGTCCCGGTGGAGAAGCACGTGGACGCCCTGCCGGAGGAGGGGCTATCCTTGGGGGATCGGAAAAACATGGCCTACAAAGGCACCGTCGTGACCTACGGCCGGGGCACGGGCATGGTCGCGGCGATCGGCATGGCGACGGAGTTCGGCAAAATCGCTGCGATGCTTCAGAACGAGGAGGAGGTCAAGACGCCCCTACAGAAGCGGTTGACGGTCTTCGGCCGAAAGCTCGCCCTGGCGGTCCTGGCGATCTGCGTTATCGTGCTGGGGATCGGTCTTTTGCGCGGTGAGCCGCCTCTGCTTATGGTCATGGTCGCCATTTCGCTCGCGGTCGCGGCTATCCCGGAGGCGCTGCCCGCGGTGATCACGATTTCCCTGGCCCTGGGGGCCAAAAAACTGATCAAGCTGCAGGCCTTGATCCGCAAACTGCCCGCCGTGGAGACCCTCGGTTCGGTGACCTATATCTGTTCAGACAAGACGGGAACCCTGACGCTCAACCGGATGTCGGTGACGGAGCTGTATTACGACGGAAGGCTGCTTCAAGCCTCCGAATTTTCCGCCCCGGATTCCTCGGGCAAAACCGTGAGGAGTACAGGGACCCTCCTGATGACGGCCCTGGCGCTGAGCAACGACGCGGAGGCGGCAAACGGGAGCCAGACGATCGGCGACCCGACGGAAACAGCATTGTTTCATGTCGCAGGGCAGCACGGCTTCGACAAGAAGGTCCTGGAGACGCGACACCGGCGCGTAGCGGAGATTCCCTTCGATTCCGACCGAAAGTGCATGACCACCTTCCATGCATGGGAAGGCGGCGTGATCTCCTTCACCAAAGGGGCGTTGGATGTCCTCTTGGAAAAGGCAACCCGACAGATCGGCCCGGGGGGTCCTCAGGCTCTGGACGTCGCCGAGATCCAGCAGATCCATGAACGAATGGCGGCGGACGGTTTGAGGGTGTTGGCTGTCGCCATGCGGCGCTGGGAAGCGCTTCCGAGAGAGATCACTCCGGAGCAGTCGGAAACGGACCTTACCCTCCTGGGGCTCGTCGGAATGATCGATCCTCCGCGGGAAGAGGCCGCACAGGCCGTTTCTCTGTGTAAGAAAGCGGGGATCAGGCCGGTCATGATCACGGGTGATCACCCCATCACTGCCCGGGCGATCGCCGCAAAGCTGGGCATGCTCGACGACGACCCGCAAGCCATTATCACCGGGAGGGAACTCGCCGCCCTTTCCCTGGAGGCGTTCGAAGACAAGGTCGAGCACATCCGGGTCTACGCCCGGGTTGCCCCGGAACAGAAGCTCAAGATCGTCCGGGCGCTCCAGGACCGGGGGCAGTTCGTCGCGATGACCGGCGACGGGGTGAACGACGCCCCGGCGCTCAAACGCGCCGACATCGGCATCGCCATGGGGATCACGGGCACGGATGTCTCCAAGGAGGCGGCGCACATGATCCTCCTGGACGACAATTTCGCCACCATCGTCAACGCCGTCAAAGAGGGGCGGAAAATTTACGATAATATTCGGAAGTTTATCAAGTACCTCTTGACGACCAACTCCGGCGAGATATGGACACTCTTTCTGGCGCCGCTCGTGGGCCTGCCGATTCCACTGTTGCCGATTCACCTGCTCTGGATCAACCTCGTCACGGACGGCCTTCCCGCCCTGGCCCTCTCCGCGGAACCGGCTGAAGGCGACGTCATGAGCCGTCCCCCCCGCCATCCCCGCGAGAGCGTCTTTGCAGGCAGCTTGGGGACTCATGCAGTCTGGGTCGGTCTGCTGATGGCGGGGATGGTTCTCCTGGTCCAGTGCTGGTCCATGACCGGCGGGAATTCTCACTGGCAGACGATGGTCTTTACGGTACTCTGCCTCACCCAACTCGGTCACGTCCTGGCGATCCGCTCGGAAAAACAATCGCTCTTCACGATTGGGCTTTTTTCCAACAAGTATCTCTTGGGAGCGGTCGCGTTGACTTTCCTGCTGCAGATGGCCACTATCTACGCGCCCCTGCTCAACCCCGTCTTCAAGACCGTGCCCCTGACACTGGGTGAATTATTGTTCTGCATTGCCTGGTCGGCCCTGGTCTTCGTGGCTGTGGAGATCGAAAAGGCGATCAAGCGCCACCGGTCGTAAACAACGGCTTTCCGCCACATTCAGGGCTGATTCCGAAAAACCGGCATCCTTCTCCCCTGTGATGGATGCCGGTTTTCTTATTGACAAGAAACGTGGGCGCTCAATGGTCATGTCCGGGGTATCGGGCGCTCAGCGCGTTGTCTCAGCGGGGTACCGCAGCATCGGACGGAAACGAACGTCTTCTTCACCTCCCTGGCTTGTCAAAGGGTCAGAACCGCGGTTCCTCGAGGTACATGTCGATCGGCTCGGTGTAATGCAGCGTCTCGCTGCGGGTCAGCGTGCCGGAGGCGACGTCGATGACGGTGCGGTAGAGCCGTTCACCCGCCTCCTCCGGCGTTTCGGATCCTTCGATGACCGTGCCCGAGTAAAAGTCTATGCTGTCCGTTGCTGTTGCATATGTATTGGGATTGGCGCTGGCCCACAGGAAAGGCGCCACCACCGAGGGTGAGCCCTCCAGGAGGGTCCGGCCGGCCACGCCCCCCCCGCCGAGCTGGAATAACACCACGTTGGCGCCCGCCGCCGCGTATCCGGCAAAGATGGACAGGTGCCCCATCCAGTTATCGACGAAATACAAGCCTTTACGGGTAGGCCGCTCCGCGTACTTCAGCACGCCCTGGATCGGCGCGCTCCCCGCCTTGTGGATTGCACCAAGACTTTTCTCTTCTAGGGAGCTTATCCCTCCTTTGATGTTCGACGGCACCGGGTTTACGGTGCGGATGTCCTGCCCGGTGGCTTTGGCCTGGTCTTCC
>Ga0209212_1005190_pt1 | contig 15675 bp, 15 predicted proteins | sample RifGroC2_FD_183996 | JGI IMG/M metagenome (GOLD analysis project Ga0209212, IMG submission 183996) | Groundwater microbial communities from Rifle, Colorado, USA - Groundwater C2 (SPAdes) (version 2) | ecosystem: Environmental > Aquatic > Deep subsurface > Groundwater | place: Rifle, Colorado... | reverse complement strand
GGTTATCGGATACGGCTGAGCAGAAGGGTATATATCTCCTCAAGGCGGACGGTTCGGCTCTTACCGGATTTCTCAGGTTAAGGGATGTCGAAGTGGGAGACACGATTATTGTGCCGCCGAAGAATCCGGACAAAAGTGATTGGTCCTGGGTAAGAGATATTGCCACCATAGCCGGGCAAGCTGCTCTTGGCCTGGCGGCCATTAAAAGTATTGTTTTTTAACGAATAGCGAATAGATGTGAGAGTTCATCGCTGAGGGAGCCGCGAGAAGAAGCAAGCGTGAGAATCCTTTATATAGCTGCCGGATCGGCAAGTGAAATAGTCACGCAGTTGGAACTTGCCTCACGACTTGGCTATTAGCATAGGCAGGATTGCGGAATTATGGAGGAGCAGGGTATTTACCGGCCGGCAGATGACAACGGGATCAGCCTGCTCGATTACTGGAGAGTCCTGTGGAAATATAAGTGGCTGATTGGAGTTCTTTGCGTCTCCTCGGTAACTGCCGCCCTCGTTGTTAGTTTATTGTCCCCCAACATCTATGAATCCGAGACAACGATCCTTACTCCCAAAGAAGTCGGTGGATCGGGACTTCTGAGTGCCCTCGGTATCGCCGGACTGGGTCAACAGATAGGCGGAATTTCGCTCCCTTCCCTGACGCCCAATAGGGATATCATTATCAGCTTGTTGAAGAGCCGGACTCTGGCGAAGAATCTGGTAGGGGAGCTCAAGTTGCAGGATTACTACAAGGCCGGCCGTGTGGACGACGCTATCGGTTCTTTGCAGGGGGCTACGAAGGTCTCTGTTTCAAAGGAGGGGATTATTCAGATCGGGGTGGAAGACGTTGACCCCAAGATGGCTGCCAACATTGCCAACGCTTATGTCGGTCAACTGGACCGGATGATCATGCAATTGGGGACTGGCTCCGCGGGGAACCAAAGAAAATTTGTGAGTGAGCAGCTGGCCAAGTCAGAAGGCGAGCTTCGGACCGCCGAGGACAACTTACGACAGTTTCAGGAAAGGAATAGGGCGGTTCTTTTGGGTGACATGGTGAATTCCATGAGACTCCCTGCAAACAGGGTGCCTCAGGTCGGGTTGGACTTGGCGCGGTTGACGCGTAATTTAAAGGCACAGGAAGCGATTTATATAAGCCTTACACAGCAGTTAGAGCAGGCGAAAATCAGTGAGGCGCAGGATATGCCGGTGGTTCAGGCGCTCGACCCGGCCATTCCTAAGCTCCGTCCAGTAAAGCCTAAGATCAAGTTGAATGTTACCCTTGCTGGGGCGGTCAGTTTGCTCGTGGGTATATTGCTTTCGTTTGTTCTGGATCTTATCCAGCGGGAGCGGCAGCGGGGAAATCCTATTCGCCAGTTGAATCGTTGAGCGTATGCACGATGTTGTGGTCGTGGGGGGTGGGCCGGCGGGTTGCTATGCGGCCTCCCTCTTGGGGAGAGAAGGCCTGAAGGTTCACGTGCTGGAAGAGCACGGCCATATTGGTAAGCCTGTGGACTGCTCCGGAGTTATGGGCGCCGACTCCTTCGACACGCTTCGACTCCCCAAGTCGCTTCGAGTTGGAGAGATCCGCGCTCTCACATTTGTTTCCCCATCCAAGCTCAAGGTTCATTTTTTGCCTCCCGCTCCCCTTGCATACGTCATTGATCGCGCAGCTCTCGACCAGGTCATTGCGGAGAAAACCCTGGATTCGGGCGCCTCATTGCAAATGGGGGCGCGCGTTGTGGATCTCAGAATCCAGGAAAAATCTGTCGAGGTGATTTACCAGGAGGCCGGAGAAGGGAAAGCTTATAAAACGGTCAAGGCCGGCATGGTTATCTTGGCCAGCGGGCCAAGATATAGGCTTCAGCGCAAACTCGGGATGGGGTTGCCGGGTGATTTCCTGAGGACCGCTCAGACCGAAACGATGGTCCGAGAAATAGGAGAGGCTAAGGTTTTCCTCGGGGCTGAAGTCGCGCCCGGATCTTTTGCCTGGATCGTGCCGTTTCGGAGGGAGGGAAGAGAGTGGGCGCGGATCGGGGTGAGCGCGAAAAGTAAAGCGCTTCCCTACCTGAAAAACCTTCTCTCCGAGCTTCAAGCAGAGGGACATATCGACTCTGTGGATCTTCCGATCCGTTCCTGGGTGATTCCCATTACTCCATTGCAGCGGACCTTTTCAGAACGGGTTCTGGCTGTGGGTGATGCGGCCGGTCAAACCAAGCCGACCACCGGAGGAGGAATCTTTTATGGTCTGCTCTGCGCGGAGGCTGCGGCCCACACCGCTACGAGGGCCTTTGAAAAGGGGGATTTTAGTGAAGGAATGATGAGCGGGTATGAGAAGGAATGGCGCCAGAAATTGGGAGTCGAAATCAAGATCGGGTCATTCTTTCGCCGTTTGGGCGAGCGCCTTACCGACAACGAGCTTGACGATCTCTTTCGGGTCGTGCAATCGGATGGCATCTTAGCCTCGGTGACTAAAAAGGCTCGTTTCGATTGGCACAAGGACGTTATCTATTTCGCTCTGCGCCATCCGGCTTTAGGGCGGATTTTTCTCAAGGGTCTGTTCAGATAGAGATTAGTAGCGATGGGTAAGTCCCAAATATCTCACAGCAACTGGCTCGCCACAGTTACTTTTTCATTTTTCATTTTTTATTTTTCATTTTTTGCCCCGCTCTTTGCCTTTGACAGAAATAACGTCCCCTTGAAGAATTGGGGCGGATTTTCCGTTTACCATTCTTGGGTCTATGACGCTTTGGAAAAAATTGTGCTGGCTGGGCTTGCTGAGCAGGCGCTGCTCAATTCCAAGCCCCTCAGCCGAGTCGAGGCTGCCCGAATTGTGGCCCAGGCAGTGCGCCGGTTGGAATGGGATAAATACGGAGATTACAACCATAGGGGCTATTTGGAAGAGCTGCTCTACCAGCTCGTAGAAGAGTTCGGGCCGGAACTAGCCGAGATGGGAGTCAGAACTCCCCTTAACCGGAACGTCACTCTCGGCTACTTCGGCGGAAAACCCATAGACCATGCCGGGTTTGGAATGGGTTCCGCCAGCAGACCACAAAAGAGCGTCAACAATTTTGGTCAGCGCCTCAAGAAAGGGGTGAACGCTACTTCTACCTTGGACGGGAGAATTCAAGTAGGCGATTTTCTATCCTTCTATTATCAGCCGGAATTCACCCGGGACAGCGACGTATCCCACGGCCAGCTCCTGAGCGGTTACAGCAAGCTTACGCTGGGCAATGCTGAACTGGAGGTGGGACGGGATAGCCTATGGTGGGGACCCGGATTCCGCGGGTCGATGAGTTTTTCAAATAATGCGTTGCCGCTGGATCAGATAAAGCTGGGTTCAGCCGAGCCCTTCCGTCTCCCATGGCTTCTTAGCTATTTAGGCCCGGTGAAAGCCAATCTTTTCGTTGCTCAGCTCGGAGATGATCGGGACTTCTCTCGTGCTAAGGTAAGCGGTTGGCGTGTCGGTTTTGCCCCATCACGCTTCGCCGAATTTGGCTTTAACCGCATGTTTCAGTTTGGGGGCAAAGGGCGTGGTAGTCCCAACCCCGGGCAGTTCTTACAGTTGCTGGTTACGCAAGGTAGCGACAATCCTCATAGCCCGGTAAACGTCAACAACGTAATGTCATTCGACGGAACGTTCCGGATCCCCGATATAGATAGATATATACTCATCGCGCGTGACGCGGCTTTTTATTTCGATTTTGGCTGGGATGACACTCTTTTTGGGTTGATCGTTCCGGATAAGCCGGGCGGCATCGCAGGGACTTATCTGACCGGCCTTTTCGGGGACCCAAAGCTCGATCTCCGTATCGAGTACGCTAAGACCTCTAAGATTCAGTTTACGCACAGCATATACACGTCGGGATTTACGAATCGAGGATCAGTCCTGTCCCACTTCATTGGAACCCAAGGTAGCGACCTCTACGCCAGGCTTACGCGTTGGATCAGCCCGGATCTCCTCCTGGGGTTTCAAGGGGCTATGTCCCAAATCGGCTCAACAGACCAGCCCTTATCGGCAAATCTAGTGGATAGTCTATCTTTCGGGTTCGATATCTCCTACCGAATTTCTCCCAACTCTTCCATTTTCATGGGGTACGATTTCGCTCGCTTGAGAAGTGAAAACCGAAATAATGCCTCTGATAAAGGCTCTTTCAAAAACGACAACCTCTTCCGCTTCGAATTTACCCGTTCTTTTGGACAATAGTGAATGGCGAGCGGTAAATGGAGGGAGTTTTTCCTCATCCTACTGCTGAGCTTCCCTTTTATTTTTTGGGGAATCGGTTCCATCAGTTTGCTGGATCCCGACGAGGGCATGTATGGAGCGATCGCTCGCGAGATGGCCGAGAAGGGGGATTGGATTACCCCTCACTTCAACGGAGTGCGCTATCTGGAAAAACCCCCGCTCTATTTTTGGTTGACGGCTATCACGATTTCGCTTTTTGGTCCATCGGAATGGGCGGTCAGGCTTTGGAGTGCGCTTCCTGCTCTTGGAACGGCTCTCCTGGTATGGCGTCTGGGGCGGCTTCTTTACGGTGGTCCATCCGGACTGTTGTCCGCCATTATTCTGCTCACGAGTGTTGGCGTTTTTCGCTATACGCGCGTGGCGGCGACCGATTCACTTCTGGTGTTCTCTCTTGCGTTGTCGCTCTACGGTTTTGTCCGGGCCGTTCAGGATAAAAACCCGGGCGACAAGAGTGTTAGGTTCGGCCCATTCTTATTTTATTTGGGAATGGCCTTAGGAGTTCTCTCCAAGGGCCTTGTTGGGGGTTTATTCCCCCTTCTTATTGCCGGACTATATCTTTGGTTCTCGGGCGACCGCATTGCCGTTAAGGAGATGCAATTAAAATGGGGAGTGGTCCTTTTGCTTGCGCTAGTTCTTCCCTGGCATTTTCTTGCCGGCTGGATTAATCGCGGTTTTTTTGAGTTCTATGTATTGGACAACCAGTTTCTTCGGTTCTTTAGCAGCCGGGGCTTTATTGAAGATGACGTCCCCGTATCCACAATTGCCTTCGTGGCCCTGACTTTCATCTGGTTTTTTCCCTGGAGCATGTTTCTCTCAATGACGTTGCCACACGGGTTCCCCGATCCCCGCCTGGCCGCGACTGCCCGGGAGCGTCTTCGTCTGCTGGTTGGATTATGGGCGATCACCGTTTTTGCTTTTTTCTCTTTTTCTTCTTCCAAGCTCGAACACTATGTGCTCCCAGCCTTGCCGCCATTGAGTCTAATGGTCGGAGCCTTATGGGGTGAAGCTTTCAGTGCGGCTGGCCCTGCGCGCGGGTTCAAATGGCTGCTTGCGGCATCTGCATTGGGGTGCGGGCTCGTGGGAGCGGCCTTGATTCTGCTGGGCGATCGCCTTACCCCCGGATCAGTTTTTACCTGGTTGGCGGAAATAAACGTCTACTATCGAATTCTTAGAGAACAGGGGATCTCTTTTCCTTTTTCTTCCGTCGCCCCGTTTGCCTCGCTTGCGAGAGGGCTGGGAGTTGGCCTTGTAATCGGGGTGCCGCTCTCTTTCGTTCTATTCTATTTAGGCGCTCGGCGGGCGAGTTTTGGGATGTTGGTGGGGGTGGCAGCTCTGACTGGGATACTGATTTTCAGGCTTCTTCTGATTATTGAACCGCACCACTCCGCCAAGCCCATAGCGCTTGCTTTGAATACCCTGGCCCGGCCGGAAGAAGCTATAATCCATGAGGGCTCTCTGGAATACAGCGGCAGCCTTCCGTTCTATACGGGACGGCAGATTTCTGTTTTGAATGGGAAACGCGGCGACCTCGATTTCGGCTCTCGTTATCCGGAAGCGCAAGGGGCATTTCTTGACGATATGGATTTTGCCCGTCGCTGGCAGAACGAGGAACGGGTTTTTTTTGTTACGCGCCTGCAGGAACCGGATAATGCCCCGATAAGGTTGGCATTAAAAAACACCTTCCTGCTGGGCCGATACGGATCTCGTCTACTATACTCGAACTATGGACCTTAGTCTCATAGCCGACTTCTCCTTGAGGATCGCGAGTTTATCTCCGCAAGGCTTCCTCAGTTATCTTCGCGCCGTTCCCCCCGCAATTCCGGAACGGCTCAGACAAATCGCCTTTCGGCGTACGTTGCAATTGGCTTCCGAGCGATCCGATTTCTACCGCCGCAAGTTTCTCCAGCATGGAATAAAAATCGAGAAAGTAAGAAGGCCCGAGGATCTGGAAGGCTTTTATATTGAGCCGGAGGAGCTCCGTGAAGCACCTGAGTCCTTTTTATGCGGTAAGCCGGAAGTGGCTATTGAGAGTTCCGGGACAACGGGGCATGAAACGCGGATCTTCATGAGCCAGCGCGAGCTGGACTACAACGCAAGGCAGGGGATTTTGTTGAAGGCCATCTATGGCATATCCGGTGAGGACCGAGTCCTTTCCACATTCGACTACGGTTTTTGTCTTGACGGGCAAATTATCCAGCGCGTCCTTCCCCATTGGGGGATATTCGAATTATGCGTGGGTCGGGTCGATCCGGCTGAGATCTACCGCCGGATGCCATCCTATCGTTTTAACATCGTGATGAGCGGTACTCCGTGGCTACTGCGTTTTACCGAGGTGGCTGAGGCCGAGGGTAGACCCTATCCCCTGAAGCTTTTGGTTGGAGGTGGTGGGGGGGGAATTACGAAGCGGGCACGGGCCAGGATTGAGACATTTTGGGAGGCCCCCTTATGCATGACCTACGGTTGTACGGAGGCTGGTACGCTTCTCGGCTTCGAATGTCTGCGCCGGGATGGATATCATCTAAACGAGTTTGATTTTTATGTGGAAATCCTAAACCCGGACAACGAAGGCTACGGAGAGGTCGCCATCACTACGGTTCACAGAAGCGTTATGCCCTTGATCCGTTACCGCACCAGGGACGTAGCGCGATTAATCCCGGAGCAGTGCGCATGCGGCCTGCCTTTTAGACGGCTTTCGCCGCTACAGGGCCGTTTAGACGAGATCGTGGCCTCTGTTTGGGGCAATGTCCATCCTGATTTCCTGGAAAAGATCCTCGGGGCTGTGCCGGATATCAACGATGACTGGCAGGTTGCCCTGCGGGAGAGAGAGGGAAAGCAGATTTTTCAGTTTCGGCTGGAGGTTCAGGACGGAGAATCCCAACATGATAGAATCAAAGCGCAGGTTCTTGCGCTTATTCAACGGGAGCACAGGCTGGCGTGGCAGGCCTATGAACAAGGTTTGGCGGATGTAGAATTTGTCTTCCATCCGAAAGGCGCCCTGAGAAAAGGTCGTAAATTACTGCGCCTTGTGGATGAACGGGAACAGGTCATGAGACGGTAAGGTCAATATTTCTAATAATAGGTAATTAGTCGTCGTGAAGGTTTTAGTGCTTGGAGGCTCGGGGATGTTAGGCTCTATGGTGGTGGACTGGCTGGCGAGAGATGAAACATTGGATGTTGCCGCCACCGTGCGAGGTCAGAAGTACTTAGAGTACGGCCGTACTGTATTGCCTAAGGTGATATGGCATCTGCTAGACGTTGAGAGGTGTCCGTCTTCAGATGTCCTCTCCATTCTCGAGCAGTATGATTGGACCATCAACGCGATCGGAGTTATTCCACATATTATCCACGATGACGACCCAGCTGATGTTGAGCGTGCCATCCAAATCAATGCTCTTTTCCCCCATTACTTGGCGCGTAAGGCTAAGGATACAGGTGGACGAATGATACAGATCGCAACTGATTGCGTTTACGCGGGAAGAGGGGGGCATTATGCGGAAGATGCGCCGCATGATCCCCTAGACGTCTACGGCAAAACAAAGAGCCTAGGAGAGGTTCGATCGAGTAACGTGTTTCACTTGCGCTGTTCGATCGTCGGGCCTGAACTCAAGAATCATTTCCTACTTCTAGGCTGGTTCTTGAGGCAACCCTTGGGCGCTAAGGTAAGAGGGTTCACCAATCATCGTTGGAATGGGTTAACTTCACTGCACTTTGCGAAGATTTGTCACGGGATTATCAAAAATAATCTGAGACTGCCACATCTCCAGCACATTGTTCCGGCTGACGAAATGACAAAGGCGGAGATGTTGGGGGAGTTTGCCAGGGTGTATGGCCGCGGGGACGTCAGAATCGAGCGCGGAGAGACGGCGTTAGCCATTGACCGAACTTTGCGGACAAAGAATGAAACTTTGAATCGCTGCATCTGGGAGGCCGCTGGCTTTCCTGGGCCGCAGAGTATTGCTGATATGATTCGAGAGATGCATTCTTTCGACTTTCGGCTTGGCTCATTAGCTACGTGCTTTAATGATCAAGTGTGACAAGAAATTCGCCTGTTTCCTTATATTATTGACAATTAGCGCTTTACCTCTATCGTCTGTTTCAGCCGATCAGGATGAGCTATTCGCGTTCCTGGAAAGAATGGAGGCAAGTTACTCTCGACTCACCGACTATACGGCGCTGTTCCATCGGCGGGAAAGGATTGACGGGGAGTGGCGGCCTGAAGAGGTAATTGTTTTAAAATTTCAGAGGCCTTTTAAAGTTTATATGCGTTGGTTGTCGAGTCTTTCTGAGGGGAGAGAGGCGATTTACGTGGAGGGCGCAAATAAAAACAAGGTGGTAATCCATGAGCCGAGAGGGTTGTCGAGTTTTTTTACTTTCCTGCTCGACCCGGGCGGTTGGCGGATCCTGGAGAACAGCAGATTCCCTTTCACTGAGATTGGCATCGGTCGTCTTATTGAGCGGATCGGCAGGGACGCAAGGCGGGCGTGGGCTAAAAAGGAGCTGCGCTTGATGGATAGGGGAAGGACAAAAATAATGGGAAGAGAGGTCCGGGAGATTGAAGGGATCCTGCCGCGCGAGCAAAAGGCAGGGTATGGTTCTTACCGGATGGTTGTAGCGATTGATGAGGAACACGGCCTGCCGATCCAGGCATCCATTTACGACTGGGATAACGTGATCACAGGCGAATATAGCTACAGGGATCTTCAACTGAATCCAGGACTTAGGGAAGCGGACTTCGATCCTTCTAATCCCGGTTATCAATTTGCCCGATGGCGTATTTCTCTTTCAGATGGGGAATAAGGAAGACTTTTCAAGATTCAATCCTGCGCCGTTTAGAATCGGCATAGATCTGGTCGAGGTCGGAAGGGTTAGAAAACTTTTCGAGCGTGGGGAACCGTTGCGGGAAAGCGTTTTCACCCCGGAGGAACTCCGCTATTCTTGGAAACAAAAAGATCCCTACGTCTGTCTGGCTGCTCTTCTCGCCGTCAAGGAGGCGCTGTTTAAGTCGTTAGGAACGGGTCTAAGCGGGGAAATGGATTGGCGCGACGTAGAGGTGCAGAAAGGGACATCTGGCATGCCTGTTCTTCGCCTTTGGAGAAAAACTGCCCAGCTTGCCCACGAGATGGGGATAGTCAAGTATGCCCTCTCTTTATCCCTTACAAGAGATTATGGGATAGCTATGGTCCTCCTCGAATTGGCTGCTGGGCAAAAACCGCCGGCTTCCCAAGGCTCAATTCCCGAAACGGACTTGGGAATAATATGATTGCCGCGCCTGGAAATTAGTGATTATTTTCTTATGAAGTTCCGTTTCCTGGATGGCATCGTCTCTTCGTCGCTGGAGCGAGAAGGGAAGATCGTTACGCATGTGACCTTTCCGCAAGTTGAGGATTATCTTGCTACCCCCTTTCACAGCCCTTTGCAAGTTCCTTTTACTATCGTGCTGGAAGCGATGGCAGCCTCTGGGGGCCGCCTGATTGAGGTTGTCAGCCGGGAAAAGGTTGTCGGCTTCATGATAAAAATAGACGAGGTGAATTTTCAGGCTCCGGTTTCCGGAGGTGAGAGGCTGCTGGTTCAATCGGAACTTCTCGGCATGCAGGATAAGACCGGCCAAAAGGTTGGATTTGCCCGGATAAGGAATCAAGCCTTAGTTGAAGATAGGGTTATTGCGGAGGCCCGGATCGCTTTTTTATGTGTGCCGGCGAAGGGACTTAGATAGCGAATAAAAAATAGCGAATGGCCGATAGCGAATAGAAAAGAGCTATGTTTCTATTCACCATTTACTATTTGCCATTAACGATTTATGCGGCGTGTTGCAGTAACAGGCGTTGGGGTCGTTTCTCCTCTCGGTATGGGCGGCGAAGAGCATTGGAAAGGACTGGTATCAGGCCGGTCCGCGATAAAGCGAAGCAGCCGTCTTGCGAATCAGGGCTTTCCTGTGGATGTAGCCGCAGAGATCCCCGAGCCGATGCTGCGGGATCAGTTTCACCGCCTGCCGCGTAAACAGATTAAGCTTTTCAGCCGGGTCATGCTCTTCGGGATGATCGCATCTTCTATGGCGGCTGAGGACGGGGGACTTAGGAACGGCTCCGCCGATCCTAGCCGTTGCGGCGTGTTTCTTGGAACGTTTTTCACGACGCTTGATTTTTCAGTGTTTCTTCACTGGATGGTCGAGGCAGAATCCGACTGTGTAGCTCAAACCCTGGATCTTGGCAAGGCCAATGCCTATTGCATGACCTCGATCAATCCGGTGGACTACTCGTTGAAAACCATGCCGAATCTGGCAGCGGGGCATATCGCCATAGGTCATAACGCTCAGGGTTTTTGCCGTGTTATAGCCGATGGTTGTACCGGGGGACTACAGGCCGTTGGCCAGGCATTTTTGGCGATTAAAGAGGACAAGGTGGATGTAGCGTTTTGTGGAGGAGCGGAGGCGCCGCTGGAAGAATTCGTCTTTCTCAATCTCTGCACATTGGATTTCCTTGCCCGTACCGGTGAGCCGGGCAGGCTCTGCAGTCCCTTTGACCGGTCCCGGAGTGGGGCTGTCCTGGGCGAGGGCGCCGGGATGTTAGTGTTGGAAGAGCTTGAGCGGGCGCAGAGCAGGGGAGCGCGTATCTACGGAGAGGTCGTGGGCTACGGATCCACCGCCGGGGATGCCATGATCGGACGCAATCCGGCAAGAGTCGAAGCTGTTGCAGAGCGCCTCGGTCTTGCCATGAGATCGGCTTTACGAGAGGCAAAAGTGGAGAGCGTGGATCTGATTGCCGCCAATGGTGATTCGACCATAACCAATGACCTGGCAGAAACCCGGGCTATCCAGAGGATCTTCGGCCCCCGGGCGGGAAGCATCCCGATAAGCGCATCGAAAGCAGCGCATGGGCATTTAATCTCGGGCTCGGGGGCTCTGGATCTGATCACTGGTTTATTGGCATTGGACCGTGGTATTATTCCACCGACCCTTAATTTGAGGGATCCTGATTCCCAATGCGACCTGGATTATGTCCGCAACCTACCGCGAGAAAAAGAAGGGATGAGGGTTGCCCTGGTAAATGGTGTCGGTCTCTTTGGAGAAAGCGCCTGTATAGTGGTAAGGAGAGTAGTTGAAGGTTGATCTCTCCGGAAAGGTTGCCCTGGTCACGGGCGCTTCAAGGGGCATTGGCCGGGCTATTGCTGTCGCCCTGGCTGAAGCGGGCGCTGCGGTGGCGGTGAATTACAAGGAAAACAAAGCAATGGCCGAAGAGGTCGTCAGGGAAATTGAAGGGAAGAGTGGTAAGGCTGTCGCCTGGCGCGCGGATGTGGCAGAGGTGGATCAGGTCCAAGCGATGGTGGAGGGAATTTCCTCACGGTTTGATCATCTGGATGTCTTGGTGAACAATGCCGGTGTCATCCGTGATTTTCTGCTTTTGGAAATGGAGGAAAGGGATTGGAATCAGGTCCTCCAGACAAATCTTTCCGGGGTTTATCACTGTTCCAAGGCAGTGCTGAAGAGTATGGTGATGAGGCGCTGGGGTAGAATTATTAATATGAGCTCTACTTCGGCGGTCAAAGGTGGCAGGGGGCAGTCCAACTACGCCGCCTCCAAGGGCGCGGTCAATGCCTTTACCAGGAGTCTGGCTGCGGAAGTGGGAGCTAAGGGGATAACCGTTAATGCCGTCGCTCCCGGGTTGATCGTCGCCCAGGAAAGCCGGCGGACGTAGCTCCGATGGTTGTTTTCTTAGCCTCTCAAGAGGCGGGTTACATTACGGGTCAAGTCATCAAGGTGGATGGCGGCATGTCATAATAGATTAATTCAAGGGGGATTCCATGATTCAAGAAGCGAAAAGTACTCACAAGGTGTGGACAAGGGAGGAGGTCGAGAAAACGTTAAGAGAGATCCTTGTCGACGCCTTGGGCGTGGATGAAGACAAGGTTGTCCCGGATGCTTCCTTAGTGCACGATCTGGGCGCTGAATCGATCGATTTTCTGGATATCGGCTTTAGGGTGCAGCAGACCTTTGGAGTAGAGCTTCCCAATAAGGCGATTCAGGAAAAGGCCTTAAGCTGGAGGAATATGGGAGAGTTTAGCCGGATTCTGGAGGAGCGGTATGGGGTCCGCATCGCCGCTGAAGAGATGAAGCAGTTGCACACGATGGGCATCTCGGAGGCGCTTGGTTGGCTCGGCGAGCGAACGGGCGTCGCTATACAAAACGGCGAAGCAGAAAAGATTGCCGGAGCGCTGGCGGATCGCCTTATCGCTGAGGTAGAATCGGTCGGTTTTAGAGCTTCGCTGATCGACCGGGAGGGCGTCGCTCAACAGCTGCTTCAGAATCTCAACTCCCCGAAAATCATGGAGGGGATAGTACGCCTCTTTAGCATGGGCTCTTTGGTGGATTTTATAAACACCAGGGTGGGGGGAAAAACGCAGTGAGATTTATTTTAGTGGATCGTATTTTAAGCGTTGAACCGGGCAAGCAGGGCTCTTTTGTAAAGAACGTAAGTCAGAGCGAAGATTATTTTACCGACCACTTCCCTCAATCCCCGATTATGCCGGGTGTCCTTATCCTGGAAAGCTTCGATCAGGCAGCCCAGTTTTTTGTCTCCCGCAGCCACGATTTCACTTGCTATCCGGAACTGAAACAGATCCTCAGGGTCTCGTTTCGACACTACGTGGTCCCGGGGGATAGGCTTGACATCGCTCTTCAACTCATGCGTGAGGATGAGAGAGGGACAGTCATCAAGGGCCATGCGCGGGTCGATGGCAGAACGATGGCTGAGGCGACGCTGCTGTTTTCTCTTGTCCAAGACGATAGAGATCCCGAATCGAATGCGCACTGCCGGCGTTTAAGAGAGCTCTACGATCTTTTCTCTTCCGATTCTGTGGGAAGGGCCTGGGAAAGCTTAGCTCACAGCTTGTAAGAACTGACGCCAGCTCCTTCACGCCTCTTTGAACTCTTTCCTGTTTGCCAGCCTTATAATCCAACAGTGCTGATGCCATAATTCGATGGAAAGCCGTATTGTTCTAGTTACAGGCGGTTCCCGGGGAATCGGCAAAGCTATCGGGCTTCGTTTTGCGCAGGAGCGGGCAAAGCTTTTTATTAACTATTTTCAAGACCGAGAGGGCGCCGAGAAGACCGCCCAAGAGGCTGTCGCTAAAGGGGCCGAAGTTTTTCCCTTTCAGGCCGATCTCAAGGACGCGGAGCAGATCCGGAAGATGTTTAAAGAGGTGCAGCGCCTTTTCGGCAGGCTGGATATATTGGTCCACAACGCCGCTTCGGGCGTATTTAGATCGACGCTGGATCTGACGGCGAAACACTGGGACTGGGTGATGAGTACGAATGCGCGCTCGCTTCTTTTGTGCGGGCGGGAGGCAGCCGCATTAATGCCGGATGGGGGTCGTATCATCTCTCTCTCCAGCCTGGGGTCGAACCGCGCTATCCCGCAGTATGGCGCGATCGGGGTGTCTAAAGCCGCACTCGAGAGCCTGACCCGTTATCTTGCGGTCGAGCTCGCACCGAGAGGGATCACTGTCAATACGGTCTCAGCGGGGGCCGTTGCGACCGAGATATGGAGGTTGATTCCAGATGGCGAGGAAATTTTGCAGAAAGTTCGCGAGCGTACGCCGTCCGGCCGCCTTCTGACACCTGAGGATGTGGCGGAGACTGTTTATTTTCTTGCCAGTCCTCAGGCTCAAATGATCCAGGGGCAAGTCATTGTCGTTGATGGCGGCTATTCCCTGCTTGCTTAGTGGGGTGATGGCGGGGAACAGCCGATAAGTTTATGGATAAGCCTAGAGTGGTTGTTACCGGGATTGGCGTTATTACTCCAATTGGGATTGGAGTGGAGAATTACTGGAAGGCTACATTGGCCGGGGCTTCCGGCTCGCGACTGATTACCCATTTTGATCCTACCGGACTGCCCAGTCGGATGGCGGCCGTGGTAAGCGAGGAGGAGGAGCTGCAGAGGATGCGGTCGCGGCTTGGTATCGATGCGGAAGAATCCCGGGTGGCATTTTTCGCTCTTGCTGCAGCCCGCATGGCCGCCGAAGGATGTCCTTGGGATTCTTACTACAGGAGTGACAGATTGGGCATTTTTATAGGCACCAGCGGTGGGCGGGTGGATCTCCCGCGGATGGGAGCGATCGCCTATCGATCCCGCACGGGAAACGGCCGGGAAGTCAACGTGCCCGACTATATAAAGGAGTACTGCAAGAGTCTGAATGGGAATTTTGTCCTGAGGTTATTTCCCGAGTACGTGACCGCTTTAGTCGCGGGGAGATTCGGAATCATGGGTTCAAGCTCCACGATCCAGACAGCCTGCACCTCGTCGGCCCAGGCCGTAGGAGAAGCCCTGCGGGCCATTCAGAGAGGGTCGGTGGATGCGGCTCTCTCGGGAGGGTCGGAGTGCATTGTGTCTCCCATCGAGTTACAACTTTTCTGTTTGCTGGGGGCTTTGTCTAGGAGAAATGGAGAGCCGGAGCGGGCAAGTCGTCCGTTCGATGCGGAACGGGATGGCTTTGTTCTTGGTGAAGGAGCAGGGGTCTTGATCTTGGAGCGGCTGGATCACGCCCTTGAACGGAAGGCCCCAATACTGGCGGAACTGGCGGGTTATGGAACATCCTGCGATGCCTACCGGGTCACCGATGAGGCGCCGGATGGCAGAGGGGCTATTTTAGCAATGAGGAGGGCTCTTGAGGATGCCTGTCTCCCGCCTGAGGAAATTGATTATATCAATGCCCACGGGACCTCCACGCCGATGAACGATAGAGTCGAGACATTGGCGATCAAGGCCGTCTTTGGCAAGCACGCACATAAATTGGCCGTAAGCTCGACGAAATCGATGATCGGTCACACCATCTCTGCCGCCGGCGCGATCGAGCTGACTACCTGCGTCTTGGCGCTACGCGATCAAATGATTCCCCCTACGATCAACTACGAGTATCCCGACCCCGAGTGCGACCTTGACTATGTTCCTAACCGCGCCAGGACAGGCAAATTGGAGACAGTCCTTTCAAACTCCTTCGGATTCGGCGGCCACAATGACTGTCTCGTGGTGAAACGATTTAATGCGTGAAGAATATGCTGCGGGTGGGGGATATCAAATTCGGTCTCGGGCAAAAAGTGGCGTTGATCACGGGAGGCGCTTCGGGTATTGGCAGGGCAACTGCCGTGGCCTTCGCGGCGGCGGGCGCCGGGATTGTTATCGCCGATGTTCGTGAGCAGCCGATCTCCGGCGGCCCTTCAACGGCAGAGATCATCCAGCAGAGCGGCGGAAAGGCCCTATTCTTAAAAACCGATGTGGCAGTCAAATCACAAGTGGAAACCCTGGTGGATCGGGCGGTGCGGGAGTTGGGCCGGATAGATATTCTAGTGAACAATGCCGGGATTTGCCACGTAAGCTCTGTGGAGCATACCCCGGACCAGGTTCTTAAGCGCTTGATGGAGATCAACTTCTACGGCGCTGTTTATGG
>Ga0209212_1005188_pt1 | contig 15678 bp, 14 predicted proteins | sample RifGroC2_FD_183996 | JGI IMG/M metagenome (GOLD analysis project Ga0209212, IMG submission 183996) | Groundwater microbial communities from Rifle, Colorado, USA - Groundwater C2 (SPAdes) (version 2) | ecosystem: Environmental > Aquatic > Deep subsurface > Groundwater | place: Rifle, Colorado... | reverse complement strand
CCGAGAGGTTGTTTATGGCGGTGGAGAAGTTTGAAACGGCACTAAAAAAGCTTGAGGACGTGGTCAGGAAACTGGAGGGAGGAGAGCTTTCCCTGGAGGAATCACTGAAGGCGTTCGAGGAAGGGGTGAAGCATTCGGCCTTCTGCTCCAAGAAGCTGAACGAGGCCGAGCGCCGGGTCGAGCTTCTGATCAAGCAGCGCGACGGCAGCTTCACCACCAAGCCGTTTGAAGAGGAAGAGTGACAAGAAGCAATTGACGATTGATAATGGACAATTGACAATGGAAACAAAAAGGCATGTGATCATGCTGGTCGCTGGCAACTGTCAGTCCACCCGCTCTGTCATTGTCAATTGTCAATTGTCAATTGTCAATTGTCAATTCTTGAAGGGGTTTCTATGGATTTGAAGGATTATCTGAAACAGAGATGTCAGTTGGTCGACCAGGCGCTGGAACGCTTCCTCCCCGAGGGGTCGGAGCTGCCGGCCGCCCTGCACGGCTCCATGCGCTACTCGGTCTTCGCCGGCGGCAAGCGGGTCCGGCCGGTGCTCATGCTGGCGGCCTGCGAGGCGGTGGGGGGCAACCTGGAAAAGGCCCTGCCGGCTGCCTGCGCCATGGAGATGATCCACACCTACTCGCTGATCCACGACGACCTCCCGGCCATGGACGACGACGACTTCCGCAGGGGGAACCCGACCAACCACAAGGTCTACGGCGAGGCCACGGCCATCCTGGCCGGCGATGCCCTCTTGACCGAGGCCTTCATCCTGCTCTCGCGCTGTCCTGAGGGGGGCGACCCCGCGGCCAGGCTCAGGGTGATCCACGAGATCGCTCACGCCTCGGGGTCGCGCGGCATGGTGGGCGGCCAGCAGGTCGACATGGAGAGCGAGGGGAAGGAGATCGACCTGGCGCTCCTCTCCTACATCCACACCCACAAGACCGGCGCCCTGATCCGGGCCTCGGTGCGCGCCGGGGCCATCCTGGGTGGCGCCACGGAAGAGCGCCTCGGCTTCCTTACCCGCTACGGCGAAGCGATCGGCCTCGCCTTCCAGATCGCCGACGACGTCCTGGACGTTGAAGGGACCACGGAGCAACTGGGCAAGGACGCGGGGAGCGACCAGGCGCGCGGCAAGGCGACCTATCCCGCCCTGGTAGGTCTGGAGGCCTCGAAGCAGCGCGCCCAGGAACTGGTGCAGATGGCGCTGGAAGCGCTTTCCTCCTTCGACGAGCGCGCCGAGCCGCTGCGCGCCATCGCGAGCTACATCGTTAAGAGGAATTCCTGATGCCCTCGGTCCTGGAGCGGATTACGGAGCCCGGACAACTCAGGGGGCTCTCCCTGCGGGAGCTTGAGCTGCTCGCCTCGGAGCTGCGCGCCCGCATCATCGAGACCTGCGCCGCAAACGGCGGCCACCTGGCGCCCAGCCTCGGGGTGGTGGAACTCACCATCGCGCTGCACCGGGTCTTCGATTCCCCCAACGACAAGATCGTCTGGGACGTGGGACACCAGGCCTACGCCCACAAGCTTCTCACCGGCAGAAACGCCGCCTTCGGCACGCTGCGCACCCTGGGGGGGATCAGCGGCTTTCCCAAGCGCGCCGAGTCGCCGCACGACTGCTTCGACGTGGGGCACTCCTCCACCTCGATCTCCGCGGCGCTGGGACTTGCCGTGGGACGCGACCTGAAGGGGGCACGCAACAAGGTGCTGGCGGTGATCGGCGACGGCTCCATGACCGGCGGCATCGCCTTCGAGGGTCTGAACCACGCAGGCGAATTGAACAAGGACCTGGTGGTGATCCTGAACGACAACGAGATGTCCATCTCGGAGAACGTCGGGGCACTCTCCAACCTGCTCTCCCGCACCATCACCAGCGAGTTCGTGCACAAGGCCAAGAAGGAGCTGGAGGCGTTCCTGGAAGGGGTGCCGATGTTCGGCCAGTCGGCGCTCAAGGTCGCCAAGCGGGCCGAGGAGTCGCTCAAGGGACTGTTCACCCCGGGCATGCTCTTCGAGGCCTTCGGCTTCGAGTACATCGGCCCCATCGACGGCCACGACATCCCGCTTCTTCTGGATACCCTGGAGAACGTCAAGCGCTTCGACGACGCGGTGCTGATCCACGTTCTGACCAAGAAGGGAAAGGGGTATCCGGCCGCCGAGGCCAACCCGTCGCTGTTCCACGGCGTGGGGCCCTTTGACGCCGCGACCGGGAAGGTGCGGAAGGGGAAGGGGGGGGCGGCGAGCTACACCGGGATCTTCGGGCAGACCATCAAAAGGCTGGCCCAGGAGGACGACAGGATCGTCGCCATTACCGCGGCCATGCCCGACGGCACCGGCCTTTCCCCCTTCGCCAAGGAGTTCCCGGAGCGCTTCTTCGATGTCGGGATCGCCGAACAGCATGCGGTCACCTTCGCGGCCGGGCTCGCCGCTGAGGGATTCCGTCCGGTGCTGGCGCTCTACTCCTCCTTCCTGCAGCGCGGCTTCGACCAGCTCTGCCACGACGTCTGCCTGCAGGATCTGCCGGTAGTCTTCGCCATCGACCGCGCCGGCGTGGTGGGAAGCGACGGTCCGACCCACCACGGCGTTTTCGACCTCTCTTACCTGCGCCAGCTTCCGGGGCTCACCGTCATGGCTCCCAAGGACGAGAACGAGCTGCAGCACATGCTGGTCACCGCCCTTTCCCTGGACGGCCCGTCCGCGGTGCGCTATCCGCGCGGCAACGGGCTTGGGGTCCCGATCGACCAGATCCTCGCCCCGCTTCCGGTGGGGAAGGGTGAGCTGTTAAGGGAGGGAAAGGACGGCGCCATCGTCGCCATCGGCACCCTGGTGCAGCCGGCCCTGGAAGCGGCAGCCGTACTCGCCTCGGAGGGGATCGACCTCGCCGTCCTGAACGCCCGCTTCGTGAAGCCGCTGGACCGCGAGCAGATCCTGGCCCTGGCCGGGACCGGGATGCTGGTCACCCTGGAAGAGAACGTGCTCCAGGGCGGTTTCGGCTCCGCCGTGCTGGAACTCCTGGAGGAGTGCGAGGTGACCGGCGTTGCCGTGACGCGCCTGGGCTACCCCGACAGCTATGTCGAGCAGGGTGAGCAGGCCGAGCTCAAGGCCATCTACGGCCTGGATGTCCCCGGTATCGTGCGCAGCATTCGCCAGGCCAGAGGCGGCGTAAAGTAAAGGTTCTCCACCCCCTCCCTCGACGGGAGGGGGCAGGGGGGTGGGTGAAGCTGCGAGCTGCGCAGATGTGGCAGCTACCCCCACCCCCTAACCCCCTCCCGCAAGGGGAGGGGGGACGACTGGATGTGCAACCGCCGTTCAACCTCTTGAGGCAGCTAGATGCCCGCGATCACCGCACGCCTGACCATACTTCTCCTCCTTTTTCTGACCACCTTGGTTCGCCCGGCGGGCGCCGCCGGTGAGCCTGTCTCCTATAGCGCGCAGGCCCAGGAACTGCTGAGCCGGGGCGAGTACCAAAAGGCGCTGGAGGGGCTGGAGCGTGGCGTCGCCCTTCATCCCTACGACCTGGCGCTGCGGCGCAACCTCGCCTCGGCCTACGCGCAGGCCGCCCAGCAGGAGCTGGCTCAGGGGCGCTACGCCGAGGCGGCGCATCATTTCGGCCAGGCGCGCGATCTTGCACCGGGAACGGCCGAGCTGGGGCTGATGCGCGGCGTGGCCCTCTACCTGGGCAAGGAGTACGATGCGGCCCGGGCCGAGCTGACCCAGGCCGGTGAGGGGGCCAAGCCGCTTTTTTTTCTGGGGAGGATAAGCTACGACACCGGCGATCTTCCCGCCGCCCTTGCGCTCTGGCGCCGCGCCCTTGAGCTGGAGCCGGGGGACAAGAACATCCGGGGCTTCATCGAGAAGGCCGAGCGCGAGCTCCCGGTGGAGTCGAAGATGGACAAGGGGTACAGCTCCATGTTCGATCTCAGTTTCGACGCGGAACTCCCCCCGGGGCTTTCGGCGGAGGTACTGGATGCGCTGGAGAGCGCCTACAACAGCGTGGGAGCAGACCTGGGGCTGTTCCCCACCACGCGCATCCCGGTGCTGCTCTACGCCAAGCGCGACTTCACCAGCGTCACCGCGGGGCCGGACTGGTCCGGCGGCCTCTACGACGGCAAGATCCGTCTCCCGGTGGGGGGCGTCAGCAGCATCACCCCGCAGATGCGCGCCATCCTGTTCCATGAATACACCCATGTCCTGATCGCGGAACTGACCGGCGGCAACGTCCCCACCTGGCTCAACGAGGGGCTGGCCGAGATTGAGGGGCGCAAGGAGTACTCTCAGCCGGCGCCGCATTTCGCCAAGGCGCTCCAGGAGGGACGCCTGCTCTCCCTGTCCGCCCTGTCCGGCTCCTTCGCCAAAATGTCCGGCATGGAAGCGGGTTTGGCCTACCAGCAGAGCCACTCCCTGGCCGAATTCATGGTTACCCGCTACGGCTGGTATGCCGTTCAGGAAATCCTGCAGAACCTCGGCCAGCGCTTAAGCATCGAGGCCGCGGTTGCCAAGGCGCTCTCCGGCTGGTCCCTCGACCTGCCCGGAGTGATCCGGGAATGGCGGGAATCGCTGCCTGCGGTAGAGCGGCGAAGCGAGCACCAGGTAGCGCCGCCGGAACAGCAGGTGGCCCCGCAGGCAGAGCAGCGCAGCGAGCGCCAGGCGGTGCCGCCGGAGCAGCCGCAGGTAGTGCCGTCGGAACAGCCGCAGGCAGTGCTGCCGGAGCCGCCGCAGGTAGTGCCGCAGCTAGAGCAGCCTTGAAGCTTATTATTCTCTGAAATATACTCTCAAGCTCGAAACCTTCTCTCAGAAGCGATACACTTGGATGTAACAGCGGAGTTGCCACTTGATCTTCGGTACCGGCGTAGACATTGTTGAAATAGCGCGCTTCGAGCATTTCCTTGAACAGGGCAACGACTCTCTGTTTCAGAGGATCTTCACCCCTTCGGAAATCGAATACTGCGCCGCCAAGAAGCACAGCGCCCAGCACTACGCCCTGCGCTTCGCAGCGAAGGAGTCTTTTCTCAAGGCGCTGGGCACCGGTCTGCGCGACGGGCTTTCCTGGAAGGACATGGAAGTGGTCAACGACCAGCTCGGCAAGCCTGAGCTCAGGCTTTGTGGACGAGCCCTGGAGAAATTCACCGAGGCGGGCCTCAGCAGCTGTTTCCTGTCGCTGTCGCACGACGCGGGATGCGCCATCGCCATGGTGGTACTGGAGCGTTAACCGATGAAGGTTGTGAGCGGCCAGGTCATGCAGCTTATGGATCAAAGGGCGATACGGGATCTGGGTGTTCCGGGGCTCACCCTGATGGAGAACGCCGGCCGGGCCTGCGCCGACGCCATCACGGAGAGCTTCGGTCCCGGCGCCGGCAAAAAGGCCCTGATCGTGGCGGGGAAGGGGAACAACGGCGGCGACGGTTTCGTGATCTCCCGCATCCTGGCCCAAAGGGGGTGGCAGGCGCCGGTGCTGCTCCTTGCCGCCCCGGACTCCGTCACCGGTGATGCGGCCGCCAACCTGGCGAGGCTCGCTCCGGAGAGCGTAGTCTGCGCGCCGGAGGGGGCGTCGCCGCATGCCGGCCTTTTCCGGGACGCCACGCTGATCGTGGACGCGCTCCTTGGCACCGGCGTCAAGAGCGAGGTCACCGGAGCCTACGGCGAGGCGATCGACATGATCAACGCAGCACAGCTTCCGGTGGTCGCAGTCGACATCCCCTCCGGGGTCGATGCCGCCAACGGGCGGGTACTGGGGCGGGCTGTGGCTGCCGACCTGACGGTCAGCTTCGCCCTCGCCAAACTGGGCAACGTCCTGCATCCGGGGTCGGAGTTGTGCGGCCGCCTGATAGTGGCCGACATCGGCATGCCGCAGGTCGTGGCCGCCGAGGCGCCGGGATGCGAATTCGTCGACCTCGCCTGCGCCGGCGGGCTGTTCCGGCCCCGCGCCGTGGCGGCCCACAAGGGGAGCAGCGGGCATTGCCTGGTTGTCGCGGGATCCACCGGCAAAACGGGCGCCGCTGCGATGGCGGCCAACAGCGCGGTGCGTACCGGAGCCGGGCTGGTGACCCTGGCTGTGCCGGCCGGTCTGAACGCGGTCCTGGAGGTGAAGAGTACCGAGGCCATGACCCTTCCGGTGGGGAAGCCGGGCGCCGGATTTCTTCCGGCTGGGGCTTTTGCCGACCTGCTTCGGGCCTCGCGCGGCAAGGACGCCGTCGCACTGGGGCCGGGCATCGGCTCGGGCGCTTCGACCGTTTACCTGGTGCACTCCCTGCTTTTGGCCCTGGAGCAGCCGCTCGTGCTTGACGCGGACGGGCTGAACGCCGTTGCCGCCGCGCCGGAGCTGCTTTTGGCCCGGCGGGATCGGGTGACCATCCTTACCCCGCATCCGGGGGAGATGGCGCGCCTGACCGGGCTTTCCATAGCCGAGATAGAGGCGGACCGGATCGGCTGCGCGCGCGACTTCGCCGCGCGCTACCAAGTCCACCTGATCCTCAAGGGGGCGCGCAGCATCATCGCGGCACCGGACGGCTCGATCGGCATCAACGGCAGCGGAAATCCCGGCATGGCCAGCGGCGGCATGGGGGACGTGCTTACCGGTGTGGTGGCCGCCCTGGCCGGGCAGGGGTATGACCCCTTCGCTGCCTGTTGCCTCGGCGCCTTTGTCCACGGCCACGCTGCCGATCTTCTGGTAGACCGGATGGGGACCCAGGGGCTGAACGCCACGGACGTTCAGGAGACACTCCCGGAGGCGCTCTGCAGCATAGGGCGAGCTTGCTCCCCCTCCTGCACAGGGAGGGGGGAGGATAGACGGAAAGCCGTTTAGATTTTAATATCAGGCTGTTTCGTGCGATTTCGCTCAAGGAATGTAAAGGCTGAAGTGTTAGTGACTGACCCCCTCCCGCACGGGGAGGGGGAGGATGGTGCAGAGATACGTGAGTTTCAGAAGTGAAAACGACAAGGGAGAATTATCATGCTGAAGGCCAAAGACGTCATGACCAGCGATGTTATCACCGTGAGCCGTGAGACCTCGGTTCGGGACCTCGCGATTTTGTTCACCGAGCGCCGCATCAGCAGCGTTCCGGTGGTGGACGACAACGGCGACCTGATCGGGATGGTCTCCGAAAGCGATCTGATCGAGCAGGACAAGAATCTGCACATACCGACCGTGGTCTCCATCTTCGACTGGGTCATCTACCTGGAGAGCGACAAGCGCTTCGAAAAGGAGCTGCAGAAGATGACGGCCCAGACCGTGGGCGAGATCTACAGCGAAGAGGTGTTCAGCGTCGGCCCCGAGACGCCGGTCAGCGAGGTGGCGGATATCATGAGCAGCAAGAAGGTCCACGCCGTGCCGGTGGTAGAGGGGAGACGCCTGGTTGGAGTGATTGCGCGCATCGACCTGATCAGGACCATGGTGGGCTAGGGCGTGCACAGCATCATGACCAAGAGTGGCACCGAGACCGTGGAGCTCGGTGCGAAGCTGGGCCGACTCCTGGCGCCGGGGGATTTCATCGCCCTGGTGGGCGAACTGGGCGCCGGCAAGACGCAGTTCGCCAAGGGGATCGCCGTGGGGCTGCAGGTCGATCAGGACACCCCCGTCACCAGCCCGACCTACACCATCCTGAACATCTACCAGGGGCGCCTGTCGCTGTACCATTTCGACCTGTACCGCTTGCACGGGCCGGAGGATGTGGCGGAGTTGGGGTTCGAGGAGTACTTCTACGGCGGCGGCGCCTGTGTTGTCGAGTGGGCCGAGCGCCTGGGCGAGGAGATGCCGGCGCAGGTGCTCACCGTCTCCCTGAACCATGCCGGCGTCGAGGAGCGCGCCGTCACCTTTGCCGCGACCGGTGCCCGGCCGGCCCAGCTGTTGAAGGAGCTTTTTGCCCCCTGACGAAGTTTTCCAAGTTCTCTGTATGAAAAGGGGACAGGCTGCTTTTTAGGTTTCCCTGACGATGGTATGAAAAGGGGACAGGCTGCTTTTTGAGGTTTCCCTGACGATGGGAGACGAAAAGTAGCCTGTCCCCTTTTCTGTCAGGAGCTCCCCTCGGAGCTGCTTTTTGTTGTCTGATTTCCCTCCTCTCCCTGTGCTGTATACCTATTGTCTGCACAAAAGTTAGCAAATCCTATCCTTGCGCCTTGATTCATAAAAAAATGTTTTGACCCACCCTGATATTCTTGCTAATAAAGATGCTCCAAACGCCGCGGGTGTCTTTAGCCCCGGATGATCAATAGTTGAGAACAAGGAGGACTGACATGGCTTTGGTGGTCCAAAAGTACGGCGGCACCTCGATGGGGTCTGTCGAACGGATACGCAACGTTGCGAAGAGGGTGGCAAAGACCTACGACGCCGGCAATGACATGGTGGTCGTCGTTTCCGCCATGTCTGGAGAGACTAACAAACTTGTGGCGCTGGCCAATGAAATGAGCGAGTTCCCGGACAACCGCGAATACGACGTTCTGGTCGCGGCGGGTGAGCAGGTATCGATCGCGCTTCTGGCCATGGGCCTGAAATCGATGGGGTACAAGGCCAAGTCCTACCTCGGCTTCCAGGTGCCGATCGTGACCGACAACGCCCACGCCAAGGCACGCATCGAGAGCATCGACGACAAAAAGATGCGCAGCGACCTGAAGGAAGGGACCATCCTGATCGTGGCCGGCTTCCAGGGCATGGACAGCGAAGGCAACGTGACCACCCTGGGGCGCGGCGGCTCCGACACCTCGGCCGTGGCCCTGGCCGCGGCTCTCAAAGCCGACGTCTGCGAGATCTTCACCGACGTGGACGGCGTCTACACCACCGATCCCAACATCTGCAAGGACGCCAGGAAGATCGAGCGCATTTCCTACGAGGAGATGCTGGAACTCGCCAGCCTGGGCGCCAAAGTGCTGCAGATCCGTTCGGTTGAGTTCGCCAGCAAATACAACGTGGATGTCCACGTTCGCTCCAGTTTTAACGAAAATCTCGGAACCATGGTTACCAAGGAGGATAAAGAAATGGAAGCAGTGCTCGTCTCCGGTATCGCGTATGCCAAAGATGAAGTGAAAATAGCTGTCATGCAGGTGCCGGACAAGCCGGGTATCGCCGCCCAGATCCTCTCGCCGCTCTCCGATGCCAACATCTCGGTCGACATGATCGTGCAGAACGTGAGCGAGGCCGGCTTCACCGATTTCACCTTCACCGTGCCCCAGGCGGACCTGAAGAAGGCGCTGGCCATCACTAGGGAGACCGCCGAGGTGATCTCCGCCAAGGAAGTCCTCTGCGACGAGAACATCAGCAAGGTCTCCATCGTCGGTCTGGGCATGAGGAGTCACGCTGGTGTCGCCACCACCATGTTCCAGACCTTGGCCAAGGAAGGGATCAACATCCAGATGATCTCCACCTCCGAGATCAAGATCTCCGTGATCATCGACGCCAAGTACACCGAGCTGGCAGTCCGGGTGCTGCACGACGCCTTCGGCATGTCCGGCAAGTAACAAAGGCTAAAAGCCGTTCTAGGTTCTATGTTCCACGTTAGGTTAAAGACAGTTCCCGCGTCCCTCTTCAGGCACGCGGGAACTGCTATATCTGGGAGAGCTAGAGCGAAGGCTTGCACTGGGGAGTCTGGAACACAGGACGAGGTAGGCTTAGAACGCAGAACGTAGGAACGTAGAACGCAGAACGTAGAACGTAGAACGTAGAACGTAGAACGTAGAACGTAGAACGTAGAACGTAGAACGTAGAACGTAGAACGGGTTCCAACGACTTTCAAAGAGGGTGGGGACATGAGCTTGGTAAAACTTTACGATACGACGCTCAGGGATGGGACGCAGGCTGAGGATATCTCTTTCCTGGTTGAGGACAAGATCCGCATCGCGCGGAAGCTGGACGAGTCCGGCATCCACTACATCGAGGGGGGGTGGCCGGGGAGCAATCCCAAGGACATCGCCTTCTTCAAGGAAATCAAGAAGGAGAAGCTCTCCCACGCCAAGATCTCCGCTTTCGGCTCCACCCGCCGCGCCAAGATCACGCCGGACAAGGACCAGAACATCCGCACCCTGGTGCAGTCGGAGGCGGACGCGGTCGCCATCTTCGGCAAGAGCTGGGACTTCCAGGTCCACGAGGCGCTCAGGATCCCCCTCGAGGAGAACCTGGAACTGATCTTCGACTCCCTGGAGTACCTCAAGGCGCGCATGCCCGAGGTGTTCTACGACGCGGAGCACTTCTTCGACGGCTACAAGGCCAACCCCGAGTACGCCCTCAAGACTCTGAAGGCGGCTGAGCAGGCGGGCGCGGACTGCATCATACTGTGCGACACCAACGGCGGCACCATGCCCTACGAGGTCGCCGACATCCTGGCCCAGGTGAAGAAATCGATCGCCACCCCGCTTGGCATCCACACCCACAACGACGGCGAGTGCGCCGTCGCCAACAGCATCATCGCCGTGCAGCAGGGGATCGTCCAGGTGCAGGGGACCATCAACGGCTTCGGGGAACGCTGCGGCAACGCCAACCTCTGCTCCATCGTGCCGGCGCTTAAGGTGAAGATGGGGGTGAACTGCATGGGCGACGAGCAGATGCGTCACCTGAGGGATCTGTCCCGCTTCGTCTACGAACTGGCGAACCTCGCCCCCAACAAGCACCAGGCCTACGTCGGGGATTCCGCCTTCGCCCACAAGGGGGGGGTGCACGTCTCCGCTATCCAGCGCCATCCCGAGACTTACGAGCACATGAGGCCGGAGCTGGTGGGGAACACCACCCGGGTGCTGATCTCCGACCTCTCCGGGCGCGCCAACATCCTGCACAAGGCGAGCGAGTTCCAGATCAACCTGGACTCGAAGGACCCGGTCACCCTGGAGATCCTGGAAGAGATCAAGGGGATGGAGAACCGGGGCTACCAGTTCGAGGGGGCGGAGGCCTCCTTCGAGCTGCTCATGAGGAGGGCCCTCGGGACGCACCGCAAGTTCTTCTCGGTGATCGGCTTCAGGGTGATCGACGAGAAGCGCCACGAGGACGAACAGCCCATCTCCGAAGCGACCATCAAGGTCAAGGTGGGAGGGAAGGTCGAGCACACCGCGGCTGAGGGAACCGGCCCGGTGAACGCGCTGGACAACGCCCTGAGGAAGGCGCTGGAGAAGTTCTATCCCAAGCTCAAGGACGTGAAGCTGCACGACTACAAGGTCCGGGTGCTCCCGGCCGGCCAGGGGACCGCTTCCTCCATCCGGGTGCTCATCGAGTCCGGCGACAAGGAAGGGCGCTGGGGCACGGTGGGGGTCTCCTCCAACGTGATCGAGGCGTCCTACCAGGCGCTGGTGGATGCCATCGAGTTCAAGCTGCACAAGGAAGAGGAGGCGGCGTTGCCGAAGAAGTGATGCCGCGCGGCAGCCGACTCGCCCTCTGGTGTCTCGCCCTGCTGCTCTCTCTGACGCTGTACCAGAAAGGCCGCGTCCCCGCCCAAAAAGGGGAGGACGCGGCCTTTTTGCGTGCCTCGACCGGCAAAGGGACGCTCACCGTCCGGCTGGCTGGGGACTTCCCGCGCCCGGGACTGTATAACTTTCCTGACGGTGCCTCGGTAAGGAGCGCCATTAAAATGACGCTTCCCGATCTCCCCATTGCCAAGAGGCTGAATGCACTGGCAGATCTTCCCCTTGCCTCCGGTGATCTGGTGACGCTCAGACTTTCGGACCGGCAAGGTACCGTTTTATCGAAGGAGAGGATGGGTGTGAAGGAGCTCATGCTGCTCGGCATCCCGCTCGACCCCGACCGCCTGCAGGCGGCCGACTGGTCCTGTCTTCCCGGAATAGGGGCTGCTCTTGCCCAGCGTATCGTAGCCGACCGTCAGGAAAATGGCGCTTTTGGTTCTATTGACTCGCTGCTGCGGGTGCCGGGAATCGGGCCCGGGAAGCTTGCGGCCATCAGGAGATATTTCTAATTTGAGCTAAGATGGCTTATTTTCATTGCTTATTTCAGCTTTAGTTTTCATTAACATTACAACGGTTTTATAAATGGGTTGTTGGCATACAAGCTGTATTATCCCTCCACGTAAGATGTGATCCTTTTCAATCAAACTCTAGGTGGAGGTAGATTTTATGAAATGCCCAAAATGCAAGGGGAGAATGTTCGCGGAGAAGTACTACGATTTCGTCAGGTCCTTCGACGCATGGAAATGCACCTGCTGCGGTGAGGTGCTGGACCCGACCATCCTGGCCAACAGGGCGAGGAACTTCAACAGCCTCTTGGGCTGATCGTAACCGACATAAAAGCAAACTACCAAGGGCCGCTCACGCGGCCCTTTTTGCGTCTGGGGCTATCTGAGTGGCATCGAACTCCCCTCGCCCTCCGGGAGAGGGGCAGGGGTGAGGGCGGCGCCTCAGGCGATATGGCAGTTATCGGGAGGCGGCTGCCTCGCTTTTTCCAGGTTGGCTGTAGTAGCGGCGCCGGAAAATCTCCCTCACCCCGGCCCTCTCCCGGGGGGAGAGGGAGAGTTGGCAGAGAGGGGAGGGGGGGGAGCTATAGGAGCTGGCAAGGTGAAATCAAGCGCAGCGCCGCGCGAAAAAATCAGGCGCAGCACATTTCCTCCTTGACAGCACCGGCTGCCTTGGTTATAAAAGGATAAAAATGGTCCTAAAGGTGTTTTTATGATGGAATTGACCCGCAAGGGAGAATACGCAATCCGCGGCATCATCTATCTGGCCCAGCAGCAGCCGGGACGGGTTTCGCTGATCAGCGAAATCGCCCAGGCGGCCGATGTGCCGCAGACCTTCCTGGCCAAGATCTTCCAGAGTTTCGCCAAGCTGGGACTGGTGACCTCGGCGCGCGGCACCGGCGGCGGCTTCATGTTGGCCCGCCCCGCGTCGGCCATCACCCTGAGGGAGGTGGTTGAGGCTGTGGAAGGCCCCATCGTCCCGAACCGCTGCCTGATGGGGAGCCCCTGCAACAGGGGGGGCGGCACCTGCCGGGTGCACGGGACCTGGCAGCAGGTGCAGTCCGAGGTGGTGCGCATTCTGGACGGCGTCACCATCGAAACCCTGGCCCAAAGCCGCAGCGGATAAAAAAATTTGCCCGCCAATGAGATTAAAAAGGTCCTGTTGATCTGCAGGTCTTTTGCCCCGAACACAATCCGAAACACCAGCAGCGCCCAAGCCTGACATCGAGCTTTTCGCAAGGCCAAAAAAGATACCAGCGGCAGTTAACTGCACATTTCATTTAAAAGGAGAGCCCCATCGATGGATGTTCTAGCCCTGAGCAGGTTGCAATTCGCCATCACCACCATGTTCCACTTCATCTTCGTCCCCCTGACCCTCGGTCTTTCGATCCTGGTCGCGGCCATGGAGACGCGCTACGTCCTGACCGGCAACGAAATCTACAAGGGGATGGCCAAGTTCTGGGGCAAGCTGTTTCTGATCAACTTCGCCCTGGGGGTGGTGACCGGCATTACCCTGGAGTTCCAGTTCGGCATGAACTGGGCCGAGTACTCGCGCTACGTGGGGGACATCTTCGGTGCCCCGCTGGCCATCGAGGCGACCGTCGCCTTCTTCCTGGAGTCGGTCTTCATCGGGGTCTGGGCCTTCGGCTGGAACAAGGTCTCCAAGGGGGTGCACTGTCTCTCCATCTGGCTGGTGGCGCTGGCCACCAACCTGTCGGCCCTCTGGATCCTTCTGGCCAACGCCTGGATGCAGCATCCGGTCGGCTATGTGCTGAGAAACGGCCGCGCCGAGATGGTGGACTTCGTGGCGCTGCTCACCAACCCCTTCGGCCTTTTGAAGTTCGGGCACCAGCTCACCTCCGCCTTCACCGTGGCGGGCTTCTTCGTCATGGGGATCTCCGCCTGGCACCTGCTCAGGCAGGGTAACCGCCCCTTCTTCAAGGCCTCCTTCTCCATGGCGGCGGTCTTCGCCCTGCTGGCCAGCATCGGGGTCGCACTGATCGGCGACCTGCACGCGGCCGACGTGGCCAAGACCCAGCCGGCGAAATTCGCAGCCATGGAGGCGGTCTGGGACAACTGCACCAACGCGCCGCTGCACCTGCTCGCCTTTCCGGACGAAAAGAACCAGTGCAACCTGGTCTCCGAGTTCCCCATACCCGGCATGCTGAGCCTGCTCGCCTTCCGCGACAGCGACGCCCAGGTCAGGGGGCTCAACTCCTTTCCCAAGGATGAGCGCCCCCCCGTGCTACCGGTGTTCCTCAGCTTCCGCCTGATGGTCGGCCTGGGCACTTACCTCATCCTGATGGCGGCGCTGGCGGTCCTCTTCTCCAGCAGGGGGATCCTGGAGCGCTACCCGCGCTTCCTGACCCTCCTGGTCTGGACCATACCGCTCCCCTACATCGCCAACCAACTGGGGTGGATCGTCTCCGAGGTGGGGCGGCAGCCCTGGATCGTCTACGGCGTCATGAAGACCTCGGACGCGGTTTCCAAGGCGATCTCGGTCCCCCAGGTCTTGGGGTCGCTGATCGGCTTCACGCTCCTTTACGCCCTGCTCGGCTTCGTCGACATCTACCTGTTGACCAAGTTCGCCCGCAAGGGGCCGGAAGGGCTGTTCACCCCGGGTGCCGACCCGGTCGTCGATGAAGAACTCATCTTGGTCCCCGCCGGCGCGGCTGGCAAATAGGAGGGAGAAAATGGATCTGCATATCACTTGGTTCGTGCTCTGGGGTGTTCTCTGGGCGGTCTATTTCATGCTGGACGGTTTCGTGCTGGGCGCAGGGATGCTGCACCGCGTGCTGGGCAAAAGCGACGAGGAGCGCCGCGTCATCATCAACACCTTCGGCCCGGTATGGGACGGCAACGAGGTCTGGCTGGTGACCGCCGGGGGGGCAACCTTCGCCGCCTTCCCCACCACCTACGCCCTCATGTTCAGCTACCTCTACACCCCGCTGTTGCTGCTGCTCTTCGGGCTGATCGTGCGCGGTGTCTCCTTCGAGTTCCGCGGCAAGGAGGAGGGGCGCCTCTGGAGAGGGAGCTGGGACTGGGCCATCGTTTTCTCCAGCTTCATCCCGGCGCTGCTCTTTGGTGTCGCCTTCGGCAACATCTTCGCCGGGCTCCCCATGGACAAGGACGGCTATCACGGCTCGCTGGTCTACCTGTTGAACCCTTACGGCATCGTGAGCGGTCTGCTGTTCGTGCTCCTGTTCCTTGAGCACGGCGCCCTCTACATCGCGGTCAAGACCACCGGGGAATTGAGCCGCAAGGCCGAGGCCGCCGCAGGCAAGCTCTGGATACCGTTGCTTCTGGTCGCCGTGGGCTTTTTGGGCTTCACCAACTTCGCCACCAAGCTCTACGACAACTACCTGGCCGCGCCCGCACTCGCCGTGGTGCCGCTTACTGCCGTGGTCGCCCTTTTGGCCGTGCGGGTCTGCCTGGCCCAGGGGAGGACCCTGAGCGCCTTCACCGCCTCCTGCGTCACCATCCTGGGGGTGGTGCTGACCGGGGTGATCGGGCTCTTCCCGAACCTGATCCCCTCAAGCCTCGATCCCTTGCACAGCCTGACCATCTACAACAGTTCCTCCTCGGACTATACCCTCAGGATCATGACCGTGGTGGCCTTCATTTTCGTGCCGATCGTCATCGTGTACAAGACCTGGGTGTACCGGATCTTCAGGGGCAGGGTGACCGCCGAGGCCGTGGCGCTGGATCACGAGGCCTACTGATAACAGGGGTTAGGGGCTGAAAAACAGGGGGCTAGGGGCTGGGGACTAGGGGCTGGACCGGGAAGGGAGGCGGGTGCGGAGAGCACGCCAT
>Ga0209212_1005187_pt1 | contig 15680 bp, 16 predicted proteins | sample RifGroC2_FD_183996 | JGI IMG/M metagenome (GOLD analysis project Ga0209212, IMG submission 183996) | Groundwater microbial communities from Rifle, Colorado, USA - Groundwater C2 (SPAdes) (version 2) | ecosystem: Environmental > Aquatic > Deep subsurface > Groundwater | place: Rifle, Colorado... | reverse complement strand
TGACCCTGGATTTAATTGTAATAACAAAATTTTCGCATTTTCAAAATCACCAGCAAACGGGGTGGGCAAATTATCTAACCGAATTTTGTGATTATTGTAGGACTTTTTTCTTTCATTAAATTCATTAACTATTTCTCTGTCACAGTCTAAAATATATGGACTATTTTCTATGTTTAATTTTAACCATGGATTTTCCATAATATTTTAATAAAATAATCTAATAATTTCTCCGTCCATTTCCTCCGGCACTGGGACGTCAAACATCTTCAAAATCGTGGGGGTCAGATTTAAGATGCTGGTGTCCAGATGTTGGGGTTTGATGCCGCATCCGTAGGCCAAAAACAGGCCTTCCGGCTCGTTTTCGCCCTTCCAGGCTTGAGGGGCCTCAAACGGCTGTTTAAAACCCAAAGAACCGCTAAAATGGGTATATTTGCCCTGGTCCACGATTAAATCCGGGGCCTGGTCAAAATAAGGGCCGGAGTAGATTTCCGCCTTGCGATAAACCTTATCCACAATCTTAATTCCATTATACTCAAGGGCTTCCAGTTCGGAAATCAGCCGGCCGGCAAATTCGGGATTTTTGTCCAGCAGATAAATCGGTCCCTGGCCCGAAGGCACGCATCTGGAATTGTCCCAGTCAATCAGCTCGGCCTTGCCCAACCGCTGCACGCTGCCCTGCTCATCCGGCAGTTTTTGCTGAATGGCGGCGGGCACGATTCTTTTGATAAATTCTTTCAGTCCCAGCCTGGTTAAAACTTTGGTGACTTTTTCTCTGGTAATGCCCAAGCTTCGCAGTTTGGAACTGGCGCTTTGGGATTTTAATTTAAGATAGCCTTTTTGTTCCAGCCAGGTGGCGATGTTGAACTTGACTTTGATTTCGCTGGTGCCGTGGTCGGACATGAACAAGAAAGTGTAATCGGGAAATTTTTCAATCAAGCGGCCGACGCCGTCGTCAATAATCCGCCAGGCCTTGTAAACCTTGTCGTCGCCCCAATGGTAATGCTGAAGGACGTTGATTAAATAGGTGACGACCATAAAAAAATCAAACTTGCCTTCAGTCAATAAAAATTCGGCCGCTTTGAATCTGGCTTCAATTAAATAATAAATTTCTTCTATCACTTCGTCGGCATTCTGTTTCATGAAAGAAATATTTTTGGGCAAAACCCGCCAGCCGAATTTTGACTTTAACATTTTTTCCAAAGCCTCGGGATAAGTAAAGCCGGATTCCATGGCGTCCGGTCCGCCGGCCACCATCAGGCCGCCGGCCACCATGCCGGACATGATCCCCATTCCCGCGCCGACCATCCAACCGGCAGCCGCCTGTCCGATGACCGAGGACATCTGGATCGCCAGCGTTCCAACCAGGGCCGGAGCCGCCCAGATCGCCAGGGCACTGATGGCGATCATGGCGATCAGCGTCCCGATCTGCTTGCCGTTGCCACCGTCGCCCAGGACCGGCAGACAGGTTACAAACTCGCCCGGCTGCGGGATCACCTCTGAGAGCTGGCCCTCGGGGATCACCCGCCCGCCGACCGAGAAAACAAACTCGACCCCGGCCGGCAGATGGCGTTCGCGGAGCACCGAGAGCGGTTCGCCCCGGTATTCGTAGGTGGCGACATCCTTGTCGGTGCGATTGAAGGGATCGTGGATGCGGGTGAGGGTATAGGTTTTCATTTGCTTCCCCCGGGATCGAGAGGGATTAAACGGTAAAACCCGCGCAGGCGATGCGCCCACTCCGGCGAGTCCAGCCGCTCGGTGCAGACCCGGACATGCTGGCGGACATGCAAAAATTTGTAGAGGCCAGGCAACACCAGGCCGCAGTGATGCACATAGGGCTGATTGATTGAAAACATGGCCAGGCAGTAGGGCTCCGGCAGGGCGATCGGCGTGGTGTAGCGCGCCAGGCCATCCATGAAGCCGGCATGCTGCAGGGCGGGATCTTCGCTGCTGTCGTAGCACGGGAAAGGCACATCGAGACGCCGGTACAGCTCGGCCACCAGCCCTTTGCAGTCATAGGCGTCAGGACCGCTGGCATGGTAGCGAAAAGGTAGGCCTAACAGGTCGCCGTATTGGAGAGTCTGTATCGTCATGCCAACCTCAGATTGTTGCCGTCCATGCCGCGCTTGCCGCCGAAGCGGCGATTATTGTCCAACTCGGCACAGCGGTCGTAGGTGCGGTTGCAGGTTATGCCCGTCAGGCCGCATTCGGCGCCGTTGGGCTGCCAGTTGCAATGGGCGGCGATGTAGCGGTCCTCGGGGTAGCGCTGGCGGAGCGGGTTGGGCATGCCGAGCTTGATGATGATCTGCATGTCCGGCGCGGTGGCGGACTGCACCGAAAAATCGATCGTGGTTTTGGAATAGTCTTCACCGAGCAGCTCGGAATTGACGTAATAGACCCGCACCGTGGAGCCGACCCCGCCGTTGAGTTTGGCCAGCTGGGGCCGGATGGCCCGGCCCACGTCGTAAACCATGATCTGGGCCGTAGTGATCTCGCCGGTATTGGTTGACTTGGGCGGCTGCAGCGCAAAAGGGAAGGCGCTGTAGGTGCGCCCCTGAAATTCGATGTCCTCGTTGTTGTTGCAAAGGTTAAAGGTCGGCCCGCCCTCGATCACCAGGTCGAGCAGGGTCAGCCAGGCTCCGGGGCTGTCCAGGGAGGTTACGGCCTGGCGCAACGCAATGGGCAGATCGGACAGGCTCATGCTTCCTCCAGGGTAAAGCTGCAGCTGCGCAGGCCGCCGGTACCGACCCGCTTGAATTTGGGCCGTCCGTTTTCGCCGTAGCGCACCTGGTGGGTGGTACCCAGCTCCGTGTGCGTCCAGGGGAAGATCTTCCAGCCCCCGACCGCATCGTCATGGGACTTGATGGCAGCCGCCTCGGCTGCCAGGAGCACCGGATAGCTGATCGGTCCGAAAATGTATGTCTGGCGGGTGAAGCGCTGCCGGGTGCTCACGTAGCCGGCCTCTTTTTTGCTGCGCATGGTGTTGTCGATCGGCGTGGTGTCGAACGGTTCCGGAGAACAGGCCGGGGCGGGAAAAGTGTTATCGGGCATATCTACCTCGCCAGCATCTGGCCAAGAACGCCATGGTTGGAAATGTTGTCGGCCACCACATCGATGACCCATTGACCGGCTGAAAAGGTCGGGGTGCCGGACTGCTTGGCAGACATGGGCTGGCCGGTTTGATTATGGATGATGACCGCCACGTTGGGAGCGCCGCCTGAAGTCTTGTTGACGAAGTTTTCGAAGAGCACATTTTGTTCCTGGGATAAAACCCGCTCTTTTTTCAGGAGTACCGCCGGCACCTCATCAGACGCAAGGCCGCCGAAATGAAAGCGGGGAACGACTAAACCGCCGTCATGCAGGATCAGCCCTCCCTGGTGTGCATATTTCGTCACCGGAGCCAAAGCGGCGACGGGTTTTGCGGGGCTGAACAGGCCCGCCAGGCTGCCGACAATCCCCTGGGCGGCACTCTGTGCCATCATGTTGGCCATGGCCCTGGCCACCGAGTTGAGAAACGACATGACGTAGTCGCCAAACGATTTGAGCTTGCCGGTCATGGCATCGAAAAAGAAGTCGCTGAAGGCCGCTTCCATGCCCTGGGCGGCAGACTGGGCCAAATCCACCATGCGCTTGAAGCCACCGCCGGTTTCATCCACGTATTGCAGCAATCCCTCACGGAAGCCGCCGGCCATGTCATTGGATAGGTCACGTGCCTGCAGTTGCAGGTCGAGCAGCTTTTGGCGGGTACCGTCGATGGCGGCCTGTTGCGATAGCCAGGCTTGAGGGTCTGCAGTTTTATTCATTGCAGCCAGATCGGCTTCCTGAAGGCTGAGCAGCTCTTCGAGCAGCTCTTTTCGGCGGGACATTGCATCGATTTTGCCGGTCTCGCGGGTTTTTTCGGCTATGTCGAGCTGCGCCAGCTGGTGGGCGGTCTCTGCCATGGCTGCGGCCTTGCGGGATTTAGCGGCATCGGCGGCATCTTTGGCCGCTTCGGTTTCGGTCTTCTTTTTGAGCTTGGCGGCGGCTATCCGCGCTTCATCGCCGGCAACCAGCTCGGCATTCGTGGCCTTGGTGGCATCCAGCATCAGCTTGTCGTACTGCAAGGAATAGGCGGCGTAGGCCGAGTCGAGCGCCTTGCCGTCAGCATAATGGCTGCTCTTCGCCTCCCACTCGGCATTCAGAGCCAATATCTTTTTGGTGATGGCATCATCATCGATCATGGATTCTGCCAGCTTGAATTGCCGCTGGCTTTCGATCCAGGCCGCCTCATCGATCTTTTCTTCCTCGTGCAGCAATTTTTGTTTATGCAGCCATCCCCTGTTGGCTTCGTGGTCCTCCTCGCGGGCTTGGTCGATAGTGCCGTATGACTGGCGCTGTAATAGTTCGGCTTCGGCAATGGCATCGTCATTGGCTTTTTTGGCGGCAGCGCGCTCGGCTGCCAGCCGTTTCTTTTTCGCTTCGGCCGACTCCTTATTGGGCCCGGTGATATTAAAAGGAGCTTTGCCGGGGTCGATCAGCTGCTTGCTGAGCTTTTCGTCGATGTAAACCTTGTAATCCGGGGATGAGTAATAATCGGAAAAATCAGGGGCGGACAGTTTGATGCCGCCGCCCCGAATCATTTTTGCTATTTCTTCATTTGTCGCGGCCGGAAATTTTTCCAGGACTTTTTTAAGCTGCGGGCCTTGGAGCTGATCGACATTCAGCGCCGGATTAGCAGGGCCAAGCGAGGCGCGGATATCATCAGCGCGTTTCGACACCTGGACGTTGTCGTAGGCACGATTGCCGGCGTATGCAGTTCCGGCAATGGCCGCTACCGCCAGCAGCAGCTGCGGATTTTTGATGAGGCGCATCAGGGTACTGCCGGCGGCCAGTGTTTCACCGGCAGCGATGGTTTTGTACATGCCGTCGATGGCCAGGGCTATCTTGCCGATGCCCAGGGCAACACCCAGCCAGATGGCCGGCTCTGCCAGCTGAGGACCTGAAAAAACTGCTTGTTCCAGCATCTTAATCAGTTTTTTCAGGTCCTCGGCCAGTTCGCGGATCTTTGCTGTCACCTCGGGCTTGACCTGGATGTCGAGAATCTTCCCGCTGGCGTCACGGGTGATATTGACCATGTCGTTGGTGAATTTGATCATCTCTTGTTTAAGGAAGTCGAAAAGGGGGGTGGAGCCTTCCCCTACAGCCTTCTGGGCAACGTCTTTAAAATTCGACCAGGCGCCGTCCCAAGTTTTTTCAAACTCCCGGGAGGCATAGGTAAAACCCTCCAGGCGCTTCTTGATTTCCTGAAAGACGGTTCCCTTTTCACGCCAGCCTTTGACATCCTCGTTGGTGATCTGCAGGCTGCGGGCCAATTGACTGTTCATGTCGATCGTGCCGGAGACGATATCGCGGCCCTCTTGAACAATCTGATTGAGCGGCAAACTCATCGACTTGACCGCATTGGTCAGCAGCCCGGTCAATTCCAAGCTATCCGCAAAATTGATCTTTGCAGACAGCATCGGAGCTTCCATACCCTGATACGCCTGGACCAATTCCTCATAGGTTGCAGCGGTAGTGATTCCGATCTTCTGCAGTTCGTGTTGTGCATCGACAGTGATCTGCTGTGAGGCATTCCACTTTTCCTGTCCCTGGAGAACCATCCCCTGTTGATCGGTGATCACGCCCATGCTGGTCATGATGGCGGCGACACCCAGTTTCGAGTTTTCCAGGGTGCGGTTGTAGTCGATCCCCCCTTCAGCCAGTTTTTTCGAACCCAGGATGGCGCCCATGACAATGGCCATCTGCACCATCTGGCCCAGCATCGAATGAGCGCTACTAGCCTGATCATGAATCTGCTTTAGTCCCTGACCGCCATTTTTACCGGTCTCCGCCAGGGCATTGCCGGCGGCTACAGCCCCGACACTCACCAGGTCCAGAGGTGTTTTCAGGGCGGCGACTTTGCCCTGCAGAGCCGGTAATTCGGCCTGGGCCGAGGCGATATAGCCCCTGAAGGCGGCCACCGACAACCCAACCCTTTTCATGCGCTCGGCGCTTTCCTGGGCAGCCAGGTTCAACTGTCCCATGCCTTGAGCGCCCTTTTTACCGGCCGCATCCAGGACGTTGCCGCTCGAGGCGGAGGCCGCATTCAGCCCGACAACCTCGGCCTTGGCCTTTTCAGTTTGAACGGTAAGTTCAGTCCAGGCCGTTTGGGTGCGGTTGAATGCCTCGATGATCAGTTGCAGTCGCATGTCTTGCTGCATAAATGGACCTCTAAAGGGGTGTTAAACCGGACTTAAATCTTAGTCCGGACAGGTGGCGCAGATCCGTTCCAGTCCGCGGCCGTAATAGGTCCTGCATTCCGCTACTTCGGCACCATGGCAATATTCGCCGATGGCCTGCGTGCGCAGGACCGGATTGGGTTTGGGTTTGGATCCTTTATCATCCACCTTCACGCCGAGTCCCCGGCAGAGGCCGATGACTGATTCACGGTAGATGATGTTGCGATCGTGGATTCGGAGGTAGGGGATGCAGTCTCTAGGGGTGAATCCCCACAGGATTTTGTCTCGTCGGGTGATGTCTCCTCCGGAGAGGCAGGCGACGATGAGGTCGATTGCATCGATGTCATCGCCCGGATCTGCCCGGCGGTCTGCAGTACCCCCATCAGCCTTTCCAAAATCGAGCTGACCGGGTTGCAGGACAAAAAATCATCCACCACCCTCATGATCGTATCGGCGTCTATGCCGGCCTCGATCTCGTTGGCGATCTCCAGCATGACTTCCGGGTTCTGATACCATTCCGGGATCTGTGTGCCGTCCGGGCCTGCTACCGTGCGCAGACCGAAACGATCGCGCAGGTTGCTCCCCTCCTCGATCAGCACCACGGCCAGGGCCAATGGCAGACGGTCGCCGACGATGGCAATCAATTGCGGGATGCCGGCACCGGCCGGAATGGCCAGCCCCTTGAGGAGCTCCATTAACTGTTTCCACTGGCCCAGGACCAATGGCCGCTGAACCCAGGCTTGACCGCCTATGGTGTATTGTTTGTCTGACATGTTGTCCCTCCGGGATGAATATGGAGGGAAGGATAAAACAGGCGGGGGACTTGATGGTTTAAAGCGGCTTTAAATCAAAAAAAGCCCCTCTCCGGTTGGGTGGGAGAAAGGGCTTTTGCTGTTTTGTGCCTTGTACTATGTCAGCCAAGGATTGTCAATTAGGAAAATTCAACCACCAACTCATCATCACCGGTTGCGCCGCTCGCCAGCTGGAAGGTCGTATCGGCTACCTCCAGTCCTTCCCGATCAGCTTCGCCGATCTTGGTGTAGGTAAGGAGCAGCGCCTGAATCTTCTCGGCCATGGGCGCCACCGGTTCGGATGTGTCGTCTTCACGCCGCTTCATTACCGGCCGGCCGTCCTGTCCGTGCAGAAAGTAGGTCTCGATCTTGCTCTGCCCTTTGCGGTTGCCGTAGCAATCCACCAGCCCCATGACGCCCAGCTCGTACTCTTCGGTGATCCATTTGCGCAGGGTGCCGGGGTGCAGGTGGCCGATCTCAGTCCGCACCCAGGGGGCTACGTCGATCCGGCCCAGGTTGTATTCGTGGGCAAAGCTGTTCTGGCCGGCGGTTTTGGCCAGGCGATGGCTGACGATGTAATGGTGGCAGGCGGTGATGATGGCCAGCTTGGCTTTGGCGGTCTGTTTTTTCCAATCAGGGAGGCGGTTGAACATCGCCAGGCTCTCGGCGCGGGCCTTCTGACGCTGCCGTTCCTTTTCCTCTGCAGAGAGCTGGATCTGTGCGGCGTAGTTGGTGGCGGCCTGAATACCGGGCGAGTCGTAGCCGACTGTGGTGTTGAGGGTGGCCAGGGCCTTGCGAGTGGCGGCGGGGAGGGAGGCTAGGGCATATTCCCAACCACCGCCCTTGCCTGCGCGCTTTTGGGACTCCCATGACTCACGTTCAGCTTTATCCCTGATAGCGCGTTCTGTTATTTCCAATCCCGGCAATCCGGCCAGCTCTTTGGCGGTGTAATGGGTTTTCATGGGCGGGCCTCGACTTCCTGCAGCAGGGTTTCCAGCCTCTTCTTTTCGTTCTCCAGGGCTTTGGTTTCTTCGGCCTTGGCTTTCTTCTTTTCATCCAGTTTCCGGATATCCGCCCGCAGCGCGTCCGGGCCGCGCAGGGTAAAGGCTCCGCATGCAAGGGAGGTAACATTGAGCACCTCCAGATTGTCGGTGGCCTTGCGGAAGGCGGGCAAATACTCCAACGGAAAGCGGTGTTTCTGCTTCGACTGGGCCAACCAGGTGTTGATCATGTCGACTGTGATGTCTTCACCGGTATAAAGGGTCATTTCTTCGGCAATCTTTTCGCGGGTTTTGCCTGCGTTACCCAGAGCGGATTTTAAAGCCGCAATTATCTGGTATTTGATATTGAGGCTGCCGGGAACCGGGGCGCTCTGTGCGGCCATTTCCTGACGGATGACGGCCTCGAACAGGCTTAACTGGCCGGTTGCGGCTGTGTCTGTTTTTTTATGCGGGTTAGACATTGACCGCTTTTCGTTTTGCGGGTAATGTTGCGTGGTCGGCGTACTTTGCGAGGAAGGTTTCCCGCGCTGTTTTCGCTTTTTCCTCGGCAACCCGGTTGGCCTCGACGGCCACCAGTTTGCGGAGGTAAAGAACGGATCCGCGACCCCATGTGCGCAAAGCATCTATATGTAGATGCTTTGCGATGGCCTCGCGGATCAGCGGGTGTCTCCGGACGCCCTTGACTGTCTTCTGAATTGAGTGGTAGCCGTAGCCGGTGCCTGTGGCAATGTCCTGGCAGGTAAGGCCGCGCAGGTCGATCAATTGCTGTAGGTAGTTCATATCGGTTTCCTTTGGAGGTGCGTTATGGTTCTTTATAAATGTCCGTTCGATGGCTGCGGATACGTTGTTTCTGAACCTTATAACTACTGCCCTTTGTGTGGTTCCGTGCTGGGCATTTTTGAGGATGAGAGGTACACCGGCACTACGGCATATCAGGACAAGGACTGTGCGTGTGAGATGGCACACTCGTGTAAGGCGCGCAATTTCTACGACATCGACGACTGTGAAAAACCGACATTGCGGTTCGAATGTATTCAGGCAGTTCTGGGAACACTCGAATCACTAGAGATTGAGTTTCGCACATTACGGAGAGCGTTTGAGGCAGCGGGCCTTCAGGTGCCTCCACGGTCACCAGATGGCCTATCAGTGGAGCAAGTTCTTCGGAGATATAAAAACAACCCTGAATCCTGACCCCACGCTTGGTTATGCGGCGGGTAATTATTGCCATGATTGGTCGCCTCCTTTTTTTGTATTCATCGTGTCTAGTGTGTGTGGTTAAGCTAGACTGAAAATAAACTTTCAAATTAGTTATGTCAATCTAAAAATTAACTTCCAAGTTATAAAAATCAATTTCAGGATTATTTTTATGAATTATATGATTTTTAAGTATGTTGCAAATCTCGGAAGCTTCCGGGTTTATGCTGTGCAAACTTCCGAGTTTGGCTTATGAACTCGGAAGTCGATAAAACTAACTTTGAAATTGCCTGGGAGCGAGTTAAACAGATCACTGGCTGGGTAAAATATAAAGATTTAGCTGATTTTGTGGGTTCTTCGACAGAGTCAGTTGCTGGGGTTAAAAAGCGTGGTAAATTCAACCTGGAATGGGCTCGTAAAATAGCAAGTGAGTTTGGGTCCTTTACTGATTATATAATGGATGGCATAGGGCCTATAAAACGGGGCGAAACTTCTTACCCGCTGGCTGAAGGGCTCAAAACAGCGGATATTACGGGCGAACTGGGGGAAGGTTTCGTCCAAATACCGCGCTACGAGGTGGCCGCCAGCGCGGGCGGCGGGGCCATGATTCATAGTGAACAAATCGTGGATCATCTGTCGTTCCGTGCCGATTGGGTACGTAATGCTCTGGGCGTGCCTGTGTCTTCCTTGGCGCTGATCAATGTGACCGGTGATAGTATGGAACCGACGCTGTCAGAGGGTGACCTGATTCTGATAGATATGAGTTTCCAGGGCGTCAAGGATAATGCGGTTTATGTGTTATCCTTGAATGGTGCGCTGCTGGTGAAACGGATACAGCACAAGCTGGACGGCAGCGTGATCGTAAAGAGCGATAACACGATCTATGAGCCGGAGCGGATCGGGAGCGAGGCGGTTGATTCGTTGAATGTCATCGGGAGAGTTGTTTGGTGCGGGCGAAGGATGTAAAAAAAGGGGGCTATAATGAATGGGCTGATGAGCACAGTAACTCTAAAAAGGTTCATACTTTTTTTCTTTGCTGTTTTTATGCTGTCTGGATGTATTACACCGGCAGGTCAATTAACCCATGAGGATTTTGGCTGGAAAACCGTTAAAACTAAATACGATTTCCAGGAATCGTTTCGCCGTATGAATACAGGATTTAGAAAGTGCGGTCAGTTTGTAGCGGAAGGTAATGTTTATAATGACAATAAGACTGCCCAGATTGACCTTTATTTTAAAGCAGCTTTTGGTGGTCGCTCTGACTGGGTTGCCGGACGCGTAGATATAGCTGCAGACGGCACCGGATCCGTAGTAAATCTAGGTTTGATACAGAGAATGTCAGCAATAAAGGAGGATCATCCCTTCTTGCTGTCCTGGGCTACCTATCTTAATGATACCTATGAATGTAATTAATAACTAATCTAAGTGATATTATGGCATTAACTCCTTGCGCAGAATGTGCTCATGAAATATCTGATAAAGCATCTACATGCCCTCATTGTGGTTGCCCGGTCGTTAAAGCCGATGTCGCGCCAGATAAGCCGGATGTTGCTGAATGCCGCGATTGTAATAAGCACTATCCGTTCGAGGAGCTGTTTTGTCCGGGTTGCGGTCTGATGAATTATCAGAGGGCTAAATGGATTGATAAGCAAGAGATGCTGGCTAAATACAGGGCTTCAGACCCAAACTCACCTATTACATGTCCTGCTTGTAAAGCTGTAAATCCATTCACCACAACAAACAAAGGTTTTGGATTAGGAAAAGCCGCTGTTGGTGGTTTGATGTTTGGTCCGGTAGGTCTTTTGGGTGGTTTTGTTGGTAGTAATAGAGCTATTGTCACCTGTTTAAAATGTGGCTGTAGATGGAAGCCGTAGTCATGATATTTATTGACTAATGTTTTTCATAAACCATGTGTCCTTGCCCGCCATTTTCATAAGAGCCCATCTGTCCGACGCACGACGCATAATCAGGCCGCTGATACGTCATAAATCCGTTTATTCCCTAGCTTCCCCCATGATAACCCACATCAACCCATCACCCCCCGCTATTTCATGCAGCATGTGTCTCATCACAGCTTTCAGATTCTGTTGTCCAAGATTTTATTGAGAGGAGTATACTTTATCTAGTAGGAAGTGAAGTTGAAAATCTAACTTGGGGGTGTGCTTTCAGATCAAACACGGGTGGATGGAAAAAAGTCGAATTCTAAACGAGGCAAGGGGGCTTAAATGTACGCTATTAACAGGCATGGGCGGAGAATCGCCTGTTCAGACAAATGTCTTCTGGTTTACAAGGGCAAAAACTATCCCTGTGTACTTGAAAACATCTCTGTTTCCGGGGCGTTATTGTTTTGCAGCGACTCCTTTCCCAAGTACATGAATCCGGGGGAGACCTGCGGCATGCTGCTGTGCAGCGACCCGACGCTGTGTCCCAGCGAATACAAGAGTATCGTTGCCCGCTACGATGTATCCAAAATCGCCCTGCGTTTCATTGAAGTACAATTCTGAACTTTGGTCTAATTGACGTTCTCAATATCGAGAGTACAGTTATACAGTATAGGCTGCCGATACTTTTGGAGGACTATATGACTATGACCAAACACTATTCCATCGGTTACGAACCCCACCAGGAAGAATGCTTCACATTACCTTTGCTGAACGATTTGTCGCGCTGTTCGGCCAACAACTGGAGATGCCGCTATGCCATCCCGGCCGGTTCTTCCGGTGTTTATTGTTGTCATCCCAACCATTCGAATTTCAGGTTAAATGCAAACATCGATTCACCGCGCCAGGTGGCTGTTTCGGTCTGACCTTTCCGGTTTTGTGCACATAATCAATTCAACAGACAGGGCTGTATGGCTGGACGCGTACAGCCCTGTCTGCGGTTTAGAGCTATACTCGCGAATAAAAACATGTTAATCAGTATTGGGTTTCAGCGCATTGAATGGAGGATGGCCACATGGAAATAACAGCTGTTGCATCTACCCGGACCGTCCTGGTGGTGGACGACGACGTGGATTTTTTGAATGAAGTGCGTTTGATGCTTGTTTCCAATGACGTAAAAAATGTCATGACCCTTAATACGAGCCGCGACCTGCTGGGTAAACTGGAACAGGGCGGGGTCGGAATTCTCCTGATGGACTGGATCATGCCGGAAATGAGCGGCTCCGACCTCCTGCCGGTCATTGTCCAGCAGTACCCGCACATCCCGGTGATCATCATGACCGCTGTCAATGACCTTCGGACCGTGGTCGGCTGCATCAAGCAAGGGGCTTTTGAATACATCACCAAGCCGATCGATGTGGATCGGATCCTGCTGGCCATCAACAAGGCGTTCCAGTTCAGCGAGCTTTCCAGCCAGAATCAACGGCTCAAGGACTACCTGATGGGAGAAAACCTGGGCCGGCCGGAGGTCTTCGCTGATATTGTCACCTGCAACCAGCGCATGCTGGCCATCTTCAAGATCATCGAAACCATGGGCGGCTTGACGAGTCCTGTCCTGATCACCGGCGAAACCGGGGTCGGCAAGGAACTGATCGCCCGGGCCATACACCAGGCCAGCGGGCTCAGCGGGGAATTTGTGCCGCTGAACGTGGCCGGGTTAAGCGATCTTATGCTGGACGACACACTCTTCGGCCATAAAAAAGGGGCCTACACCGGGGCCGACACTACCCGGGAAGGGCTGATCGCCAAGGCGCAGGGCGGCACACTGTTCCTGGACGAGATCGGCGACATGGGGAGCGCATCACAGGTCAAGCTGCTGCGGTTGCTGCAGGAGCGGGAATACTACCGGCTCGGCTCCGATGCCCTGATCAAGAGTGATGCCCGCATCATTGCCGCATCCAATTGCAATTTCAACGAAATGCTTGAGCAGGGCAAATTCCGTCGCGACCTGTATCATCGCCTGTGCGGATATCACATTCGGATTCCTCCCCTGCGGGAGCGCCGCGATGATATTCCGCTGCTGATAAACCACTTCCTGCAGACCGCTGCCCGGAAAATTGGCCGCAAGGTGCCGCTTATTGACGAGCAGGCCTCGGGCGCCCTCGAAGGATACAGTTATCCGGGCAATGTTCGCGAACTGATCAATCTGGTGCATAACGCCCTAAGCTCCAATGCAGGCACGTTGCTTACGCTGGATGATTTCCAGGGTCTCGCTTCCGAGGACGGCACCTCGCAGCGGGGCATGCGTATTATTCGAAACCGCGATTTCAAGATGCAGATGAATTGCCAGGAATTCCCGCGCATTTCTTCCGTGGAACAGATGCTGATTGAAGAAGCCCTGCGCATAACCAAAGGCAACAAGACCGTGGCCGCCGACCTGCTGGGCATCTCTCGTCCCACGCTTAACAAGAAGATCGCCGGGATGGAAGGCTAGTGCTCTGGAACATCTAAAACCAACCCCCCTCGGTCCCCCCTTATCAGGGGGGAAGCCTTGAAGTCTCCCCTGATAAGGGGAGATTTAGAGGGGTTTGATGCGAAAGAATAGGAGTTACATGGCACTAGGCTTAAATTTGATTTTTGAATTGCGAATATGGAATTTGCAAAACCCGCCCTGTGCGGGTTTTTTTATGCCTGCGGAGGAATGTGGCTGATGGGGATGCGGATGGTAACGGTTGTGCCGGCGCCTGGTGTGGAGTTGAATTCGATCTGGCCGTTGTGCTCGCTGATGATGAAATTGGTGACAAACAGCCCCAGGCCGCTGCCGCCATGCTTGATGCGGGTGGAAAAGAACGGTTCGAGCAGTTGTTTCATATTCTCGGGCGCGATCCCTTCGCCATCATCCTTGACCAGGATGCGCACCTGGTTGTTTACTTGGTCGCAGTCGGCGTAGACAGTCACCAGGCCCTTGCCGTCAGGTGTGGCCTGGATAGCATTCAGCAGCAGGTTGATCAGCACCTGCTCCAATTGGTGCCGGCTGCCGGTGACGGCTGGGAGCTCTGCTTCCGCATCGCTGAAGAAGGTCATGCCGGAATACTTGCCGTGGGAGCGGACAATGGTCAGGGCGCCGGATATAACCTGCTTGACGTCCACATCATGAACAAACTCATTGCGCTCGCCCAGGCTGTAGCTGCGCAGATCCTGGATGACATGGGCGATTCGCTCGGTGCTGCGGTCGATGGTTGCGCCGCAATCAACCAGAGCCTCGCGGGCGATGGAAAAGGGCACTCCGCCCAGGCTGAAGTCGCCTTCCTCATTGGCCATCTGCTGGAGCAGCGGCAGGGCGTCTTTGCAGGCCCGGACCAGATACTGGTTGGCCAGGCGGATGGAGCCGTTGGGATTGTTGATCTCGTGGGCCATGCTGGAGGCGAGCAGCCCCAGGGAGGTCATACGGTTGGTCTGGATCAGTTTGGCCATCAACAGCTTCTTTTCCTCCTGCACCTCCATGCGCAATGCGTCGATCAGCTCCTCATGCAGCCGGGCGTTTTCCCGGTCGCGCTCCTGCAGCGTGGCTGCCAGCTCGTTGACAGCCACTGCTGCCCGGCCCGGCTCGTCATCGCTGTCCACATCGATCCTGGCCGCAAAGTTGCCGGCCCGCATGGTCTCGATCCCCGCCATCAAGGTGCTGAAGGAACGGGTAGCCTTGCGCAGCGCCACATGGGCGAAAGCCGCGACCATCACCCAGAAGGCAAAGGCTAAGCTGAAGGATTTGATGGCTGTTTCGCGGGTCAGATGCGCCAGTTCGGCCGGGGCGAGTTCCAGCAGCACGCTGCCGATCAGGGCGCGAGTATTGCTGCTATTGGCGGTTATGGCAAGTTCGGCGGACTCTATCTGGGGGGCGCTGCGCACCTCCGCTGTTTTGCGGATCAATGCCGGGTTGGCATGATCCGCCTGCTTGTGAGCATCAGCCAGCACCCTGCCATCCCTGGTGCTGAAGGCAACTTGATGAATCTCGGGGTTGAGCATCGCCTCCGTGACCAGCAGCATCAACGCAGCCCGGTTTTCGGCGTACAGAGGCAGGCGGGCGTTTTCGGCCAGATTTGTTGCCAGGATCTGGGCCTTTTCGCCATACGCCGCGCGTTTATCGTCGATTTCAGAGGAGATATGCAGGACGGTGAAGATGGTTGTGATCAGTGCGGTCAACAGGGTAAAGGTAGCGAAGAGCTTGAAGCTGAAGCTGTTGCGGAGTTTGTCTGTTCTCGCACGCAGGTCCATGGCTTACTCGCCGGAGTGGTTTGCGTCTGCCTCGAGGTGGTTGGATGGTATGCCCAGGTGTTTCAACACGCTGGGGTTGGCCTTGATGGCTGTCTTGCCGGGTTTGCTGATAGAGCGCTCATTTGCCCCGTTCAGCACGCTCACGGCCATGTCGCTGGCCTGTCTGCCCAGATTGACCCGATCGATCTCCACCACCGCGGCCGCGCCCAGCCCCAGGTAAGCCCCGGCAAACGAGGCCAGCGGCACATTCTGTCCCTGTGCAAAGCGGAAGTAGGCCTCGGCTGTCTC
>Ga0209212_1005181_pt1 | contig 15702 bp, 18 predicted proteins | sample RifGroC2_FD_183996 | JGI IMG/M metagenome (GOLD analysis project Ga0209212, IMG submission 183996) | Groundwater microbial communities from Rifle, Colorado, USA - Groundwater C2 (SPAdes) (version 2) | ecosystem: Environmental > Aquatic > Deep subsurface > Groundwater | place: Rifle, Colorado... | reverse complement strand
CCCCCTCTCTACCTCTATCATTTTATCTTACTCTGTATATCTCTGTATATAAGATAGATAATAGATTAAAGTTATTATGATAATAATTTAATCTTATCATGTGTATAGGAAAATTATTTTAATTATTCTAAAAAAGTTCTTGACATTCATTTTGATGTATGCTAAAATAAGAAGTGTGGAGGCGATAAATATGAAACAGAAATTATTAACAGCGATTCAAACATATAAACAGTTAGACGCTAAGGCTACAGCAATGGCAAGTACAGTTACATGCAGTGACCCTATGTATTTTGCTGCTGATTATGTTGGAATGGTTATTAATGTTTATGTTTACAGATTTATCAATTGGTTAGAAAATAAATTAAAGTAAAATGGAGAATATCGCAAATGAGTAGAGTTGCTTCTAAAGAATTAGTTACAGGGTTGTTTAAAGAAAAACTAAACATTGACATTACTGGACTTAGGCAGACGTATATTGCCCCTAGACCGATTATCTGTAAAGAATGTAATACAAGATTTCAGTCTACGGATGTTATGTGTTTCGATTATAATACCGATCGAGTTCTTGTTCATTGCCCTCAGTGCAAAGAACAAAATCTTATTTTAAAAAGGAAGATGTTAAGCTAATGGCTTCTTCTCTCGACATTTCATTAGGTAAAATTAAAAAAGAATTATCTTCTCTATGGCCTGGTGCATTTCCAGCTACTTTAGATGAGTTTTTATATTCGTCTAAAATACCAAAGACTACGCAGATAGATTATGAGAAAGTATTCAGAGATTTATATACGTTTCTGCGTAATGTTAAAAAAAGAAATGAACCAGATATAATAGTTTGGATATTTGTTCGCGAAAAGATGTTCGATATCTATCAACAATATGGCGACCACCCCAGAGATTTTAATACTGCTATTAAACGTGCTTTTGGTTATGATAGATCAAGACCGGATGAAGATTGGGCAGGACAAGCGGGTAGAGACGCGATACAGGATAGATTAGATCGTCAGACGGATAATATAGACAAAATGGAACGTATCGAAAAGAATGCTCCTAAAGTTGATAAACAGCTTAGTGATTTAAGAGAAATACCTAAAGAAGATTTAGACAAGATACTTTGCTTAGAGCCTGATACAGAGGCGATGATAAAAGACCCTGAAACATTTGACTATGTGAAGGAGCGTGATTATTATTTCAAGCGCAAAAGAGACTATCGCGATTCGTATAATCTTAATAGTAGCGCTGATGCTCCTCTGTTAAATGAAGTGGTTATGCGCGAAATACAGTTGGCTCGTTTTGATGAATACATGGCAAAACACCATAATCGCTTTACTGGTGATGCGCGTGATAAAGTGTTTGAAGGGCTATGTAAGGCGCAGAAGTCGCTTGGTATATCTAGAGAACAGCGTATAGATGCAGAAGGCGTTGCGAAGGATACCATAGCTGATCTTGCTGATACGTTTGAAGCATATATACAGGAACATCATATTGATTTATCAAATCTATTCGCCCTTGAAGAGATAGAGATGCTATTACAAAAATATGACCGTGGTGAATTTAGGGGTACAAAAGAATTATCAGAGCATTCATTTAAATATTTAACAAAAGGCACATCAGTTGAGGAGGCGCGTAAAATATTAGCAGATAACAAGGGGCTAATGGAAGATTTAGACAAAGAGGCAAGTCAAATAAAGTTTTAAGGAGCGATTATGGAAGATGGAGTAGAACAGAGATATAGTTTAGGTACATATAGAAGTTTTAAAATAAAAGTGGATAATATTACAACGATTGAAGACATAAAGACGGTTCTTAAGGCGTTAAATATAACTATCTGTTTTATGAGCAATAATAAAACAATTAGTGAAGAAGAAATATCTAATAGCAACCATTTATTTGAAGAAGTTAAGGAGTAATTAAAATGGCTAAGAAAATAATTTACGAGGACTGTAATCTCGACATTACCAATGAAAACAAATATAATGTCAAAAGGCTTGGCATCAAAGACTATGTATGTCAGAAGTGTTATACGAAGAAACTCGATAAACTGAAAAAATCAGAATTAAAAAGAAAATCTAATTAAATAAGGAGCGAAACAAATGTTCAAAGCTGAGGTTAAAACCGGAGAGCTACTGAGACAGTTAAAAAGATGTGCTGAAATAGTTCCTACATCAGCGGCATCACCGATGTTGCTTAATGTAAAGATGGCATTTGATAAAGATCAGATACGTTTATTTGCTACCGATATGGAAGCGTTTGTTGACATATCAGTTGGACTGATTGGCGATAACGCTGTTCAACTTTCTGCATTGTTCAATGTTAATTTATTATGCCAGATATTGAACGGCATCCAGGCGCCTAAAACCGAAGTATGCTATGACCCCGAAACGATAACACTTTATCTTTCAAACCCAAAGCAGAACTATGAAGTAAGAGGGTTTAAAGCAGATGATTTCCCTGCCATACCGTCAGTGAATGGCAACGAGATATTAGAAGAAACAGAATACGACGTAGATGCGTTTCAGAGGATGATTAACGCCACTGCATGGTCGTTGCCGAAGAAAGAGCATATAGAGTTCTGTTGGTTCTATTTTAGGGGCGGAGACGGCGCTTTAACGTGCTATACAACCTGCAAAGAGGCTATATCAAAATATTCCATTAACAATGGATGGGGTGAAGAGGCCGTTGAGTTTATTCTTCCTCCGAAGGTATTGTTAAAGATTGCTAAATATAAAGCACATGAGAAAAACATTACTTTATCTATTTGCAGTGATTATACATGCTTGCGTTTTGATAATGCTTCGTATATAATAAGAACATCGGCATCTGCGTTCCTTCCCTTTGATAGTATAATGGAAAAGCAGATAGAAACGAAGAATATAGCAATAGTTCCCTCGGTTATGATTAATGCAGATGTTAAATCAATATTGCCCTTAACTGGCAATGGCGAGTTCTGCTGGATTGAACTTGATAACGACGGCGATGATAAGTTGGTTATGAAGGCTACATCAATGTCGCAGAGCCATGGAACGATAAGGACGGCAGCTAAAATCAATGGAGAGTTTGGCGGTAAATATTCTGATGTCAAGCTGAAATCTTCACTTGAAAGCATGTCGGCTAATGAGATAAAGCTCAGGCAAGGCCCGATTGCTCTTATATTAGAAGCTGACTACGGCGATGGCGCTGAGAGCGCAGTTAATATGATCGGAATGAAAAAATAAATAGGATGTGAATGGCGGGGCTTCGGCCCCGCCTTAAATGGCAATACTAAGTCAATTTAAAAATCATTCAGTTAAAACAGATTGGGCCACTAAGAAACGATATCTTCGTATGATATGGTTTTTTAGGACATATCCACATATGGCTGCGCGTATGATGTTAGGTTTGAGGTTAGCGCCTCATCAACGTATAGCAATTAATACGGCATGGCAAACTCCAAGATGCATATGGCAATTCTCTCGCGGTATGGCCAAGACCTTTACGGAAGCCGTACTGATTTCGCTTTTGGAAATGTTATATCCGTCATATAAAATACAATCAACAGCCGGCGGTTCATTTAAACAGACCGAACAGACTTTTGATTATATTGAATCTATCGTTAAAAGCGAAGTGCTTGGACAAAGCGAAAAGAATTATGCAAGGAAGTTACTACCAAGAGTTGACAAGGTATTAACGCGACAGCCTTCTAACTGGTCAATGAAGATGGCAAAGGGTATAAGTAGAGGTTTAGCTATCAAGGGCGGCAATCGTGGATTCCGTGCTAATCAGTTGACGGTTGGCGAAGCTAATGATATAGAACGCGATTGCATGGATAAGGTATTGCGCCCGTTCTTGAATGTATTATACGACCCGATGAATTTTGATAGACGAACTGCATATTGCCCTGTTCCTGGCTTTAGAGATAGAAGAAAAGAGAAAAACTTCTTGCTATTGTCTGGAACTATTTCATATGATTTTACTTATTACTTCCAGCTTATTAAAGAATATCAACAGCAAATGCTTGATGGCAATGACGAATATGCTGTTATCTTTTTTGATTTTGAAGATAGTTACATAGGCGAACAGAGTATTGACCCAAATGTTCCCATAGTAATTTATAAGGTTTATTATGGAATGGATTTGGGAGAAATAATAGCGCCATTAAAAGAAGAGAATGTAAGCTACGAGCATTGGCTTGCTGAACAAAAAAATATCCCTGTAGCATCAGAGGGTAAGTTCTATCCACCTATTCTTGTTTATGATAGTTATAAACTGGCTAATGGAAATGACTCGATGGCATGCCTTAAGTTTGAATCAAGTGGGATTTGCTTTATGGGCATTGACCCTTTCTATGGTAGTGCTAAGGGCCAGAAGACACAGAATAAAAATGCTGAATTTGCTTTAACGATATTAGAACTGTTGGAAGATCATGCACAATTGGTTCATTGTATTGGCGTAAGAAATATAGATTATGGCGGAGCTACAAATATAATACTTGATTATCTTAAAAGGTTCCCGCGCACAACACTCATAGGCATGGACGCGAGAGGTGGCGGTATTCCGATAAGAGATAATTTAAGATCGAGTAATTTTAGTCATATTCCTATAATAGACCCCACCGATCCAGATAATGCTCCATTCCTTGATCCTACAAGTTGTACCCCTTATCAAGATATGTTACGGCTATTGTCACCAACTGATGAGTTCAACACGATACATAATGAGTCATTAAAGAATATGTTACAACGTAGAACTATTATAGTTCCATTTACAACACATGGACATTTTGATTATGATAGAGACAATCGTATTCCACAATATGAAAAGAGACCAGAAGCAGATATCGATAAATTGTATAGAGATTTACATGTATTAAAGACACAGTTGACATCTGTTGAAACAGAAGCAACGAGTAATTATTTAAAATTCTTTGTTAGATCGGGGCAGAAAGATAGATATTCATCTTTCTTGTACGCCGGAGCAATGTATTGGAAATGGAGGCTAGACCATCTTAACGTGACACAACGCTCAAATATTCCAGGTGGAGCTTGGCGCTAAAATAAAATATTTTAAAATAGTTCTTGACATGTCCTATCTATTAAATTACAATATAGATAGGATAATGTTGTATTTGTAACAACTATTTATTATGCATGGACGGAGGGCAAATGTCAAAGACAGTTAGAATAAAAAATGTAACTCCTAATGGCGATATAGAAACTGTAATTGGAAGAGTTACGGATATAACTATCACTCCGTCTATTAGTTATTTGAATACTTTGAATGATTTCAATGTATCAATTACACAAGGAACATTTTCTGAGCCTATTATTCGAGACTGTATATTGCTCTCTAATAAATTATATCTTATGGGTGGCGTTGCTTCAACTGTGGTAGATTTGCAAGTTATTATGGCAAATACTATTATGGAGATTGAAACTGACAATGAAGAACTCAATAAGATAATGGCGCATATAATGGATTTTGTTAATTATGATAATCCAAGAACGATGATGGGCCGTAGGCAGTTGCATGAAGAAATGTTTTTAAGTTTATTGCTTGATGGCAATATATTCCCTTATGAATATTGGGAAACCCGTAAAGTCAAAGGGAAAGAATATTACTTGCCGATGAATATAATGCCATTGAATCCTTTATCGATTTCGATAAGACCTACAAAAGATTTAATGGGTGAACAAGTTATTTATAGAAATGGGTATAATAATTATTTAGGTAATTCCAATATAAGCAAGAACGCTAGTGGCGAACAGATTATTCGTAGGAATAATATGCATAGATTGACAAGAAGAGGGAGACAATACTTCTTTTGGGGAGTTCCCTTCTTAACAAGAGCATTTGCGGCGTTAGCGGCTAAAGAAAGAATTAAACAATTAGATGAATTTACAACTCAAGGATTAATTTCTTTGATAACAATATTTTCTCTTTACGATGATAAAGCCGGCTTAGTAGCAGACACACAAGTAGTTAATGCATTTGCGAATATGTTAGATGGTCGCCCAGGACAGGCACGTTATATGACGTGGGGCGGTCAAGTGAAGATGATACAGGCTGGCCCTAATGGCGAGATACTTAAATATGATGAAAAGTATCATAGCAAAGATAAAGATATAGCAGAGGCACTTGGTTGCCCTATGTTTTTAGTTAATGGGCAATTGCAGGGCGGCACCAATGGCGCAGATTATTCTGTAAAGCCCTTTAAGACTAACCTTGAAGACTGTCAGAATACAATTGGCGATTGGTGGAAATATCTAACCTATAAGATCGCTGAGTTAAATGGTTTAAAAGTTGAAATGGTTGAATATAGATTCTCCGCCGTTAATCTTGATAATGATGCAGTTCTGATAAGCAAGGTAGATAACATGAGAGACCGTGGCATACTGTCAGATACAAGCGCTGCATTGAAGCTTGGAGTATCTTCCAAATTGGAACAGACTCTGGTTAATAAAGAAAGAAAAGAACAGGAAGAAAATCCAGATTATAAATTTGGCACTCCTCCTTCGGTTCCGTTCCAAGGTCAGGGCGGATTGAATGGCGCTCCTGCACAAACAACTAAAAATGGTGGCAATGGCAGACCTAAAGCAACAGAACCAAGCAATCCTAAAGATAAAGTGCAGAAACAGAATGATAGCCAGAAACGAAAACTTAATGTTAAAGCCAGCATTATGGAGATTTCTGAAGATTTAGTGACAGCAATGCTTAATGGTATAGAAGCACAAAGCGATTTACAGAAGAAACTTGAATTACCTCTAATTACCGCATGTCAAATTACAAATCTTTTCTGTAATAAAATAGCAGATGAAATAGATAGCCCCAAAGAATTTTTTGAAGTAGCAATGGCACAGTGTAATGAGTTCTCGATTGACTTACAGCAAGATGTTATTAAAGGCAGTGTTAATACAGATAAGGCGAAAGAAATGACTAAGAAACTAGTTGATGATTTGTACATTAAGTATTTACAGAACACGATTGAACATAAAGTCGAGGTAATCTAATGAAGATAGATTTTGAAAATTATGAAGTTACAGTCGCTGATGGCCTTGAAACTCATTATATAGATGAGGCAAAGTGCAAAAGAGAAGAGACTAAAGCAAAATGTAGAGAATGGGCGAAAGGCAAGAAGAGAGAAGATATAAAAGCAACACTTGAACAGTCAGATGCTTCTGTTAGTGAAGATATGAAAAGCATGTTTCTCGATATGAAAGATGATGAAATGGAAGAATTATGCAATGCAAATATTTTCAATTCATTATCGTCTGCTGATACTAGTGTAACTTCAACTATGGACGAACTGTTAACTCAAGTAAATTATGGATTTAGTCCAGTTGTCGGTTCTTTTACTGTTGGTCACTCTTTATTAAAGTTTGGAGAACGGAATCAAAATAAAGACCTTGTTCCTATGGATAAAATTGATTATTATTTAAAATCCGTGGTTGGGCAAGGGTGTACTTGGGGGCACGATATGGAGATACTAATCGGATCAGTAATTAACGCGACAGTCCATTATCCGACTAATATTGTGCTTTTAAACACTAGGTTCTGGGAAGCTAGACCAGAATGTGCTGGCTTTGTAGAAGAAGTAAAAAATAGGTATAAAAGAAGAAATTTAAAATTTAGTTTTGAAATAATAACAGCAAAGGTAGCTTGTTCCGAATGCGGTAACGAATATCCTACTTTAGTTAATATGAAAAAAGATCATTATTGTTCTCACTTGAAGGCTCGTTTCGAGCCTGGGTCACAAGTAAGTAGAATACTGACCAACTTTATTCCTATTGGCGAGGGCGTAACAGATAAGCCGGCATTCGGAGAAAGCAAAGCATTAATCGCGGCCAGCAAAACAGAGGTTGTGCGTTTAGCACAGGCAGTTGAAGAACTGAATAAATTAATTAAATCTAAAATAAGATAGGTGATAAAATGAAAGACTTTGAAGCAATATTAGCTAAGATAGCAGAAAATACAAAACTGCTTGACGATAAAGTTGTCATTGATCCGATTGTTCTTGACGAACTTAAATCGGCAAATGCAGCGTCTGTAGAATCTGTTACTGCTGCTAATGCTAAAATCGCTGAATTAGAGGCAAATTTAGAATCTGTTTCTGCCAAATGCGATATTTTTGAAACGGAAAAAATCATAAACGAATGTAGCGCTTATGTTGAAAAAACAGAAAAAGAACTCGTACAAGCCTCTATAAAAAAAGAAGCTGAAGTTAATCGTAGAAAAGAAGAGCTGGCTAAAGCCGGAGTAACTAGCGAAAAAGCAATAGCTATGGCTGTGTCTGTTAACGAAGAGGGCTTTGAGACTATGCTCGCTACGTTCTCCGAAGTTGCCGTTGCTGAACAGAAAAAAGTTATTGAAAGTAAAAAAGTAGACATTCAGAAAGGTCAAGAGGAATTAGCGACTATCGTTGCTAATACTGGTGGCGCTTCTGAGATGGACTTAAGCGAAAAAATGTCGTTCTCTGAAAAATTCAGAGCCGTTGGCAAAAAAGCCATCGATAAATTATCAAAGTAAAATAATTGAAAGTGAGTGAGAGTAATGAGACTTTTAAATGAACCGAAAAATGAAAAATACGCAGTAGCACATGCCGCTATGATATCTGGCGATTTCGTATACATCAATTCCGATGGCGAGGCCGCAACTCCGACTGATGCTAGCACCGCAGCAACCGCTAGATTTTTAGCTGTCAAAAATCCTGAATTTTCTTGCCAGTATGCTGGTTTCTCGAATGTAATCGCCGCTGGCGATCAGGTTCGTCTTTCTAACGCATGCCGCGTAGAATTTAGCACCCCGAATTTAAATCTGCCTACGGACAACTTCGCAACCGAAACCGTTGGCGCTTACCTTGGTATAACCAATTCCGGTAAAGTAGCAAAAGTTGGCTCGTCTGCCGCTAATACTACGACCTTTATGCGTTTCGTTTCCTTCGTGGGCAATACCACTTCTGGTATCCTCGTAGCAGACGTTGACTTCATGATCTAATTAACGAATAAAATGAAAGTGAGTGAATAGAATGAGAACCAATTACTTAACCAAAAAAGATAAAGAAAGCATCGAAACCATAGTCGCATCTTACAAAGAAGTTTTAAAAGATGCAAAAGACGCATCGCACGATGAGTTAGTTAAAGCCGGTACGTTCGTAGTTAACGACTATATCGAATCAAATCCCTCGCTGTTAGACCTCAGCTCCTTACTGTTTAATCCTGGCACGGTCAATGGCGACATCCTCGACGTAGAACTCGGCTACGGCGGAATCGCGTATATGCATGCGATAGGCTCCTCGGCAGTTCTGTCTCAGGCGTATATTGATCGCGTATCGACCAAACTGAATCGTTTTTCGTTCGCATCCAAAATCGACGTTAACGCAGTTCGCACCCAGAATGTTGTAAAACTTCTGGAAGACGCTGCTGAAATTCGTTTCAAACTTGGTCTGCGTAAGTTCAAATATATCTGGGAACTCGTAAAAGCTACGATAACCACTGGCGACCCGATATACATATCGGCAGCTACCGTTAACAAAACAAATCTCGACTCCATCATGGCTACCATGCAGGATGTATCGGGTTCGGTTAACACGATAATCGGTCGCGAATCCTTAATCACTCAGATTATGGGTTTCTCTGGCTGGTCGGAAGCAACCCTTCGCGAAATCGAAATGGGCGTATTCGGTCAGTATCGTGGCGCGAAACTCATCGGCCTCAAAGACTATAGAACGATTATAGTTGACGCCGCTGGCACCAAATTTGAAACGGCTCAGATTCCTGCCGATCAGCTTATACTCCTTGGTGAAAAAGCTGGTTACGACGGTGAAAATCCCGTTCAGACTATGGCCGGCCAGGATGTCCTTTTGGGAGCAGAAGTTAAAAATACGTTCTTCGACTATGCAGCGATAATCGTTGATGAAAAGAAAGTCGGCGTATACAATATATCGTAATTTCCCCGATAGCGACTAAACATCGCTAATTTCACCCGATAGCTCTATGGGTTTCGACTCATAGGGCTATTTTTTATTGGAATTATATAAATACACCTTGACATTCAATAAAATGTTTGATAAGATAATAGTATTAAATGAAATAAAACAAGGAGAATAAATTATGAAACTCTATCAAGACATGAACCCTAATTTAACTAAATCACAGAAGAAATGGTATATGTTTAACCCGAAGGCATCTGAGAATGATATGGTTGGTTTTTCTAAATCAGACGGCAGGGATATCACATTGAAACCTGGCGATTTTATTGAACTTACTGACATTGAAGTTGTAAGTAATCAGAACCGCTCAATCATGATGGATGGCACAATGGTGCAGATCGATGACAAGAGATTAAAAGAATTAACAGCGGTAAGTATAAAGTCTGCTGATGCACTTGACTTATCAAACAATGATGATTTAGAAAATCTCATGGCGCTTGATGATGTTGAGTTCCTTAATAAAGTAGCAGAGATCAAAAAGAGAACCTTTCTTAAAAGGATTTATTCACTCGTGCAGGAAGATAAATATAAAAAATTACATAGCACAATTAAAAAAGTAGAAGAATATTTAAAAGCAGCAAAAGTCAGATGATAGCTTCTAAAATATTAACTTTCGTTAATATTTTAGCGGCTTCGAGGTTAAGGCGGAAGGTGAATCTATGAAATTGAACATAGAAATATACTATTCCTTGAATAAAGGAAGATACGCCTACGACTATTCTTTGTAGTAATACAAGCACTTCAGGATGTCCTCAGTTCTGAACTCTGCTGATAGGTATAAACGAAACAAGTCTGAGATGATGGATAACATTAGACCTGTAGTAAAAGAAGAATAGTCATTGCCGAGAGGGAAAGTTACCTAAAGGAGATGGCTTAAATGCCACTAAATCAAAGTAAACAAATAAAAGTGTTCGTAATAGATAGCAAAAATAAACCATGTCTTCCATGTAGTTCAGCAAGGACAAGGCTTTTGCTGAGACAGAATAAAGCAACCGTTCTTACTGTATTGCCCTTTGCTATCAAATTAAATCATGAAATTCAGAATCCAGTTGGTTCTTTTACAGTTGGGATTGACGATGGGGCGAAGGAAGTTGGAATTGCTATCGTAAATTCCTTAAACCATGAAGTTGTCTTCAGAGGAATAATTCGTTTAAGGCAAGATGTTAAGCGGAAGATGACTCAAAGAAAAATGTATAGAACTTCAAGGCGCTCAAGGAAAACTAGATATCGTAAACCACGATTTAATAATCGCAATAAAAAGGGGAATGCGCCAACGATAAGAACTAAAAAAGATTCTATTATTCGCACTATATTATATCTCAACAAACAAATTAACATAACAAAAGCGATAGTAGAGCAGGGAATATTTGATACATCTTCGATGGCCAAGGGAAAAGCATTAGAAGGCAAGGAATATCAACAATCTGAGTTTGAAGGTGAGAATAAAAAAGCGAAAGTTAAATGGCGCGATAAATACGAGTGCCAACACTGTTATGGGAAAACTCATCTTCAAGTCCATCATATAACCCCCCGAAGTAATGGTGGAACAGATACTTTTAACAATCTAATAACACTATGCGAGCGATGCCATAAAGACCTTCATCTTGGGGGGTGGCAGATAGAAAAGGTGCCAAAACATTTTAAGTATCCTGCACACCTACAACAGGGAAAGAATTATTTATTTAATAATTTGAAGCAAATAACAAATAATGTTGAAGTAGTTTTTGGGTGGCAAACGTCGCAATGGAGAAAAATGTTGGGGCTACCAAAAGAACATTATCATGACGCGATTGCTATGGCTTGTAAAAGTATAATGCCGATGCTTAGTTTTAAAGATTATTTAATAATACCTAAGCGAAAGAAAATTTGGGAGAATAATCCTTCTAAAACTTGCACCGAAAAAAGGGGGTTTATGCATGGAGATTTAGTTAAATCAACAAGAAATAAAATAGCTTATAGTGGAATAATAAAAAGCTTAAACAAGAATAAAATTTGTATTAAAATGAAGGGAAATGATAATTTCGAGGTAAGATATAATAAAACAAAACTGCTTTGTAGGTTCAGTTCGATCCAGTTTTGTTAACTAATAATTTAGTAGGAGGGTGTTATGAGCGGGGAATGGGTGAAAGAAGATCAGTTTATAAAAGATAAATATGATAATACTACCAAAACAAATAAAAAGTTCCAAGAAATGTTCCCATCGTATGACAAATTTTGTGAGACAATCCAGCCGGCGCTAAAAAAAGAAGAGGTAAAAAAAGAAGAAAAGAAAGAGGAGGGAGCGGGCGATGGGAACAAAAAGGATTAAGGTATTATGGGTTGGAGATTATAATTGTCCTACGGGATTTGCAGAAGTAAATAAGAATATATTGCATAGACTTGTTGGCGGTGATGATTTCGAGTTCCATGTTCTTGCTGTCAATCGCGAATGCCCTGACCCTGTCTATCCTATTTATTTTCCTATTTATGAATGCAAAACTAAATATGCATTGGGAGAAATTGCAGAAGTATTTGATAAGGTTAAGCCAGACATATTGTTTACGCTTAACGATGGTTATGTTATGCCGTTGTATCAGAAGATACTTGGCGCCAGATTAGATACATGCTCATGGATAGGCTATATAACCTTTGATGGTACTCCTATAGCAAGATGGAGAGACGCGCTTAATCATATGGATGCTGTTATATTCCCTACAGAATGGCAGAAGCAAGAAATCAATAAAATAATGCCAAGTCTTAAATGCAAGGTTATAAGTTACGGCGTTAATACAAAGATTTTTAAACCCGTGGAAAAGGACGTAATTAAACATTATAAAAAATATATGCTTGGAGATCAGAATGAAGATGCTTTTATATTCGGAATGGTAGCGAAGAACTTTGAGCGTAAAAGATATCCCGAACTGATACAGGCGTTTACGATATTCAAATATAAAAGTGGCATCAAGTTTACAAGAGAGCCTATTCTTGTTTTATGCCCTACGCATGCGCGAGGCCAGTTTAACTTAGAGAATATGGCTAAAGTAGCCGGTGCCAAAGACAATGATATTGTTATAATTCAGACGGACTCAGCATTTGGATTACCTGATGAAGAAATGAATTTGATTTATAACATGATGGATGTTAATTGTTTGATATCAATTGGTGAAGGCTATGGCCTTCCTACGATTAATGCAGCGGCTTGTGGCAAGCCTACGATAGCAATGGATAATTCCGTTCAGCATGAGTTAAGCAAGACTTTCCCTATGGTATTAGTTCCTACGGACGGCCAATCTCCTACATGGTTTGGCATGGATATGGAACAGATAAGATTTACGCCGAACTGTAAAGTATTAGCACAGGCGCTTGCAGATACATATTATAATTGTGTAATTGAACAAGACGCTACTGAGTATAACAAAGGCATATATGATATGGCCTTTAACGCCGCTAAAGCGTTAGATTGGGATAATATAGCGCCTCAGTTCGCTGATGTTATAAAAGAATGTATGGGCAAGAATAAGAAAGTCCAGGTGGTAGAATAATGAATGTTTTATGGCTTTATGGAATACATGAGCAATCAGGATATGCGCGTAATTCGCGTGAGTTTATAAAGGCGCTTAACGCCAATGGCATGACAACGAAGTTCTTAACGCTTGGGCATAAGGAATATCCAGAGAAAGATATAATGCAACAGTGGGAAGCCGTAGAGGGTTATGAGTATGATATTATCGTGCAGAATGTAGTTCCTCCCTGCTTTAAAAGGCTTGGCACTAAAAAGAATATACTGATGACATTCGCAGAGACGGATAGTGTAGCGCCCGATTGGGTCGCTAAGTGCAATGAAGCAGATGAAGTATGGACTACAAGTTATTATAGTCAGGCTGCATTTATACATTCTGGTGTAAGAGTTCCTGTTAGGGCAATTGCAATGCCGGTTGATACCAAGCAGATCGTTGAATCGTCAAGATTTACAAATAATGATACGCTGCAAGAGCTAATTAAACTTAGAGAAAAATCCAGCTTTGTATTCTTTGCGAACTCAGAGTGGACTCCAAGAAAAGGCTGGGACATCTTGCTTAAATCATTCTATGATGTATTTGCCGATTACGAGGATATTGCGCTTGTCATTAAAACATATTGCTTCTCTCAGGTAGAGTCAACTTCTTCTATTTTAGCGCAGATTAATGCAGAAAGACATCGCACCGCCGGCAAGTGTCCTGTGATGCTTATTAACGATATTATGGATATAAGAGAAGTATGGCATTTATATAAGTTTGCTGATGCGCTTGTATTGCCATCCAGAGGCGAAGGCTGTGGCATTCCTTACTTAGAAGCAATGTCACATGGCTTGCCTATTATATGCCCTAGTCGTGGCGGTCAAATCGACTATATAAACGATAACTTGGCAGTAACAGTTAAATCAACATTAATTCCTGCGTGGAGATTCCCACATAATCCTCATTACAATGAGAATATGATGTGGATTGATACGGATGCAAAAGATTTATCTTTTAAGATGATGAACATGGCAGTCAATCAGCAGAGAGATAAATGGGAGATCGGTGCTAAAATGTTTAAAGACCAGTTTGATTTAAAAGGTGAAAAGATAAACGAAACGATGGAGTTAATAAGGACGGTGGCATTAGGATGAAAAGAGCTTTAATTACTGGAATTTCGGGCCAAGATGGAAGTTATTTAGCCGAATTATTATTAGAAAAAGGATATAAAGTCTTTGGGTTAGTTAGGCGTTCAAGCTCAGCCACTAATATAAATCGTATAAAACATTTGTTAGAAAATAAAAATTTTGTTATTTTGAACGGAGATTTATCAGATACGCCATCATTACATGCCGCGATCAGGGAATCTGACCCTGATGAAATTTATAACCTAGCTGGGCAGAGCCATGTTAGGGTAAGCTTTGATATGCCAGAGTTTACAGCAGATGTAACTGGCGTTGGCGTAACAAGATTATTAGAGGCAGCGAGGCAACATAACCCTAAAATAAGAATCTATCAAGCGTCATCTTCGGAGATGTTTGGGAAAGTTCAGCAAGTTCCGCAGACAGAGAAAACCCCATTTTATCCTCGTAGTCCGTATGGGGTAGCGAAGATGTATGCATATTGGATGTGCGTCAATTATAGAGAATCATACGATATGTTTATCTGTAATGGAATCCTGTTTAACCACAGTAGTCCCAGGCGTTCCGAAGAGTTCGTAACTCGTAAAATAACAAAAGCAATTGCAAATATAAAGCTCGGCAAGCAAAAAGAACTGCTCCTTGGAAATTTAGATTCTAAAAGAGACTGGGGGCATTCACGCGATTATATCCTTGGAATGTACTTAATGCTACAGCAGGACAAGCCTGACGATTACGTTTTAGCGACTGGAGAGACGCATAGTGTTAATGAATTTTTACATAAAGCATTTGAATATGCTGGGCTTAAAGTTGAAGATTATGTCAAATTTGATAGTAATTTAACAAGACCGGCAGAGGTAGATTTACTTATTGGCGATGCTACAAAAGCAAGAACTGTTCTCGGATGGACACCTAAGATTTCTTTTGATGAATTAATTAAAGAAATGGTAGATCATGATTTAAAGGAAGCGGGGTTATAAAATGAAAATTGCTCTTACCGGCCTTATATTTGGCCATTTCTCATATAGCAATGTTAATACGCACTTAATATATCATCTTATTAAAAAAGGCCATACCGTCCATGTAAATGCCATGGAGACTAAAACGGTATCTATAGAAGAACAGT
>Ga0209212_1005179_pt1 | contig 15710 bp, 19 predicted proteins | sample RifGroC2_FD_183996 | JGI IMG/M metagenome (GOLD analysis project Ga0209212, IMG submission 183996) | Groundwater microbial communities from Rifle, Colorado, USA - Groundwater C2 (SPAdes) (version 2) | ecosystem: Environmental > Aquatic > Deep subsurface > Groundwater | place: Rifle, Colorado... | reverse complement strand
TATGAGTTCGTCAGATTGAAATGCGATATGGAACTAAGAGCAAATCAATACGCTCCTCAAATCCAAGAGCTGATCGATCATGGGATCGCTTTGGATACGACATCCTTGGAGATGGCGTTAAGCTATCCATTCCATGCCCTTCATGTCGATATCAAGAAAGAAAATATCAAGTGGAACAGCTATCTGCATAAGATCAAGGAATTATTAGAAGGTTTCAATATGGCGCTCATCATCAGAGGCGTTAAAACCAAAGATCAAAAGGAAGCCTTGGAACGATTAGGCATCATGTATATCGAAGGACCAATTTATAAGCAGCTTCCAGCACCGGTATTGATTGAAAAGATCAAGGAAACATTATGAGCTTAAATGAACTAAAGAAGTATGCAGAAACTGAAATCAAAGATGAAAACATCAGCCACGGTTACCGCGCAGCCTCGTCTTTTTCCATGCTCGAGCATGTGGATCTGATGTTAGGTAGATATTTAAGTGAAAAACAAACGGAACAAGGCGCGATTCTTTTGGATGTCTTCGGCATTCTTCAAGGGCTATTTGTAGCAATAGATGCTTTATATGATTTAGCGATTGGACTTACACAGTACAAGTACCATGTCAATATCAACCAAAATGCCACCCTTCATGAACTCAAATATATCAGAAATGATATCGTAGGACATCCAACCCACCGGACGTATCCGGATGGCGGGGTTGGGTTCTCCATTCTGGAAACAAAGGGATTATCTAAGGAAAAAATTACTTATCAAACCTATATTTATGAAAAAAATAGCCTTGAAATCAAAACGAAGGATGTTTTATTCGAGCCTTTGATCGAGGCATATAAAAAAGAAAGAGATATCGTCTTGAATGATATCTTGCAGTTCTTGCAGCACACAGTGACAAAGACAAGTATTCCTGAACAGGTCTATATGCTTTATGAAACGTTGAATAAAAAGCTTTTAGAAGAAGTCAAAGAAAGTTTCAAGAAGGAATACAATCTTGACGCTTCCTCAAGCCACCGCTTCCTTTGGAGAGCGGGTCTCGTAGAAACGTTAATCGCTTGGGAGGAAACAGATTCTGAACTTGAAGAATTCATCTTATACATGAGCAGATACCAAGTATCGAAGATGTATGACATTTCTTTAGATATGGAAAACAGAAAAGGCAAGGATTTATATCCACCTGTTCCCATGCTTCTGGCCTATTTTTATAAGTTTGTCAGAAGACATGAGAAGGTTGCTCTCCCTCTATTAGAGAATCTCCATGATTATAACCATCCTTTATGCAAAAAAGATGTTTTAGCGCTCATGACATTAAATCCAGGCAAGGAAGCATTTAAGCTCCTCACCTATTTAAGAAATGTGAAGGATGAAACCAAGGTTTACCTGATTGGCTCGATGATGCGCGCATATCGGGCGAGAAGTAAATAATCAATCCTTAGTTGAGGAGATGAAACGCATGCCAACGTATACAAAAATAGAACTTGAAGAAGCCCTTAAGGCGATGGAATCGCTTGTCAAGAAGAGTGAAAAAGCTCAATCAACACTGAAGGAAGGCACAGCTCAGCATACAACCATCACAAGAAGACTAAAGGCTTTTAAGATGGCGCATGCGATCATCTTAGAGAAACTAGTTGAGGATGGAAAAAAGTAGAATTATTTTAGGGCATTGATTCATATACAATCAAGGGGAAAAAATATGAAAGAATACATTTACATTCTTAAACTGGTTCAAAGACTTCACGATGATCAAGCATGGACTGAATTAGATAATCAGGCTGTTAATGACCATTTTTTAAGACTGAAAACAGATCATGAATCCGGAAAAGTCCTTCATGTCGGAAGAACGCTAGACGCAGTCAATGGGTTTGGTCAAGTCGTTTTTCAAGCTGAAAATGATCTTGAAGCTGAAGCGTACGCACAAAGTGATCCAGCAGTTCAAAATGGACAAATGACAGTCACATGGATGGAGTATAAAACTGTTTTTAATAACAGTATAAACCTTCCAAAAAAGGTTCCATTCAAGTTAACAAAAGAAAAAAGAAATCAGGGAATATTGATCGCTGTAGGAATATTTATCTTTATATTTGGCACGATCATCGCTAAAGTAATAGAAGAATCATGGAATGTCGCACCATTTCTTTTTACACTGACAGTAATTGAAATCATTATCATTTTCATTTCTTCGAATCCGCTTTATCGATATTTAGCGCAAGCAAGCAGTAAAAAAAGAAACTTGATTATCTTTTCATTATCAATTTTTGTCATCCTAGTATCTATTGTTTTGCATATCGTATTTTTTAATGCATACGCTTAATGATGTATGAAGTTTAGGGGTGGGGTAGCATGATAAAATTATACATTCCTCGAAAGAAATTTACTTTTAATCATCATGCAGATATCATTGATGTAAATGAACAAGTCTTGTATCATTTCGGTACCAGCTTTTTTAAGGGGCGTTTGTCACTTATAAAAAACGGAAAAATTTTATATACTGCAAATTTGAAGTTCAACTTTCGCCGAACATTCGAAATTTCTCAAAATGGGGAAATTGTATGTACGGTAAAAGCAAAATCAATCTTCAATCCCTACGATTATTATATTGAATCGGATTTAGGTGATTTTCTAGTCGTTGGAAAACCGAGGATTGAAAAATTCGATATTATGGATGATCATAAACTCGTATTATCAGTAATTAAAGATACAGAAAGAAAGTACGCTAAGATTATTGAAGTCGATGAATCACACATCGCATTCCTACTGATGCTCATGTTCACCTTAATTGTAGCAGCAGATTATGATCCAGGTCTTGAGTAGGTCATTGATTCATGAAAGATTAATAATAGAATTTCAACTAGATTACATACTGACTACAGAGAATAAAAATTTCAGGAGAACTTAAAAATGGATGAGGTTAAGATAGTTAAAGCTTGGTATGATGAAAACTCAGAATCCGAATGGAATCGACTTGAGGGATTCCGTTTTGAATTTGAAATAACAAAAGTTATGTTAGATAGACATATGAAACCTGGAAAAATACTGGATATAGGTGGAGGAGCTGGAAGGTATAGCATATATTTGGCTTCACTGGGATATGATGTGACTTTAGTTGATTTGAGTGATTCGAATGTCGCCCTTGCGAAAAAGAAAGCACTAGAATTGAATTTGAATATAAAGGCTTATCAAGCTGATGCTAGAGATCTTTCAACATTATCTTTAGAGCAATATGATACTGTATTGGTTATGGGACCGCTCTATCACTTGTTTTCTGAAGAAGATAGAAAGAAATGCATCCTTGAAGCTAAAAAATATTTAAAAGATGATGGAGTTCTCTTCGCATCTTTCATATCGCTTCATGCAGGTTACTTATATTACCTATCTGAATGTCCTGAAAAGATACTTGAAGAAACAGCTTTAGACTATTTCGATTGCATGGAACAAGGTAAATCCTGGAGTGGAAATGCGTTCACAGAAGCAATTTTTATTGAAGTTGACGAGATAGAACCTTTTTTTACTCAACTTGGCTTTTCAAAAATCACTTTATTCGGTCAAGAAGGCGTGACAGGACCCAGGTTAAGCACGATTGAATCCTCTTCAGATGAAGTTAAGGATTATTATCTAAAACTATCTCTTAAACTTTGTGAAAGAAAGAAGTATTTTCCCTATTCGCATCATATGATGTATGTTGGGAAAAAAAATAAAAACTCGTAATCAAAATTATAATTGATACAATAAATGTGTGTTGGTTTGAATGACATGCATTCCAATAGTGACCCTTTTTTCAACATTTGCCAATTTACAATTTGGAGATCAACATGAAATTAGATTCTGCATTGACTTTTTTAAACAATTTTAAGATTATCGTGACAAGAAAATCTATCATCAAAGGCCTTTTTGTTAATTTATTCATTGCTATTTTTGTGTTGATCCTGTTTTTCCGAAGTGATATTGTCAGTATTGTCATATGCACTTCAATTGTTCTTCTGAATGTGGTTTTCGTCAGCATCTTTAATTCAAAGAAATTTTGGTCTTTTTCTAACAGTTTCCTGATTTTTTCTATTAATCTCGCAACAATACTCGTATTATTGAACTATGCAGTGTATGGATTTCAAAAACAGGTATACACCAATTCATATCTATTCTTGATGATTTTCATACTATTACAAATTGTCATAACGTTTGTTTTCTTCATTTCTAAATATTTAAATATTCTTAATGAGAAAACAAAGAAATATAATCCAGTTCCAACTTATGCCGGAATAGGTTCTTTAGGTAGTTTTTTATTCGTAAAAATCTTTCTGAGAAATGTATCTGAATCAGTTGGCTTTGTAGTGTCTATAATCGCTGTTTCCATTGTCATTTTAGCTTTGTGTTATATCATCGCAGGTCAATTGATACCAAGATATTACATAACCAAAAAATTTAATATACTTGAGTATGATCAGAGTTATTAGTTTAGTTTACTGTATTTAAATCACACGACAACATGAAGTTCGAGAAGGAATAAAACTATCGAATGAACATTTTCAATAAAAAAATTTAAGGGGGCTTTAAGAAATGAATAAAACAATCGCATTATCAGCTTTATTAATCTCACTGACGATCTTATGGATTGGATCGATTATTATCATCGAGATAGCAAAAACTGAGTTTTTCTACAACTTGAGCAGCTTTCTCTTTTTCGTAACATCATTGGCTTATATTTTTGTTCTGATTCTGTTGATTCTACACATCAATAAACAGAAAGAGTAGGAACTTCTTTGTTGGTATCACCATATTTGAAGGGAATATCCTATGAAAAAACTTTCACTTAAAGCAATCGGATATATCAATGTTTTTATGCCAGGACCACTATTATTTTTTACGATCGTTTTATCATGGGGAATCGTGTTTGATATCTTTAATGATATGTTAGGGATAAATATTGTATATGAGGGATTTACCTTTTTGATGTTATCACCGCTTTTGATTCCTCCGGTATTTGGCATTTACGGAATGGTGATCAGCATCAAGCGACGTCAAGAAAAGGATGCATCATTATGCTTCATTCTATCCTTATTAGGAATTATTCTCATGGCAACTACCATCAGTGTTATCTATTATTTGGGTTCAACATATTAGTGATGATCAAGAGTTAAGTCATAACTAGAATACCAAATTTGTATTCATGTACTTACGAATATGAGCATTTGTATTGATGCTAACGTCACCAAAGACATTCATTCGATAAGAAGTATGTCTTTTATTTTTAAGTATTCGAGTGTTTTAATTTCTAATCTAACTGATTTTGCGAGTATTAAAAAATAGTTAATTACACGTAAGTCAATAATTGACACATAGCGATTACTCAATTTATAGTTTAAAAATAGCACAAAAGTATTGCTATAAGCATAATAATGTGATAATATTAAAGTAAAAGTAGGTGTTGATATGAAGGGCTATAAAGAATTATCAGAAAAAGTGATCTTCACATTCGATGATGCGCTCGATGTTTTTAAACACAAGCCAACCGCATATGCTGCTTTGCGTCGGTTAAATCAAAAAGGATTTCTTATGAAGATTCGAAATAATCTTTATTCATGCATCAATCCAATTACAAAAAGCGTTTACGCAGATAAGTTTCAGATCGCATCAAGTATTAATGAAAAGTGTTATGTCAGTCATCACAGTGCATTTGAGTATTATGGTTATCAAAATCAAGTCTTCAATACAGTATATGTTTCATCAGAAAAAAGGTTCAATACGTTTGAGTTTGATGGAATCTTATATCAATATGAAAAATCGAATTCCTTTAATGGCGTTATTGAACCACCTTACACTTACAAAATAAAAATTACAGATATTGAACGTACGATTGTTGATTCATTGAATCACATCGATTCAATCTCAAACCTAGAAGAACTTATCAATAATATTTCATTAGTTCCTTCACTCCATCCAGAAAAATTGCTACAATATTTAGAAATCTATAACCTTCAAGCGCTATATCAAAAAACTGCATATATATTATCTTTATTTCAAGATAACTTGAAGCTAGATCAATCGCTATTCGAAAAATTAAAAACAAAAATATACAAAGGCGTCACATATTTAAATGAAGAATCCAAATTCGACGGTGTTTATATTAGCGAGTACCAACTTGTAGTTCCTAAGTGGTTAAGTCAAAGAGGTCAAAATCATGAGATATGATGTCAAAGTATTGGTAGAAATGGCAAATCAACTCGGTGTAATTAGAAACACCCTAGAAAAGGTATTAAGACTTTCAGAAATACTTAAGTTCATCAATTCAAATGCTACACTTAAACATAAACTTGCCTTAAAGGGTGGAACAGCAATCAATCTACTCTATGATAATTTACCAAGATTGTCTGTTGATATCGATTTAGATTATGCAATCAAAGATACTAAAGAATCAATGTTGGATATGAGAAAAATTGTAAGAGAAACTTTATAATCCTACTTCATCAATGAGGGATACACGCTTAATAAAAATTCTAGATTTTCCTTTAGTGTGGATTCTTTTGTAATTTCATATGTTCCAAGTGGCGGCGGTTCTGATAACATCAAGGTTGAAATCAATTATTCGATGAGAAGTCATCTATTACCTTTGGAAGTGAATAAGTTAAACTTCCATGGTATTGATCAAGCATTTGATGTTTTAACAGTTTCAAAGATAGAAATATATGCTGGTAAAATAAACGCATTATTGTCCCGCAGCCAAATTCGCGATTTATACGATACTTATCAGATGATCAATAAAAAACTATTGAATCATGACGAATTGAGTGAATTAAAGAACATTGTAATCTTTTATCGATATATTCAAAATGATACATTGAATTACGATTATGAAATGATGAATCGACATAATAAACGTTCATATCTAAGGGACTTACTTCCTGTTCTTAGAAAAGGAGATAAGTTCAATCTCGAAGATGCAAAGAAAGTCGTTTTATCATTTTTGGATATCATGACAGATTATGATGAAAACCAGTTATTGTTTATTAAATCCATAAAAGAGAAGAATCCAAAGTTTGAGCATTTATTTAAAGATCAAGAAAAAGTTGATTTAGCAAAACATCATCCAAAGTCCATATGGAAACTGATGCAATAAAATATAATAATAATTAAAACAATGATAATTACATTAAAAAGATTGGAGACTACTTTATGTTATTCATGATGATAGTGAAAGCTTCAAAGAATTCCGAAGGGGCAAACTTACCCAATAAAGAGCTTATGGAAGCCATGGATCTATATAACGATCAATTGATTGAAGCTGGCGTGCGTGTAATGGCCAAAGGTCTACATCCTACTTCTGAAGGCATGCGTTTATCATTCAAAAAACCTGGTGAGAAACCCGTTATCACTTACGGTCCTTTTATGAAAGCTGAGGAACAAATCGCTGGATTCTTCCTGATTGATGTGAAATCAAAAGAAGAAGCCATTGAGTGGGCTAAAAAAGCTCCAGATCCTCAGGGCTTTGGTGAAGGTCAGATTGAGCTTCGCCAAGTTTACTAGACTAAGTATTGTTTCCCCTAAAAATCTATCATATTTACATATCTTATGGTTAAATTCCGGATATTTCATGCATTCTTACTTTTTAAGTGCTACAATAGATATAAAATACGGAAAGGTTTTGGGTGGGATTCAAATGAAAAAGTTACTATTTTTAGTTGTTTTAGTTTTCACTTTGTTTGCTTTAGTGGGATGTACTGTGATTTCTGACAAGGAATTTACTGCGGCAGGTATCACGATTACACTTGATAATACATTCACACAGAAGGAAGTTGTTCAAGCTCCTCTTTACTTAGAATCACTAGATCATATTTTTATTGGTTTAAGAGAAAGTAAATCTTCTTTATTCGCTTACGGTATCGATACGCTTGCTGAGTATACACAAGCAGTGATCTCCAATGCAGGTCATGATTCAGAAGTATTGACTTTTAATGAAGGTGAGATTACCTTCATGTATGCTTATTATGAAGCGACTGTTGAAGATCAGGATTTTGGATATATGCTGATTTGCATGGAAGGCGCCGATTATTTTTACACCATGAATTTTGGATGCTTAGAAAAGAATCTTGATGGAAATAAGGATCAATATATCGATTGGGTAAAGACAATCATTGTTGCATAAACTTTTCATACTTAGGTGATTGAATGGTATGAAATTGTATCCAAGTATGATATAATATCCTTTGTGAGGTGAATAATCATGGCTTGGAGCAACGAAACATATCTAATTGGTGAAAAAACTAAGGTTGAAGGAGAAAAAGGTATGGGTGTCATTACCCGTATTGATAAGGAAAGAGGCTTAATCTATGTTCTCTATAAGAGAATGAGAGAAGAAGCTTATCCATATCCTGAAGCATTGGATCAAGGTATTTTAAAACCTGAGGTTCGTAAAAAAAATTAACACATTTTTGTGTTATTTTTTTTAGAAGCATATGCTAAAAAAATTCGTTAATTTCTGGAAGAATTTTTTCATCATGGTTTGGGAAGTTATCAAAAGCATGAAGACAGTGCGTGGACTCGTTTCACTATTCATTTCTTACATGATTTTTCATGGCTGGGCTGTATTATTTTTAGTGATTGGACTGATTTCAGGAAATATCTGGTTTACAGCAGTGGGTACCACTGTCGTACTGTTCTGGTTTGGTCCTGGAACTCCTTTTTTCCCGCTCACCCTCATTACCGCATTGCTCATTCAAAGATACTTATTGCTTGATCAAACCAACAAGATAGAAATTAAGAAGAAGTGGAAAGAATTAAATGATAAAGAATCCCTTTATAAGAAGGAGTAGCGATACTCTTTTTCATTTTTAGTCTTTCATATCATCATGATTTGTGCTAAACTATGAACAATGAAACGAATTGGGCGGTTATTTTTTTTAAGTGGAGGGGATTATCATGATTTGTAAATCTTGCAAGCATCTTGTTTCAAATAGCGATCGGTATTGTACGCATTGCGGAATGAACAATCCAAATTATATCGACAAAACTAAATCACATGAATCTCATGTATTTGGCGAGCATAAGGTTTATGAGAAAGATCGGAAAAGACAGTCTAAACGAGGAACATATTTCATCGCTTATTTCGCGATGTGGAGAAGAATAGTCGATTTCAGGGGAACGACAAAAAGAGATGAGTTTTTCACTGCGCTTCTCATCGTTATCGGATCCTATTTTTTTGTTTTTTCAAGAATTTTCTCTTTGTTGTCCAACGGTCAAGATGTGTTAACCTATTACTTGAACAATCCACCTATCCTATACATTATTTATACGCTTTTTATGGTGGTTGCTATATCATCGATGATCATCAGAAGAATTCATGACACAGGGAATTCTGCTGTTTATCTCGTTTTATTGATTGTTGCACCATTGGCATATTTCTTATCTATAGAAGCAAGACTGGTGATTTGGGCGATTTTGGGAATGATATTTGGATATATACTTGCAATGCCTTCGCATGATAATATTTATCAGGTTTTTGATCCGGAAGGGTATAACGAAAAGTAAAACATACAAGATAACATATAAGATAACATATAAGATAACATACAAGATAACCTTTTTGTGATATAATATTTGTAAAGAGGAGGTGATGATGTATGACTTATAAACCACCTTATACAATCACATCAAAAATGCTGGATGATGTTTCAAAAATTATGAAATTGATCGGCCAATTATCTAGTAGCGCAAGTTTGGATTATAAACCGAACTTAAGAAAAACAAACAAAATCAACTCCATCTATTCATCATTAGCTATTGAAAACAATGCTCTATCAAAAGAGCAGGTTAGGGATATTATCGATGGTAAACTCATCATAGGTCCTCAAAAAGACATAACAGAAGTTAAAAATGCGATTAAGGTTTATGATGACATCCTTGAAATCAATCCTCTTGATATGAATGATTTATTGAAATGCCATAGAATCATGATGTTGACATTGATTGACGATGCTGGTAAATTCAGGAAGGGTGAAGAGGGAGTGTTTGATGGCGATCAAGTCATCTTTATGGCACCACCTGCCAAAATTGTTCCTGAATTAATGAATAACCTATTTGACTATATCAATCATGATGAAGAGAATTTACTCATCAAATCCTGTGTTTTTCATTATGAATTTGAGTTTATTCATCCGTTTTCTGATGGTAATGGCAGAATGGGCAGACTATTTCAAACTTGTCTTTTAGCAAAAGAGGATGAACTATTCGCATATTTGCCAATTGAATCCATCATCAAAGAAAAGCAGTCTGAATATTACAAAGTGATTGCTTTATCTCACCAAGAAGGACAATCTAATTCCTTTATTGAATTTATGCTCAAAGCAATCTTGGAGACCATTGAAAGAACTTCAAAAGATGCAAACAAGCAATATTTATACTTATCTGCTCAAGTCAAAAAACTAATTGAGTTTATGATTGCCGGAATTCCATATTCAGCTTTGGAACTGATGGACTTAGTCGGTATAAAATCAAGAGCATCATTTAAAATCAATTATTTGGATCCTTGCCTCGATGCAGGAATCATTAAAATGACCATTTCAGATAAACCCAATAGTAGAAACCAAAGGTACATTAAAGTTTAATAACGAACTAGATGAAGGTATACATTAAGAATAGTCATTTGGAGGGGAAAATGTTAAATTTAATTCATGTTTCAAAAACCTATCGACCTAAAAAGGGTAAGGAAGTTGAAGCACTTCGAGATGTTCATTTGTCAATAGCAGATAAAGGTCTCGTTTTTTTACTTGGAAAATCTGGTAGTGGAAAATCGACATTGATGAATCTGATTGGTGGATTAGATACTCCAGATCAAGGAGATATTTTGTTTTATGGTAAAAATATCGTTTCTTTATCCAATGAGGATTACGATGCATATCGCAATACCACTGTAGGATTTATCTTCCAAGAATTCAACTTGATAGAATCATTCAGTGTCTATAAGAATATTATCCTATCTCTTGAATTGCAAGGTAAATCAGCCAAGAGAGATGAAGTTATTCATCTTTTAGAAACGCTTGATCTCGCACCTGAGATTGATCGCATGCCATATGAACTTTCTGGTGGACAGAAACAGAGAGTTTCAATCGCGAGAGCATTAATCAAAACTCCTAAAATCATTCTAGCTGATGAACCAACCGGTTCATTGGATTCAGATACTGGGAAACAAATATTCGAAGTTCTCAAAAAATTATCAAAAAATCAGTTGGTGATCGTTGTCTCACACGATAGAGACTATGCTGAAGCCTATGGAGACCGCATCATTGAGCTATCTGATGGCAAAGTGATCAAAGATACACAACCTATCCAAATCGAAACATTGAATGAACCATTTGAATTGACAAAATCACGAATGCCTCTTAAGGATGCATTCCTTTTAGGGTTTAGCGCATTTGTGCGTAAACCAGTTCGCATGGTTTTTACCATATTATTATTAACATTCGCTTTTACCTTATTTGGAGTGGTCGATTCCACCGCGAACTATCATACCAATGATGTTGTGATTCAAACCATCTATGATCGAGGTGAATCAGCACTCGTGATCAGCCGAACCGATTTTGACGTACTCAATGAACGAGAAAAGGTTGTTCCTTTTGATTATCCTCATTTTGAAGCACTTCAAGATGCATATCCTGATTACTACATGAAAGAAGTGTTTAATTTATATGTGAATTTCAATACTGTTTACAATCCTCAGTATTTATATGATTATTATGCGCGCTGGTTTTCAGGTGTTGTTGAAATTAATCAGGACTTTATCGACACAATGGGATACCAATTGATTGGAAGATTGCCTGAAAGTGAACATGAAGTTGTCATTCCAATGCACATTTATGAGAATTACCAAGCATTCGGCTATGAAGATGGTGGTAAAGTCATTATTAACACTCCAGAAGATCTACTTGGCAGAACGACTCGAAATATAGATGGATATCAGATCGTTGGCATATTAGATACGGAGTTTAGTAAAGAAAGATACCAACGAGTTCTTGATAACGAAACAGACGGTACAGTCGTAAACACGCTAAATAGAGAATTATGGATGATTAATGACGGAAGCATTCACACATATTTATATGTATATCCCGGATTTATTGAGACAAAATTGGCAGAAGAAGACCCATCCATCATAACCTCTAACTATACCAAGATTGAGACATACACAGGTATTCAAAGAAATGCAATTGATATGAACAATGATGGTGACGAAATTGCTTTTGATGCATCCATCATGAAAGTTTCTTCATTGCCTGAAGATGTTATTTTTAAAGAAGGATTTAATCAATCCTCACTTTCCGGTAATCAAATCATTTTGCCAATGGATTCCATACAAACTAGTTATGCGGAGTCGATTCAAAATGATTTTGATGATCTCGTTATAGACCGGCTCGATTTGATGATTGATACATTTGCTGAAACGCATTTTGATGAAGTTTCAGTTCAATTAGAATATGATTTTGGTGCAACATCTTGGCAAGAGTACTCAGATTTGATCAAGTCCAATCGCGTCATGCTTTATTTTAGTCAGACGTATGATTATGATCATTTTGTCTTGCAAGCAACTGCGGAATTGGCAATGAGTATCTACTGGGAACAGGATGTATATTTTTTATTAGGTCTACAAAAGAGTTTTACAGAATTGAAAACGATAATAGGAAGATTCGATGTTGAAATCGTCGGATATTATCCAGGATATTCGATTCTGATAAATCCTGATTTATCTAATAAAATTATTGAAGACATGTCATATTATCCATATCAACAAATCATCGTTAAACTTTCAGGCAATCAACATGAAGATCTTAAGTTTCTCTATTCATTAAATGATCAAGAGGAAAGATTTGAAGCGAATAATGAAATCTCATATATCATGCTTTTTGTTAATGATCCAATTGTATTTTTTGCTGGCATTTTGGTTTATGTTGCTATAGGACTTGCCATCTTTGCAGGATTGTTATTTTATAATTTTATGTCTGTGAGCATTCATCATAAAAAGAAAGAAGTTGGAATTCTGCGTGCATTGGGTGCGAGAAGAAGTGATGTCTTCTTGATCTTTTTATCGGAAGCATTTATGATTTCAATGATTGTCTTTGTTGCATCATTTGCAGTTTCTTATCTGATTGTCTTATTTGGAGATCGAATCATTATTGATTATTTCGGTTTAGAAGTGAGTATCTTATGGATTAGTTATAGACAATTGATTACATTATTTTTAATGAATCTTGGAGTTGCGGTTCTCTCTTCATGGATACCGATTAACCGTTTTGCCAAAGAAAAACCAATAGACACCATTAAGGTTGTGTGAGGTGTGAGCATGAATAAAGACTTAATTAAAAATTATAAACCCAAATGTGAACAAGAAAGAATCGATCAACAAGCGATTCTTTCATTTCTTGATCGTAATCCTGATGCCTTTTATAGAACCAATTTAGCTGGTCATATGACTGCATCTGCGATTGTTGTCGATTCCAAAATGGATAAAGTTCTTTTTGCATTTCACAATATCTACAACTCATGGTCATGGGTAGGTGGACACAATGATGGAAATGAAGATTTCTTAGCAGTCGCGGTAGATGAAGCAAAGGAAGAAACAGGAGTTAAAAATATTTATCCGTACAATGGCGAAATACTAGGTATCGACACCATCCTCGTACATAACCATATCAAAAAAGGACATTATGTTCCGGATCATCTGCATTTCAATCTGACATATCTTTTGATTGTTAATGACTCAGAACAGTTAGTCATTAAAGCTGATGAAAATTCAGGAGTGAAGTGGTTTGCTATCGATGAAGTTTTGAATCATGTCAGTGAAGAGAGAATGAAGGTCGTTTATCAAAAAGCCTTCGACGAGATTAGGAGAATCAAGGGAATTCAGGTTAAATGAAATTTGTAGAAATTTAAAATCATAAACCAGCACATTATTGAATTGTGCTGGTTTTTTCTATGCTAATGCAGAAATTAACGCATCTTTTGTAACTTCACCCCTGAATTTTTGATTTGTATCAATGACTGGTAAACTGTATTCAGTTGACTCAAATCTCGTCCACAAACTCTTCAAATATGTATTTCTCAATACAGGTTCAATTGCTTTTATCAGATTCTCAATGGTTGATTTGCTCGTTGGATCAAGTGAATCATTTGTTATGTATCCGATATAGGTATTATCCCTTTTGGTTACATAACAATAAGAGAGTTGATACTTAACCATCTGGCTAAAAACCTTGCTTTGCACATCATCTTCAAAAGCAAAATAAGGAACCTTAGTCAATATGTTTCTAACCTTGAAAATCTGTGTTTTATCAACATCAGCGATAAAATCAGAGACATAATCATCAGCAGGATGATTGAAGAAATCGTTCGGTGTTCCAATTTGGACAACCTTTCCATCTTTCATCAATGCGATTCTATCCCCCATTTTGAATGCTTCATTCATATCATGGGTAATAAATACAATCGTACGGTTGATATAGTCTTCAAGTGTCAAAAGTTCATTTTGCATATCTCTTCTTATCAAAGGATCTAGTGCGCTATATGGTTCATCCATCAAGAGGATTTCCGGTTCTGTAACAATCGCTCTGGCTAAGCCTACACGCTGTTTCATTCCACCAGACAGTTCATGGGGTTTCTTATCCACACAACCCTCTAGACCGACGATTTTGAGTGCTTCAAGTGCTTTAAGACGTCGTTCAGCCTTTGGCATGCCTTGGATTTCCAATCCATACTCGATATTTCGAATAATTGAACGATGGCTCAGTAATCCGAAGTGTTGGAATACCATCGATATTTTTTTACGTCTGAATGCCAAAAGAGTTTTTCGATCATAACTGATAATGCTTTCTCCATTAATGAGGACATCACCTGATGTTGGCTTATTAAGTAGGTTCAAACATCGGATCAATGTGCTTTTTCCGCTGCCGCTCAATCCGACGATAACAAAGAGTTCTTTATCTTCAATACTGAAACTGACACGGTTTAACGCAATTGTTGTATTTGTTTTTTCACTGATTTCTTTTGGATTTATTTGTTGATCTAACATTTCTAAAGCTATTTTTTTAGATTTGGCATCTCCAAAAATCATCGTTAAATCCTTAAGTTGTATGGTAGCCATATTAAGCGCCCCTTTCAAATTTCTTCACAAGACCTTGCATGATTCGATCTAAAATGATAGCTAGAAAGACGATAGCGAGACCTGCCTGGAATCCTCTTCCAACTTCAAGCCTTCTTATAGCAATCAAGACTTCTGAACCAATACCCTCGGCACCAATCATCGATGCGATGACGACCATCGCCATCGCCATCATGGTTGTTTGATTGATACCGGTCATGATGGTCGATAATGCTTGAGGTATTTCAATTTTGAATAACATTTGTCTTGGAGTAGAACCGAAAGCTAAACCAGATTCGATGACTTCAGTATTGACATTTTTTATACCGAGATAAGTGAGTCTGATCAAAGGTGGAACAGCATAAATCGTGGTTGCGAAAACAGCTGGCACCTTACCCATTCCAAACAGCATGACTGCTGGAATCAGATAAACAAAACTCGGCATGGTCTGCATGGCATCCAAGGTTGGCTTAAGTATTTTTTCCATCCTGTTAGATTTCGCCATCAGGATACCTAAAGGCAAGCCGATAAGTACTGAAACCATGACGGATATAAAGACAATGACTAAGGTATAAATCATACTTTCCCAAAGTCCG
>Ga0209212_1005178_pt1 | contig 15712 bp, 12 predicted proteins | sample RifGroC2_FD_183996 | JGI IMG/M metagenome (GOLD analysis project Ga0209212, IMG submission 183996) | Groundwater microbial communities from Rifle, Colorado, USA - Groundwater C2 (SPAdes) (version 2) | ecosystem: Environmental > Aquatic > Deep subsurface > Groundwater | place: Rifle, Colorado... | reverse complement strand
GGCAAACTGATTGCCTGTGCCTGCATGAAAAAACTGGTGCAGATCATGTTCGGCGTGATCAAGAACAACCAACCGTTCGACCCGGCTTACAACGCAAAATTTACTTGCTGCCGATAACGGTATCTACGGAGACCACACTGAGGTTGTAATGACTGAAAAATCCGACATCATCGCCGCCCTCTACCAGGTCATCCTTGAGCGCAAGGCGCACCCCGAGGAGAAGTCCTACACCGCTTCCCTCTACGCCAAGGGGCTCGACAAGATTCTCGGCAAACTCGGCGAGGAGGCGACGGAGCTGGCAGTGGCCGGCAAAGGCGGCGAGCGGCAGGAGATCGTCTTTGAGGCGGCCGACGTCGTCTACCACATGCTCGTCCTCCTCGGCTATTACGGCATCGCCCCGGAGGAGATCTCCGCCGAACTGCGGCGGCGTTTCGGCATGTCGGGGATCGCGGAAAAGGAAAGCCGGACGAAATAGCCGGTAGGGGCGAATCTTGTATTCGCCCTGGGCGATCACGAGGAGCGCCCCTACACCACGTTAATTCAACTCAAGGAGATTCGATATGACCCTCAAGGAACAGCTCGACGTCGCGATGAAGGATGCCATGCGCGCCAAGGATGCGCTGCGCCTCAGCACCATCCGCATGGCCAAGTCGGCGATCAAGTACAAGGAAGTCGAGCTCATCGCCCAGCTTGACGACCAGGGGGTGATCGGGGTGCTGTCGACCCTGGCCAAGCAGCGCAAGGAGTCGGCGGTGGCGTTCCGCGAGGGGAACCGCCTCGAGCTGGCGGAGAAAGAGGAGCAGGAGTTGGCGGTCCTCCTCGAATTCCTCCCCCAACAGCTTGACGAAGCCGGGATCAAGGTGCTCATCGAGAAAGCGGTGGCGGAAGCCGGCGCTTCTTCAGCCAAGGACATGGGCAAGGTGATGAAGCTGGTGACGCCGCAGACCACCGGCCGCGCCGACGGCAAGCTGGTGAGTGAGCTGGTCAAGGCTCGCCTGGCCGGCGCCTAGGCCGACGGACGGGAAACGGCCGTGCAGGTCTTCGATATCATCATCCTGCTCCTCCTCGGACTCTGCCTCCTCAAGGGGGTGATACGCGGGGTGGTGCATGAGCTCTTCGCTCTGGCGGCGCTGGTGACGGCGGCCTTTTGCGCCTGGCACTTCGGTCCCTGGCTGGCGAAAGAGACGGTCCGCGTCCTCCATACCTCGCCCGGCTTCGCGGCCGGGGCGGCAGCGGTGCTCCTCTTTCTCCTTGGCCTTCTGTTGGTTGTTGCCATCGCCATGTTTCTCGGGAGCAAGGGCAAATTGCCACAGCCGTGGGGGGCGACGCGGGTCGGCGGTGGACTTCTCGGACTCTTTACCGGCGTTCTGGTCCTGTCCGTGCTGCTGCACGGCTGGAGTGTGAAGCCGATCCCCCAGGCCATGGGGCCGGTGCTGCAGCGCTCGCAGCTGACTCCCCCCTTCGTCGATCTCGGGGCGGCGACGCTACGCGGCGGGGCCCGCCTCTTCGGCCCGGCGTCGTAGCCTGGGACGGCGGCGATGACCGACGACACCCTGCGGGTCCTGGAATACGACAAGATTCGTGCCCTGATCACTGGATTTACCGTCAGCGGACCCGGGGGCGAACTGGCGCGTCAGCTGGCTCCTCTCGCCGACGACTCCGCGGTGCGTACGGCCCTGGCGACTGCGGCGGAGATGGCGACACTGCTGCGCGACGCCGGGCCGCCCCCCGTCGGTGGCTGTTGCGATCTGCGCCCGCTTTTGGCCGAGCTTCATGCCGAAGGGAGCTGGTTGCCGGGGGAGGCGCTGTTGGTCGTTCTTGCCAGCGTCGAAGCGGCGGGGGAGACGCGCCATTTTCTCGCGCCGCGGGCGGAGTTACCGCTCCTTGCGGCGATGGCCCAGGAGCTGGCACCCCTCAAGGCGTTGCGCGACGAAGTCCGGCACTGTCTCGGCCCTCGTGGCGAGCTGCTCGACCGCGCTTCCTTCGCCCTCGGCGAGACCCGGCGCGAAATCCTCAATCTGCGCAGCCGCATCCGCCGGACCCTGGAAAGCCTCCTCGGCGAGGAGGGGTTGGCCGCGGTCTTTCAGGAGCGCCTCGTCACCGAGCGGGAAGGACGTTACGTCGTCCCGGTGCGCAGCGATCATCGCGGACGGATCAAGGGTTTCATCCACGACGAGTCGGCCAGCGGCCAGACTCTCTTCGTCGAGCCGGTGACGATCCTTGAGGCGAACAACGATTTGCAGCATCAGCGTCGCGAGGAAAAACGCGAAGAAGAGCGCATCCTGCGGCGACTGGCCGATGTGATCCGGGGTGCTGTCGGCGAGATCCTGGCGAACCAGGCTCTCCTGGCCCAGCTTGATCTCCTCGCCGCCGTCGGCCGCTTTGCCCGCCAGTGCGACGCCGTGGTCCCGGTGCTGGTGGAGGAACCGCTTCTCGATTTGCGCCATGCCCGTCACCCCCTGTTGCTCCTGGCGGAGGATGGCAGGCATCGCGACGGGGCGGCGGTGCCGGTGACCCTGCAACTTGGTCCGGTCAGTCACACCCTGGTCATCTCCGGACCGAATACCGGGGGGAAATCGGTGGCGCTGAAGACCGCCGGCCTCCTTGTGCTCATGGTCCGGTCGGGGGTGCCGATTCCCTGTCACCCCGACAGCCGGCTCTTTCTCTTTGCGCGAGTATTTGCCGACATCGGCGACGAGCAGAGCATTGCCGCCAGTCTCTCGACCTTTTCCGGGCATCTGACCCGCATCCGGCGCATCCTCGCCGGCGCCGACGCCTCTTCCCTGGTCCTCCTCGACGAGGTCGGCACCGGCACCGACCCGGCGGAAGGCGCGGCGCTGGCCATGGCAATTCTCGACGCCTTGCACCAGCGGGGGGCGCGGACCATGGTCACCACCCATCTCAACCTGGTCAAGGGCTATGCCCAGCTCGGGGCCGGGGTCGAGAATGCGGCGGTCGAATTCGACCCGCAGACGTTGGCCCCGACCTATCGCCTCCACTACGGTATTCCCGGGGCGAGCAACGCCTTTACCATCGCCCGCCAGATCGGTCTCGATGCCGAACTCCTGGCGCGAGCCGAGGGCTACCTCGGACAGGGCGAACGCGACGGCCTCCAGGTCATGGAAGAGCTCAACCAGTTGCGCCGGCAGAGTGCCGTCGATCTCGCCGAGGCGCGGCGGTTGCGCGAGCGGGCGCGGCAGGAGTACGAACGCCAGCGCCAGTTGCGCAGCGAGTTCGAGGCGGAGAAGAAGAGCCGGCGGCAGCAGGCCGCCAACAAGATCGAGGAGAAGGTGCGGGCCGCCGAAGCCCGCCTGGCCGCCCTCGTCGCGGACGCCGGCACCACTCCGCGCGATGCCCGAAAACGGGCGGAGACCGGTCGCGCCCTGAGCGAGATCCGCGAAGAGGCCCGCTCCCTGCGCGAGGAGCCGCCCCGGCCGCAGCATCCCCTCAATGACACCCGGCCGGGGGAAATCCTGCGCATTCCCGCTCTGCACTGCGAGGGCGAGGTCGTTCGGGTCGATGGCAGTGAGGTCGAACTGTCGGTGCGGGGCAAGAAGTTGCGTTTGGCGTTGACGGCGTTGGAAGCCTGCACGCCGCGGCGCTATGCCGAGGGGAAAACGACGCCGAAGGTCCACGGCAGCATCGTCCGCGACTCCTTCCAGCCGCGACTCCTTCTCGTCGGCAAGCGGGTCGATGAAGCTTTGGTCCTGCTGGAGCGCTTTGTCGACGACGCCCTCTTGCAGGGGAGCAGCGAGCTCGAGATCGTCCATGGCGCCGGCGAAGGAATTCTGCGCCGGGTGGTGCGCGACTACCTCGGCGGACACCGGGCGGTGGTTTCCTTTCATGCCGCTGACATCGCCGCCGGGGGCGAAAACATCACCATTGTCGGATTGCGGGAGCCATGAGCGGACGCATCGACGACGAGAAGATTGAAGAGATCCGCAACCGCCTCGACATCGTCGAGGTCGTCGGCAGTTACCTGCCCCTGCGGCGCTCGGGGCACAACCATCTCGGTCTCTGTCCCTTCCATGGCGAGAAGAGCCCCTCCTTCAACGTCAACGCCGTGCGCCAGATCTTCCACTGCTTCGGTTGCGGCGTCGGCGGCAACGTCTTCAATTTCGTCATGCGCATGGAGGGGTTGACCTTTCCCGAAGCGGTGCGCCGCCTGGGCGAGCGCGTCGGCATCGAGGTGGCGCAGGAAGCGCCGTCGCCGGCGGAGTTGAAGCGCCGTCACGAACTCGAACTCTTCGGCCGCATCAACGAGGCGGCCGCCCTCTTCTACCAGCAGATTCTGCTGGAGGACAAGGGTGGGGCGGTGGCGCGGAGCTATCTTAAGAAACGCGGCTACGACGGCGAGGCGGCACGCCGCTTCCGCCTCGGCTATGCCACCGACCGGCGCGACGGGCTGACCGCCCACCTCGCCGCCCAGGGTTTCGATCTGGCGGCAGTGGCCCGGCTCGGCTTGATCCGCGACGAGCGCAGCGGCTCGGGGCACTTCGATCTTTTCCGCCGTCGCCTGCTCTTCCCCATTCTCGATGAACGGGGGCGGGTGGCGGCCTTCGGCGGGCGGGTCCTCGATGACGGCCTGCCGAAGTATCTCAATTCGCCCGAGTCGCCGATCTACCACAAGGGCAACGTCCTCTACGGCCTCTACCAGGCGCGGGAGGAGATGCGCAAGAGCGACAGCGCCATCGTCGTCGAGGGCTATTTCGATCTCATGGCGTTGCACCGGGCCGGTTTCACCGCCTCGGCGGCGACCTGCGGCACCGCCCTGACCGTCGAGCAGGTGCGCCTGCTCAAGCGTTACGCCGGGCGGGTCCTCCTCCTCTTCGATCAGGACCCGGCCGGACTCAAGGCGACCTTTCGCGGCATGGACGTTCTCCTCGCCGAGAGGGTCTCGGCCGCGGTCATCGAACTGCCGAGCGGCGACGACCCCGACTCCTTCCTCCTGCGGGCCGGGGCCGAGGCCTTTGCCGCGCGCTTGCAGGCGGCGCGGCCGGTCCTTGAGCTCTTCATGGAGACAACCCTGGCCCGGCACGGGGCGACCATCGAGGGGAAAGCCAAAGCGGTAGAGGAGATCAGCGCCAAGCTCAAACTCCTCCCCTCGGAGCTCGAACGCAACCTCTACCTCAAGCTCCTCGCCCAGCGCACCGGCATCGACGAGAGCCTGCTGCTGCGGCGCACGGTTGCCAGTGCCAAAGCGGCGGCAGCGCCGACGGTGCGGGCCGCGGCACCCCCGGCGGCACGGGCCGCCGCGACGGCCCGCAAGAACGCCGGGCCGGGCTCGGTGATTCGCGCCCAGGAACTGCTGCTGCAGATGATGGTCTCCGATCGCGCCTGGCGGCTACGGGCGGCCGTTGAAGGGGTGGCGACCCTCTTCAGCGAGGCGCAGCGCCGGGGCATCGCCGAAGTTCTCTTGCGCCAGGATGAAAGGGGCGAAGTTTTTTCCCTCGACGCGGTTTTTAATCTGCTCAGCGAAGAGCAAAGCGCCATCCTTTCGGGTATTCTTGTCAATGAACAGCAACTGGACGGTGAGGGTGAACGGATCTTCGCGGATTGCCGCGGCACATCGGTCCGGGGAGATGTGCGCCGGCGCAGCAGCGAACTGCAGCAGGCCTTGCGCCAGGCCGAGAGTGACGGCGACGAGGCGGCGCGCAATCGCTGCCTGCAGGAATTGATGGCATTGAAAAAGCGACTGTAGTTTTTTTATTGGTTCATAAAGTGTTCGTCATTTGGTCCGGGCGAAAAAGGGCCGGGCCCCAAGGAGACGTCAGGCATGTCGAAGAAGAACGGTATCGAAGAAGTTCAGCAGCTTATTGATCTGGGGAAGGAGAAGGGCTACCTGACCTATGAGGATGTCAATGATCTCCTCCCCGCCGACATGGTCTCGTCCGATCAGATCGACGATGTCATGAGCATGTTCGGCGAGATGGATATCGAGGTGGTCGACAGCGATCAGAAAATCTCCCTCGACAAGGACCAGGTCTTCGACGAGGAACCGGCCGAAGAGGAAGAGGAGGAAGAATCCGAATTCGAGGCCGGCGCCCTCGGGCGCACCAGCGATCCGGTGCGCATGTACCTGCGCGAAATGGGTCAGGTCTCCCTCCTTACCCGCGAGGGCGAGGTCGAGATCGCCAAGCGCATCGAGGAGGGGGAAGTCATGGTGACGAGTGTCATCATGAAGACCCCCATCGCCTTCAAGGAGGTCATCTCCCTCGGCGATCGCCTGGCCAAAGGTCTGATCAATGTCGCCGAAATCACCAAGGAGTATGAGGAGGAGGAAGGAGCCGAGGCGGAAGAGCGGCAGCGCCAGCGTGTCCTCGCCCTGGTCGAGCAGATCGGCACCCTCGACGCCAAGCTCACCCTCATCCGCGAACAGTTGGCCGGGGATGCGACCAAGGACGAGAAGAAGACCCTCGACAAGGAGGGCAAGGTCCTCAAGGCCGAGATCGGCGAGCTCATGCGCCAGCTCCGCCTCAAGGATTTCCAGGTCGCCAAGATCGTCGACCGGCTCAAGGAGCTGGCCGACCAGGTCAAGAAGGGGATGAACGAGGTCAAGGCCTGCGAGGTCGAGCTCAAGCAGCCGCACAAGGAGATCAAACGCCAGCTGCGCAAGATGCGCAAGAGCGAAGAGGATGCCCTCGGCATTGCCCGGGAACTCGGCGTGCCGATGGAGACCCTCCTCGCCGTCGAGAAGCGGCTCAAGGGGGCTCAGCGCAAGTTCAAGCGGGTCGAGGAGGAGTCGGGCTTCGCCCCCGAGGAGCTTCTCGACTCCCTCAAGGAAGTGCACAAGGGGGAGTGGCGGGCCAAGTCGGCCAAGACCGAGCTGGTCGAGGCCAACCTGCGCCTGGTCGTCTCCATCGCCAAAAAGTACACCAACCGCGGCTTGCAGTTCCTCGACCTCATTCAGGAGGGGAATATCGGCCTGATGAAGGCGGTCGACAAGTTCGAGTATCAGCGCGGCTACAAATTCTCGACCTACGCCACCTGGTGGATTCGCCAGGCTATTACCCGCGCCATCGCCGATCAGGCCCGCACCATCCGCATCCCGGTGCACATGATCGAGACGATCAACAAACTCATCCGCACCAGCCGCCAGCTGGTGCAGGAGATCGGCCGCGAACCGAGTCCCGAGGAGATCGCCGAGCGCATGGAACTGCCGCTGGAGAAGGTGCGCCGCGTCCTCAAGATCGCCAAGGAGCCGATCTCCCTGGAGACCCCCATCGGCGAGGAGGAAGATTCCTCCCTCGGCGACTTCATCGAGGACAAGGGGGTGGTTTCCCCCCTCGAAGCGGTGATCAAGGGGAATCTCTCCGATCAGACCGCCCGGGTTCTCTCGACCCTGACCCCGCGCGAAGAGAAGGTGCTGCGCATGCGCTTCGGCATCGGCGAGAAGAGCGACCATACCCTCGAAGAGGTCGGTCAGGATTTCGCCGTCACCCGCGAGCGCATCCGCCAGATCGAGGCCAAGGCGCTGCGCAAGCTGCGCCACCCCAGCCGCGCCAAACGGCTCAAGAGTTTCGTCGAATCGTAAGGAACAAAAAAGGGGGCGACCGCAAGGTCGCCCCACATTTCTTTGCAGGGGTAATTCATGAATTGCCCTCCCCGCTAACCGGTGATGATGATGGATATCTACGTCGATGAGGAAACCCTGCGCCGCGAACGGGAGAAGGCGCGGGAGCTGCGCAAGAGCCAGTGGTGGCAGAACCGCATCGCCCGCGGCCAGTGTCACTACTGCGGGGCCAAAGTGGCGCCGAAGGAGCTGACCCTCGACCATTTGCTGCCCTTGGTGCGGGGTGGGCATTCGACCCGCGGCAACTGCGTCCCCGCCTGCAAGGGGTGTAACAGCCGCAAGCAGAGCCTGCTGCCGGTGGAGTGGGAGGAATACCTGACGCGGCTGGGGAAGAACGAGGGATAGAGACATGCAAAGGGGGTGACGGTCAAGACCGTCACCCCCTTTTGCTTATAGAATTCGGCAGCTACTGTGAGGCTGAGCAAAAATGTCCAGGTGCAAGGCGCCCGAAATCTTTTGGCATAAGGCGTACCCCAAGGTACGTCGTTGACAAAGGATGAGGGCAACGCCGCAGATGGGCGTTTTTCCTCAGCCGCTAGCGTGACATGCCGAACATGGCTTTATAATCTTCCGTCACGAGGAGAGCGTGGCCATGGGTGGAGGAAGCGTTGGCCTCGTAGATGGCGCGAATGTCGGGGTCGCTGATCTGGCGGGCGGTGGCGCGCAGGTTCTTTTCCAGCTGCTCTTCCTGCTCGATGGCGAGCTCCAGGGCCTTGCGCTCGTCGAATTCGCTGAGCATGAGATGCTGCAACCCTTTCCACCAGCTCGATTCGGTGTCGGGAGGGGCCTCGATGAAACCGTCGAAGGAGGGGATGTCGCTCCCCTTGTAGGCATTGAAGAACATGCGGGCGTGCTGCATCTCGTCCTTGGCCAGCAGTTCAAAGGTATGGCGGGCCTTGTCGTCAGGCATCTGCCCGGCGGCAAAACGGTAGAAATCCATGGCGTCCTTTTCCGTCTGCATCGCCTTTTTCAAGGCTTTCTGCACGTCCATCTGCTCACACATCGCAGCATCCTCCAAGATCTTCTGGTTTGGCAAAGCGGGCACAAGTTAGCATAATTTATTCCTAGCGTCTCCCTTTTTTTCCTCCCGAAAAGCCGGGCCCCGGCGGCACTTCCTCGCACCGCCGCCTGGCCTCAGAGACCGGTGACTTCGCGCTCCTTCGGGTATTCAACCATGAGGCCGAAGGAGAGTTCCTTCTTCTCGCCGGCCTCGAGCGGCATTTTCCAGGTGATGCGGCCGTCGTCCCTGACCTCCTCCGGCTTGAGGGTCGGCTCCTCCAGGGCGATCTTGATCTCGGCATCGTCGGCGAGGGGGAGCTGGTCGCGCAGGGTGACGGTCACCGCCTCCTTGCGCAGATTCTGCACCTCGATGCGATAGCGGTAGCTGGCGCGGTTGCGGCCGAAGACCCCGGCTTCCTTGTGCTGTTTCACCTCATCACGCTTGACTGTCAGCTGATCGTCGCTGCCGAAGAAGAGGTCGAAGGTCTCGCCGGCGGCGACCTTGCGCAGCTGCGCGCTGCCGGTATAGGTGTTGCCGACAAAGGTGTTGACCTTCCCCGGCAAGAGCGGATAGGCGCCCTGATTGACCATCTCCGCCTTGAGAAAGACCGCGGGGGTGAGTTTGGGGATCGCCAGGAAAGTCATGCGCACCGGCAGTTCGGCCAGGGCGACGACACTGCCATGCTCGCTGCCGTCGGCGGGGATATCGAGGGGGCGGGGGATATGGAAGGCGACGGAACTTTGCTCGGCACTGAGCTGGGCGGTCTCTACCGCCGCTTCGGCCGCGAGGATCTCGTCGATGCCGGCGGCATCGGCGGAATACTCGGCCTGTTTGCTCAGCATGGCCGGCGCCGCGGCGCCGCGGTACAGGGTCGCTTCCGGGCGGGGCGGTTGCGGCCGGAAGAGGGCGATGTGCCAGGGGGAGAGTTCCGGCGGGGTGCCGCCGGTGGCCGGACGAGCGGTGGAGAGGGTGACGTCGACCGCGTTCCAGTCCTCACCGGTCTGCTGGCGCACCAGGGCGCGGAAGGTCAGGGTGGCGTTTTTGGCCTCGGCGCCGAGGCGGACATCGTAGGTGGGGACCCAGCCGGCCTGGGGGAGGAGGGTGGTCAAAGTAAGGGTCAAGCCCCCCTCGCGGGCGACATCGAGGGTGACCTCGACACTCTTGCTCTCCTGACGGCGGGAACCGATCGACTCGTCCCGCTGCCGGCGCAGGGCGTCGATCTTGTTGCGGAGAGTCTGCTGTTCGCCGGTGAGGGCGAGGGCCTGCTCCTGGATTTTGCTGATGCCATTGCCGACGAGACCGGCGGCCTCCTGCAGTTCCGCCGCCGTCGGGCGGCCGACGGCCAGTTCCTTGGAGATGCGCTCCCCCCAGGCGACGCGGATCGATTCGAGAAAGGCCTTCTGCGCCGCCAGTCCGGACTTTTTCGCCTCCACTCCCCCCGAGCGCGCTTCGAGGACGCGGATTTCCTCGTCCAGCGCCTTGATCCGCTCTTCGCCGCTCTCGGCGAGAAAGGCCCGCTTGATTTCGAGACCGGCGATGGTCACCGCGGCGCTCCCCTGCCCCTCGATCCGGACCGAGTCGTCCTCCAGCAGCACCGGCAGATGGTCGAAGATGACGAGATAACTGCCGGGCTTGAGGGTGAGAGTCGCCTGGCGTGAGGTCGCGGCGCGGTCGGGATAGACGGTGACGGCGGTGATTTTGGCCGTGGCCGGCAGCCGCTTGAGTTCGGCGGCGGCCGTCAGGCCCGGCAGCAGCAACAGGGTCAGGCAGAGGAGGTAACGCAACGTCTCCATGGCAAGGCTCCTTGTCTTGATGATACCGAACAAAGCTTCGTTCCCTTTCAGGGGAGGAGAGACACGGTGAACTATAACCGAGGGCGGCAGTGACATCCAGTCCATATCTGTAACGCCGACTCCGGCAGACAACCAATTCGGGAGAAAAAAAGACGTGGCGCGTCCAGCAATGTTGACGTAAAGTCTAGAAACGAGGAGCGACAAGCAGGAGAGCGTCACCGCAAAAATGTGGCAACAACGGCCGCTGGCGATGGAAATGGCCGCGCCGGCCGCCGTTTCCCCCCTTTAACGTGTTTGCATCCGGAGGCTGACCATGAGCGACAACATCGAGAGTCACTATCGCGCCGAGACCCTGGCCCTGCACGCCGGCCAGAAGCCCGACCCGACGACCAAGGCGCGGGCGGTGCCGATCTACCAGACGACCTCCTACGTCTTCGACGACGCCGACCACGCCGCCCGCCTCTTCGGCCTGCAGGAGTTCGGCAACATCTACACCCGGCTGATGAACCCGACCTCGGATGTCTTCGAGCAGCGCGTCGCCGCCCTCGAAGGGGGGGTCGCGGCCCTGGCCGTCGCCTCGGGGCAGTCGGCCATCACCCTGGCCCTGTTGACCCTGGCCCATGCCGGCGACGAGATCGTCTCCGCCGCCAGCCTTTATGGCGGCACCTACAACCTCTTTCACTACACCTTTCCCCAGCTCGGCATCACCGTCAAGTTCGTCGATCCGGCCGATCCGGAGAACTTCCGCAAGGCGATCACCCCGAAGACCAAGGCGATCTACGGCGAGAGCGTCGGCAATCCCAAGCTCAACACCCTCGACATGGAGAAGGTGGCGGCCATCGCCCATGCGCACGGCCTCCCCCTGGTCATCGACAACACCATGCCCTCCCCCTACCTGATCAACCCCCTCAAGCACGGCGCCGACATCGTCGTCCACTCGGCGACCAAGTTCATCGGCGGCCACGGCACCTCCATCGGCGGCGTCATCGTCGACGGCGGCACCTTCAACTGGGGGAACGGCAAATTCCCCCAACTCTCCGAGCCCGATCCCTCCTACCACGGCCTCAACTTCTGGGCGGCCCTCGGCAAGATCGCCTACATCATCAAGGTGCGGGTGCAGCTGCTGCGCGATCTCGGGCCCGCCGTCTCCCCCTTCAACTCCTTCCTCTTTCTCCAGGGGTTGGAGACGCTGCATCTGCGCATGGAGCGCCACAGCGCCAACGCCCTGGCCGTCGCCCAGTACCTGCAAAAACACCCCAAGGTCGGCTGGGTCAACTACCCCGGCCTCCCCGACCATTTCGATCATGCCCTGGCCAAGAAGTACCACCACCGCGGCCTTTACGGCGCCCTCATCGGCTTCGGCATCAAGGGCGGGATCAATGAAGGGAAGACCTTTATCAACTCCCTCAAGCTCCACTCGTTGCTGGCCAACATCGGTGACGCCAAGTCCCTCGTCATCCACCCGGCCTCGACTACTCATCAGCAGCTCACTCCGGCCGAGCAGATCGCCGCCGGCGTCACCCCCGACTTCATCCGCCTCTCCGTCGGCATCGAGAACATCGCCGACATCCTTGCCGATCTCGAGCAGGCCCTGGCCAGGATTTGACGCAGCCGCTCTAAAAATGCGACACTGTGCACGACTTGCCGATCCTCCCCGCGAGGGTCGGCGCTTTTACGTGCGGTGGCGAGTCCGATGAGTACAATCTCCCGCTAGTCAATGTGATCTGTGCCTTGCACCCTCCCCCAGCCCCTCCCATCGCAGGGAGGGGGGCTTATGGTCCCCTCTCCCCTCGTGGGAGAGGGTTAGGGTGAGGGGGATAAGATTGGAACCAATCAGAATGCCCGAAGACCTCAGACAGGAGGATCGATGCAGATCAAATCACTGAAAAAAAGCGCGGGGCGGACGGTTCGGCCCGGTTCGTTGCAGATGCTGGAGATGGCGGAGGCCAAGCCCCCCTGTTGCGGGCCGCCGACGACGGCGACTGGCGGTGTCATCTCCGAAGCCGTCCCCGGCTTTGTCGGCTGGCTGAAGACGGCGGCGGGACCGGTGGCGCAAGTGGCGACGGAGCTGACTTTCCGGGATCACCTCGGCGCCTGCCAGGTGCGCTGGGGCTTTCGCCGTATGTCCTATCTCGTCCCCCCCGGGCTCTATGCTCTCGGCACGCCGACGGGAGAAGCTGCCATGGTGGTGACCTGCAACTACAAGATGACCTTCGATCTCGTCCGCCGGGTTCTGCACGGCCGCAACGTCTGGCTGCTGGTGCTGGAGACCCACGGGGTCAACGTCTGGTGTGCGGCGGGGAAAGGGACCTTCGGCACCCGCGAACTGGTCCGCCGCCTCAAGGCGACCCGCCTGGCCGAGATCGTCGGCCACCGCCGCCTGCTGCTGCCGATTCTCGGAGCGCCGGGGGTGGCGGCCCACGAGGTGAGCAAACAGACCGGCTTTGCCGTCAGCTACGCGACCCTGCGCGCCGAGGATCTCCCCGCTTATCTCGATAACAAGATGACGACGACGCCGGCGATGCGCGCGGTGACCTTCACCTGGTACGAGCGTCTCGTCCTGATCCCGGTGGAGCTGGTCATGGCGGCGCGGACGACGCTGATTGTCGGCTGCGTCCTCTATATCGTCGGGGCGCTGGCCGGGGGGAGGACGGCGAGCCTGACCTTGAGCCTCGCCTATCTCGGCGCCGTGCTGACCGGGGTCGCCCTCGGCCCGCTCCTCCTCCCCTGGCTGCCGGGGAAGAGTTTCGCCGGCAAAGGGGCCATCGCCGGTGTTGCCTGGGTTCTCGTCTGTTACCTGATGGCCGGGGGGAGCAGTTGGGGGGTGCCGACGACGACGGCAGCCTTTCTCGCCCTGCCGGCGGTGAGCGCCTATTACACCCTCAACTTCACCGGCTGCACGGTCTACACCTCGCGCAGCGGGGTCAAGAAGGAGATGCGTCTGGGCCTCCCCCTCATGGGCGGGGCCATCGCCGTCAGTTTGATTTTGTTGGTGATCGGCCAGTTTCTGCCCTGACACCGCCCCCTCTCCCTAACCCTCTCCCACAGAGGGGAGAGGGGATGTTTGGCCCCCCTCCCTGCGATGGGAGGACCCAATCTCCGGGCCTAAAGGGCTGGGGGAGGGTGCAAGATCCTTTTGCATAAGGATTACTTTAGGAGTTAAACATGAAGGATTTTCGCTACCTGACCAATGTCGCCACGTTGCAGCTCGATGTCGAGGTTTGTATCGGCTGCGGCCGCTGCTTCGAAGTCTGCCCGCATCAGGTCTTTGCCCTCGCCGGCAAGAAGGCCGAAATTGTCGACAAAGATGCCTGCATGGAGTGCGGCGCCTGCGCCCGCAACTGTCCGGTCACGGCCATCGCCGTCGATGCCGGGGTTGGTTGTGCCTCGGGGATGATCAATGAGTGGCTGCGCGAGAAGAAGTTGATTGCGCCGAGCAGCGGGGGGTGCTGTTCGTAAAGGTGCCGCCGGCATTCGCCATTGACGCCCATTCATAAACCCCGCATACTACTCGCCATTCACGGCGGGGTACGGTTCCAGTCCAACAACAAACCGCCGCTCCTGGTATGCACCGGGCGGCGGTTTTGTCTTAAGTGGGTGAGTTAAGTTTGTTGCCCAGATGAAATGTTCCATTGGGGAAGATCACCGGGGCGCAGCGACGATTATCTCCGCATGATGGAAGTTTTCCTCCCTTGCGGACAAGCTATGGCGGGGACCTAACAGGGTTCGCGTCTACACATTGCACAAAGTGAAAAGTGTAGACGCGACCTTACAGACTCCATCCTGTCAATTGCCGGCCCCAATTTTTCCAAGGAAATAATTCTATGAAGGCTAAACGTAGATTTACCCCTCGCAATTTTATCTTGTTAAGTGTTTTCATTACAGTCTTGCCTATTTTGATAAATCGTATTGGTATTATATTAGCTTTGTGTTTGGGGTGTCATGTTTCTGGTGATGGATCAATCAGAAACTGCGTAGTTACAAATAAATTATTTATTGATATTGCGGAGTCTATGATTTTTTTAATTTATTTATGTTTTTTTACAATTCCTGTTGGAGTTTTAATGTTTGTTGTCGGTATCTGTTTTTTTGTTATAAACAAATCAAAAGAAACGCACAAACCCATCCATTAATGTTGATTTCAAGTGAATTCAAGGACAGTGATTCAGGGGAAACCGCACTTAATTCAACCAAATAATTGTATGCGATGTCCCCGGTCCTTCCAACTCAGACGCTAGCAATAATTATGATACATGCACTGCCCGGCATGGGCGCCGACCATAGGATGTTCCCTGCACCCTGGCAAAGCCTCCCTGATTTTGTGCCGCATGATTGGGTTCACTACTCAGGGGAGCAAAGCTTGAGCGAAATCGCTCGCTCGATGTGCGACGCATGCCAAATCAACGATGGCGATGATTTGATTGGCGCATCCCTCGGCGGAATGGTTGCCTGCGAGATCAGCAAAATTCGGAAGATATCCCGCTTGTATCTCATCGGCAGTGCCGTCCGCAAAGAGGAGATCAGCACTCTGCTCGCGGTCCTCTTCCCGCTGGCGCAAGTTGCACCAATCGATTGGCTCCGGCTTTCTGCGGGGAAGATTCCTACGGAGTTGGCTCAGATGTTCTCCGGCATCGAACCTCAGTTTCTGCAGGCGATGTGTGCTGCAATCTTTAAGTGGGAGGGACTTGGGCAGAGTACGACGCAGGTCCTGCGACTTCACGGTAAGCGCGACCTGGTGATCCCACCGCCCAAAGCTGTGGACCTTCTGATTGATGGCGGGCATCTTATCTCTATGACTCATCCAGTAGAGTGTGTGGAGTTCGTCAGGGGAAGTCGCGTCTGCACATAACATTGAGTAAAGAGTGTAGACGCGACCCCGTGGTCTTGATAAATACCAAACCGCCGCCAGCATGATACCGTGCGGCGGTTTTTTGTTCGCGGTCTTGGACAACGGCAGGTAACACCAAAGTCCAGGGACATAGGTCATACTTCGCCGGTCTTGCCCGGCCGGGCGCCTTCCTTTCTTTGCTTGCCCAAAGAAAGGAAGCAAAGAAAGGGCACCCCAACAAGCTCGCCCTGTGGGTTCCCTCGCTGCGGTATTTTCATCCGGCCGGGACGGAAACTCGCTGCGCTCAGACATTCGTCCCGGAAGACTCCAGATGAAAACACCTTCGCTCGACGAGCTTGAAGGGGGGGAAGTGCGGATTTGGATGTATGGGTTTGTTCCCCCTCTGCCGTCGCCGGAGCGGAGTGGACGTTTGGGGGAATTGCCGCGAGGTTGAGCGGAAGCGAATGGGAGCGGCCCCGAAACGTCTGCGCAGCGCAGGGAACCTGCCGCAGGCGGGC
>Ga0209212_1005174_pt1 | contig 15723 bp, 13 predicted proteins | sample RifGroC2_FD_183996 | JGI IMG/M metagenome (GOLD analysis project Ga0209212, IMG submission 183996) | Groundwater microbial communities from Rifle, Colorado, USA - Groundwater C2 (SPAdes) (version 2) | ecosystem: Environmental > Aquatic > Deep subsurface > Groundwater | place: Rifle, Colorado... | reverse complement strand
CCGATAAGCGCTGCAATGCCTATAATGATATATCGTGTCAGGGTAGATAGTGTTTGCTTAAGCCCTCGTTCCAGGCGGAGCTTATAGAACACCTTTTCGTCCAGTAATGTCTTTATATACCGTGCGATAAAAAAAGACACAAACAACACAATCAACGCAAAAATAATCTTTAAGGGTGTCGTATACCTGCCTTCCTCAAAGATAAAACGGTACTTCAATCCATTGCCGATAATGCCCAATATTGCGCCAATCTGCCCAAAGGTTTTTTGTACCAGATAAGGGGCAGCAGGCGAGTCTATTGAGTCACGAAACGTCTTAACCCATACGCGAATAATAACTACTGCGGCAATAATAGAAACTACATAATTAAACGAAACATGGTATATTGCCGTAACTGTGTGAAATTTCTTTTCATCAGGCGTGTCTTTTTTGATATGTTCACTCTTCAGGCGCATCTCTCTGACATAATTTAACCGATACACCAGGAACTTCCATACCCAGAATGCGATGAAGGCAATTATGAAACTCTTAATACACGTTTTTAATAATACGTACGTTAATACAGGATATCCCAGGCTTCTTATCGCAAAAAGAGAGACAATAAAAGTAATAAAGACAGGGTAAATTACCGTTATTACACGGTGAATGAACCTCCCTAATTGGCTTTCTGCGCCTGGCAGCAATTTAAATATGAGTGTCTTTTGTGTTGCAAGCCATAATAAAAGTATTAATATCCCCACACGGTAAATAAACCAGAGTAGTTCAAGCACATCACTCTTGTATTGAAATGTGGTGAGTATAGAAATTATCGATAATAAAACCAAAGAAAATAACAAAATAATACTCAGAGATTTATAAAGATGCCTTGGCGATACATACGCAAGCGAGGTAAACAGTTTTTTATCTCCCTTTTCCGGGCTAAAAGCCTCAATCAGAAAACCTTTGAAAACTTTGTAAGTGGCAATACAGATGAGTACCTGTATAGTTGCCTTTACTACCGGAATTTTTAGGTCAAAAAAAACTGCGACAAGCACGGCAAGAATAGTCAACAATACGGCAAATATACTTTTTCTCAGGATTATGAAAAGACTGTAGAAAAGCCTTGTTTTGTAGTCAGAAGATGCCTCATATTCATAGAATTCAATCGCCTTTTTTGCGCAAAGACGCCGGATACGCCGTTTCGTAAAGTAACATCCAATGGCTAACAGTGCTATTCCGCACAATTTTACCCAGAATGTGAGTGTATGCTTATTTTGTGCTACGTATGTTATAAAATCTTTTGTATGAAGTTGGACTGCATTGAACAAATAGTCTAATCGGGCATAGCTGCCTGCTATGTCTTTATATAACACAATAAATGTCTTTGTAGAAATCGAACTCCTTAGCCTTGTCCAGACATTGGCAGCCTTCATATTGTTCAAGGTTTCTTTAGTCTTATCCAACAGGGCTAACGCATTTTTCTTGATTTCCAGTCGTTCATACAATCTATCAAGTCTTGCAGATATAAGTCCGGCCTGTTCTCCCAGCGCCTTTGCTATCTGTCGTGCATGTTCTGTCGCCTTTCCTGCCAATTCTCTGTCTTCAAATGATGTTATTTCTTTTTCAATTTTTGAAATTTCCCCATAGGCCATAGACAGATTATCTGAAACCAGCCTTTCCTCCTGTTTTACGGAAGGGATGAGGCTTTCCAATGCCGTTATCGCCTCCGAGAAACGTTTTAATTCTGACTCAACCTTTTTTAGCGATTCTTCAACATCTTTTAACGCCGCTCCTTTGTTTATTAAATCTTCGACTTCTGCTTCTAATTTTTTATATTCAGTAACGTCTTTATACCGTTGTGCGCCTATGGTAATAAGGTCGTCCTTCTTTTTTGCAATTAGTCCAAGCTGTTTTTGTACCTCTGCCTCCAGTTCCAGCACCCTCTTTTTCTCAGGGGAGGTCGTTACCATTTGTTCCTGCGCAATTTCCTCGGTTTTCCTGGCGGTTTCCTGTATGGTCTTTTCTGCTTCTGCCCTCGTAACCTCTGCAACTTTCTGCGTTACCTCCTCGGCTTTTTTTGCTGCTTCCAACTCTGCCTGTTTCTTTTTTAATTCTTCCGCCTTTATCCTTTCTTCCAAACGTCTTGCCTTTTCAGCTAAAAAGGCGGAATTGAATTCGGCATTTTTCAGGGATTGTATTGATTCGTCATGACGAATCTTGGCTGTTTCCAGTCTTTTTTCGAATATTGTGACCCACTGCGCATTGACAGCTTTCTTCCACGCAACAATGCTGTTAACCTTTTCTTGCGACGCTTTCGCAACAGAATCTTCCCGTATTTTTACCTTCAGAGATTCTAAATCATTTACAAACTCCTGCTCTTTAGCGGCTATTCGTACTTTAATGTCTTGCAATTCCTGGGTAAAATGTGAAACGAGAGTTTCTTTTTCCTTGAGATTTGCCTGTGCGGCTGTGATAAACCCCTTTGCAATATCTGCTTCTTTTTTAGTTGTGGAAAACTGATCAGATGGGGTTACGGCAATTGTTTCTGCCAACTTTACCGCCGAACTCAGTAACATAACCCAATCGGCATAAACCTTTGACCGGTTTTGAAAGGCAGTAATCTGGTCTTTGTATGCCTGTATCTGCTCGGTGTCCGCATCAATCTTTTGTTTAACAATACCGAGTTCATTATCTAATAATTCTAAGAATTCAGGACTTATTTCTTTTGTCTGATAGATGTTCTTACTCCATTGCAATTCTTCAAGATAAATGGCGGTTGTTTCGGCGTCACTATCTAAATTCGATATCAAAAGTTCTGTCTCTTTGATGTATTTATCCTGTGTGGTTTTTATCTCTTCTGTCTTTATTTGGGCTGTTTCAATATCTTCGGTTTTTACTATTATTCCTTCCGCAAGTTTTATTTCCCCGGTATTTATTTCGATAGTTTGGGCATGCAAGTCAAAGCACATAAGTATCCAAAGGATGCAAATACCCAGAGACTGGGCTAATATAGCCTTAATATTCTTTTTGTGTGATGTGTAATTCAATAACATCTCTATTTTCCCTGTGTGTTAATACGTTTCAACTATGGGTCAGAAATTTATGATTTACCAACCATTTTTGGAAGTATAACAGTAAGTTATGTATGTTTACAAATAAACAACATCATCAGGATGGTACATGCACAGGAATAGGAGCATGTAATCCTTCAAATGACGGGTGAGGAGGAAGTTTTGTCTGACGTGCTCACGGCCATTTTCACCCAGTCTTTTGGCATATTCCGGACTGTTTAATAATTGTTTGATGGCAAAAGCCGCACCGGCAACACTATGACATAAGAGACCGCTGTATTTGTGTTTGACTTGCAACGGAATCCCACCCGTGCTGGATGCGACAATAGGTTTTGCCTTCCATAATGCTTCTGTTACGGTAAGTCCAAAACCCTCCCGCAGTGATTTTTGCACGATGACCGTGGATGCCCTCTGGAGTGCATTGATTTCTAAATCACTCCCGGAAGGAATGGGGAGGATATGTATGTCATGGTCATTTCCTGCCGCTTCCTTTGTTTCTGCAAAGACCTTCGTTGATTCCGGATCGTCCGTAGCTGTCCCACCGGCAATGATGAGTTGGCAGTCTATCCGCTTCTTCACCAAGCGGTATGCCTCGATAACGCCAACAGGGTCTTTTAAATAGTCAAACCGGGAAATTTGCGTGATAATGGGTTTGTCTTTGGTGATGTGATATTTTTCTAATACATTATCTATTGTTTCTTGGGGTAAATCTTTATTTTTGTCGCTCAAAGGGTCAATGGATGGTGAAATTAAAAATTGCCGGATGGGTAAGGGTTGTGAAAAGCCCGGGGCGGAAAAGACAGCGCCATCATATTGATGGATGAATGGCGTCAGAAAGTCCCATACCTGCTTATTGGGCGTCGAGACGTCGATGTGGCATCGCCAAACCCATTTGCTGTCCGGCATCGAAGCCTTCTTTTTAATCAGGACAATCGGCTGAGGGTCATGAATAAACATGATATCACCATAAATCTTGACTTCGTCAATATTTCTCTGGCTTGTCTCCATGAAGATTTCAAACATTTGTGGAGTAATTTCCTCGGACTTTCCATGAAGCGCGTTGTGAAATTTCTTTGTGGCGTTGAAGAAGCCCTCGCCGCCCTTGATAAAATCCCATCGGGCGTCTACGCCCAATTCCTGCAATAAGGGCACCATGCGATTAAGGATTTCAGCCACACCGCCTCCCACCGCAGTGGAATTGATATTCTGAATCACCTTTCCCTGAAGCTTGCCTGCCAGTATGCGCAGTTCTTCAATGGTATGGGCGCCGACGACAGGTTCGTAGTCCGTTATTTTTAGCATTATTCTTTATCCTTCAATATTTTTTCCATCAAGCTTTTCATTGCCTCTGAAACTATCTTCTCGTGTTGTTCGGCAGTCTCTGCCCTTCCATATTTTTTTACCATGTTTTCCCACTCCGGAGTTCCGTAATGCTGATGACATCCTATACATAAACCTTCTCTTTCAACAAGATTTCTCTCTTCCTGATTTAATGGCCTGTCTTCGGGAAGGGGCATATTTTGTATCTGTTTTCCACTTCTCACAACCAATTGATCCAATGCATACGGAAAATCTTCTATCCCCGGAGTCTGCCGCCGCCCGGTTTTTGCATCAGGGATATCACCGTATACACCTGCTGACAAGTCCTGGAACAAAGGTTTATCACCCAGGAGTTTTCCAGCGCTTCTTGAATTGCCCGTCCCATACCCTAAGGACTTGGGGTTTGTATGACAATCCTCGCAGGTTCTTGCAACAAGACTTGTCGCGTGGGGGTTTATAGGGGCTAAGGTAGGGGAATTGTGACCCGTGGAAGTGGTATAATGTTTGTTAATGGCCTTAATGTTTCCCTTTTCATCTATAAAGGTATAAAAGACCTGACAGCCCGGGGCGAGGGGGGAGACTTTCCCTCTTAAATTGATTCCCAATATTGGGTTTTCCCACCGCATGAAAGACCTGTTTTCCAGAGACAGGTCACCAAAACCTTCGGTTACTGTTTGTCTGCCTGTTGTGGGGTTTACTTTCTTGGAGGTAGCTATCCAGTCTGTGCCTTTTGCCTTTCTGTCATATTGCATGTGACATCCAAAACACTGTGGCGCCCACGTTGCATGACAGGCGTAACATTCCAGCTTTTCTATATGTTTGTGAATAGTTGACATGGCGACCTTGCCCTGTTGGGTTTTGAAGGTGTCGTGTAACGTTATATCCTTGAGTAAAGGTATTTCATGCTTTTTGCCCGTATACTTACTCACTACGTATGCCTTTTCTTCTTCCTTTATCCAATTTGCCTTCACATTACCCCTTGACGTAAGGAGATATTCTCTGATTCCACCCTTGAATATCCCTCTATCACCTTCCAGGGTTACAGGTGTGCCATATCCCACAGAAAGTTCCCAGGGATATTTTTCGGGTGTGCCATGGCAATCGTAGCAGGTAATCTCCACCTGATAGACCGTTGCGGGGTAGATATTGCCATCTCCGTGCACGTCTATTGATGTGTGGCAATCGGCACACTGCATACCTCTTTCAAAGTGCACGTCTTTTCTTACGTGCAAATACTCCTTTGTAAAGAGGGGTTCCTGCGGTTTAGCATTTTCATCAAAAGGGGGCGCTTCTCCATCTTTTATATAATCATATTCAAACATTCCTACAAAGGTAGTCCCTATTCTTCTCCCTCGTGTATGGCAATGGGTGCACTGGGCGGCAGGAATGGCTGTGGTGATACGATGTCGTAGCGGATGCGGACGGGTTTCGTGGTTTTTTATCGTTGGATCATCACCTTCATATTTACCATCATTCCCATAAAGCACATGACATGCTGCACATCCTGAGGCACGTAAATCTCCCCTCTTATTCCTTCCTTCACCCCAGACATGACACCTTGCGCACTGTTTTCTGTAGGTATCTGAAAAACCTGCTTTTTCCTCAGAACCAAAGAGGTTAACACCTTTTTTAAAGTCGGGGATTTCGTCTACTTTATCGACAATTCGCATGAATCCAGATTTTATTGCAGTGCCAACCCATTCCTTGTATTTTTCAGAACCGACTCTTGGAATCTGGCCATCGGTGTCTATCGTGTCAAAGTTACCGTACGGAAAGGTTCCTTTCGGTATAACTCCATTCGAAGAGAGCGTTTTACTCGCTATCCCCGTCATCAGGGAATGTAAGGACATCGACATCCTGTAGGTATAGTCAATTCCTAATACTCCGGAAGGTTCTGAGGAAAGGATCTGCCCGGACATAATCTCTCCACCCACAGGTTGGCTGAGGGGCTTTCCCATGAGGGTAGTTATGCTCCCTTTGCTGTCGTGGCATTTTGCACACCCCTTTCCTTCATGGAGTACCCACATGCTCGATGGGTTTGGTATAAGGAAACTGTGGGCTTCTTCCTTTTTGCTGGATGAGGGATTGCCTTCGTGGCAAATAGCACATTCATAGCCTGAGCCTTTTCCATATTGTTTTTTAGCAAAGCTCAGCAGAAAGGGCTGCATGTTGTCATTAATAATCTCGATCCCTTCATGACAGGAAAGGCATCCCTTTTCAGAGGCAAGCGCTAGAGAAACCTGTTCGTATCGTGCAGAACTTTTATCATCCTTTTCACTAACGGAAGCGCGTATTTCCTGATCGGTTTTGTTTGTTTGTATTTTAGCCGTGTTTGTACAGCCAGAGAATACAAATAAAAGAAATACTAACCCAGGTACTATATTTTGAAAATTCATAGAGTTTTTTTCTTTCATCTATTGTCTGGGCAGGGATAACTCAGCCTCAGAAGGTTTCTCCATAGACTCAACAATCCGTTTTTCAATTAATTTTATAAGAGTATTTCGGAGATTTTCCATAGTATGGGTATACGGATCAAGGGAGGCGATTTTATTAGCCAGTTTCTTCTCTGAAAGGCTGTCTTCAAGCCAGTTGGAAAAATCATTGGTGCCTTGCCCTATACGAAGCCTGGCCTCAAACATGTGAAAGTATATTGAATTAATAGTCACCCGTTGTAATACTGCTTGAAATTCTTTGAGGTCTGACGCTGTATATGGTGTCTGGAAGATAAAGCTAACCGATTTTACAAAATGAAACTCTTCGCCAGGTGTTGCAAACTTATGAAGTGACCTTTGGTGTTTCACGATATAATTCTCGATGGTACGAACGATCTCGTCCCGAAGCTCACGAATGGATGTGTACTGTATGGTATCGATACTATACAACGCCTCTCCAAGTTCCTCTTCGCCTAAGATGCCCGTAATCCAATATGCAAAGTCATTTGGGGGTTCTGGTGAGAGATATTGATGTTGCTGGAGAAAACGGTGGGTATGATGATAAATAACCGAACCTGGAACGGTTTTGATGAGATCGAGCAACTCTTGTAAATTTGCCGCCTTTAATCCGGTAAGTTCGGGTATATGGAGTTGTGTATAAAATTTGAAAGGCTCTTTTGCCTTATTGAGGGCATTCATTATGAACCTCGTGCTTCTGTTCGTAAAGATGTTCTAAAAATACCTTTACCTCCTCTGGAGAGTGGACATAGTATTCCGCTGTGGACGTATCCAACGGATTTCCCACAAAGATCGTTAGTCCTTTTCCCCTTAAACTATCAAATACCTCAATATCTGCCTTATCATCGCCTAAATAAACAAGAAGGGCATTTTCGCCGAATTCTAACGGAAAATAATTGGTCAATAACCATTGAATTGTAATGGCCTTATTCCATTTTACCGGGGGGCGTATTTCGTAAACCATCTTTCCCGTACTTAGAGACAGTATTTTTCCTTCTATATAAGGTTTTGTAATATTGGTAATACTATTCGCTATGAACTCCACATCTTTTGCCTTTTTGACCAAACGATAATGCACACTAATGGTATATCCTTTATCCTCTAAATATACTCCCTCAATATGTCTAAAGGATTTAAAGAACCTCATATAAATGTGCCAAAGGATGTAGCGTGCCTTCCTGGCTTCTTTACTAACATAATGTATTCCAGGACCTTCTATCTCTATTCCATGATTGGCAACATATAATATTTCCGGAATATTAACCAGTTTTTTTATCTGCTTCAGGGAACGCCCAGTTATTATACCTAAAAATATCGCTTTATCCTGAGTAAATTTTATTAAAGTTTGCCGTATTTCTTCAGAAAGGACAGCGAGGTCGGGGTGTTTCCGTATGGGCGTTAACGTGCCGTCAAAATCTGTTAAAAGAATGGTCTTTTCTCTGGCCTTGAGAAGTGCATCAACCGTCTGAATATTTTCAAACAAGTATTTCATTGTAATTTAATGTTTAGGGGAATTTCAAACCGCCCACGGTTGAGATGCTTCACGGAGTTTACCCTGAACAAAAACACGATTCTTCTTCGTCTAGAATGACAGTGTTTGTCATTCTGAGTGATGCGAAGAATCTAACTTGATTAATTCGTTCACAATACTTTGACCCCATTTGTATACATTATGTTCACGTACCTGTTCCCTGAGTCGCTGCATCCTTTTCTTCTTTTCATCCGGGGGCATTTCGATGGCAGTCTTTATAGCCTCCGCAAAGGTATCTATGGCGTAAGGATTGATTTGGATACATCCCGCGAGTTCTTCGGAAGCGCCTGTGAATCGGCTGAGTAACAATACGCCGGATTCATCAAAGCGTGAGGCAAGAAACTCCTTGGCAACCAGATTCATCCCATCATGCAACGAGCTAACGATACAGAAATCCGACAGGCGATACAAGGCTTGAACACTTACCCGGTTAAAGTGCGATTTTAACAAACGTATGGGCGTCCACCTGCCATCGCGGTATTTATGATTAATCTCAACCATAAGATCGTATATCTTATCATTATAATCACGGTAGTCATCAATGTGGATACGGCTTAAATTGCCTGCCTGTACAAAGGTAATTTTGTTTCTGTATTCAGGATATTTTTCAAGAAATCTTTCAATGGCCTTAAACCTTTCGGGGATGCCTTTAGTGTAATCCACACGGTCTAATCCAACGCCTATGATCTGACCTTTCAAACCAAGTTCTCGTTTAATACGAGCCCTTTCATTTTCGACATCTTTTCCCTGGGATAAAAGATTTAATTCTTCAAAATCAATACTGATAGGAAATGGACGGACATGTGTTGTCTTTCCGCCTTTTGTTGCGGTAAATTTCCCGTAATCTACCCTTGATTCTAAATTTCGATCTACCGTATCAAGGAAGTTGTTGCAATGGTACTGAACGTGGAATCCCAGGAGATCATTTCCCAAAAGACCTTCCAGAATTTCCTGACCCCAGGGGCATATACGGAATGCCTCCCTGTTTGGCCAGGGGATGTGCCAAAACTGCGCTACAAGCAGATCCGGTCTGCTTTCTTTGAGCATCCTGGGAAGCAAGGTAAAATGATAATCCTGAATGAAAATAAACGCCTTATCATTTCCAACTTCTTCTAACACAACGTCGGCAAATTTCTGATTAACCGATTTATACACTTGCCAATCTGCTTCGTTAAACTTGGGTTTTACGTACACAATATGGCAAAGCGGCCACAACGCTTCATTGGAAAAACCGTAATAAAACTTTTCTTCTTCTTCGTGAGTAAGCCAAACCCTTCTGAGTGTGTATTGTGGGTTATCAGGGGGGACTGCGATATGCCCTTTGCTGTCTACGACTTCCCTATCGGCATCACCGCTGCCGTAAGCGATCCAGGTTCCTCCCTCTGCCCGAATAATGGGGTCAAGCGCTGTAACCATACCGCTGGCAGGGATAATATATTTGATTTCTTCGCCTGCGTAATTGTGAATGTAAGGCTCACGGTTGGATACAATAATTAGCTTGTAATCCTTAAGTTTGCTCGAAATGAGTTCTTTTAATGATTCTTTTGTGTAGGTCATATTTTCTTAGATTAAATTGCAGACTCGCCTGACTCTTTTGTGCGAATACGATAAATATTTTCTACAGTAAGAATGAATATCATTCCATCGCCGATACTTCCCGTCTGGGCCTCGTTGACGATCGTATTTACAATCTTTTCCACATCTGAGTCTTTGACTGTAATTTCAATCTTAATCCTCGATAACAGAGCAACCAGGTATTTTCTTCCACGCCAGACACCTTTTTGCTGGCCATGTCCCTTTACTTTCGTAACGGTCATCCCTGGATAACCTAACTCAATTAAGACATCTTTGACGATTTCAAGTTTTTCTGGCCTGATGATAGCTTCTATCAATTTCATGGTATACTTCCTCAGTATAATTTTTGTTACTTGAGCAAAGCAACAGGATTACTAAAATACCTTTATCGTGAAGAAAAATATCATAAGTACTACCATGAGCATTATGAGCATGTCAGGTGTTTTAATTGCGATTGGAGGATCAGGTAAACCAGTCCTATTAATCCCATGTATATTTTCGGCAGTGTATGTGACAGTAGAACCAAAAATAGTATGAGAAGATTTTTGCAAAAGTATTGATTCAAGAAAAGGGCCAAGGGCATGTTCCCCTGTTCTTTCGAGGTCTGCAGCTTCAAAACTTTGTATACAAGGCTCTTCGAATTTATGTGCTCCATGGGTAACCGCCAACTGTGATTGTATGTCTACCTCTTTATTCTTAACAGGAAGATTACTGGTAAAAAATATTATTGCTATAAGAATTGCAAGAGAGATAAATACCATGGAGTTTCTTTTCATATATTTCCCCTCTTCAGTAATTTTGTAGATTCATACACTATGTTAACTATCGTTAACTTCATGTTGCATTATTATAATCTATGATGTATAATTCGTTCAAGTAAATTATTCTATTTCTATAAGAGGTGATACTATGCAAATAAGACGGCGAACCACGATCAGAAGGCAGCAGATTGTAGATATTATCAGAAATATAATTTCTTCCAAAGGTATTGAATATGTCACCATAAGCGAAATAGCCACGAGAATAGGCACTTCCAAAACAGCTATCTATCGCCATTTTAAAAGCAAGCGTGATATATTGAGTCTGTTAATTGATAGTATTGAGAAAACCCTCATGGAAGCCATGGACAAGGCAATAGTGAGTGAAGACCCTGTTCAAAATTTGAAGAATGTACTATTAGCGCACCTAACCTATGCAAGAGAACGACGCGGGACATCGTTTATTGTCATCATGGGGGCTATGCAATTCAGCGATGCTTTTATACGAAAAAAAATTTCGCAGCTTATTCAGAAATACCTCCGGAAGATAGAAAAGATACTTACGAGTGCTATAAAGGTAGGATTAATAAAAAAAGATATAAATCCCAGGATATCTGCCATTGCCTTTTTGGGTCTCATTCAAGCTACGGTAACTGTGTGGTCATATAAAAATTTCAATTTTGTACCCAAAAAAATACATGCAGAACTGTGGAATATCTTTGGCGGGGGAATTGGTGTTTAACTATAAAATAAAGAATTACCTTGTAATACAAAGCTTGGAGGCGAATGTACCGGGATGGAACTTCTTACAGTTACTATGTGAATGAGTTGTGAATTTTACCCACCATGTTTTTCACGGTCTTTAGCGCATTTACAATCCTTTTGCCAAGCTCACGGGCGACGTCAAAGGCGTCCCGTTGCTCCTCGAATTTGTTTATGCCGACTGATTGCACGGTAGATTCAAATCCTACCACTACTTCCTCCAGTCTATAGGCATCCTTTGTCTGACTTATTCGCTCCCACATCCGATCATACTCTTCGCGTTTGTTGAAAACCACAAAAGGTTTTTCTTCCCTCCCATCAGGACATCGAAAATATACCATAGGCTTCTCTTGCGCCACATCCATTGCTACTATCAGGGTTTTACTATTGATTTTCTTCGTCTTCTCTGTCTTAATATCTTCCATAGCTATACTCCTTTCTTTGAATTGAATTTTACTAACTTACTATTCTATTCATTTTGAAGTTGCTTCTGCTATAGTGAAGAGTTTGTTCAAAGAGTTCCAGAATTGGTTTTTATATGATTAGGCAGGGGTAATTCATTAATTGCCCTTATGCCTTTTTTTCGGAGGAAAAATACAATGGATATATTAAAGCAGGTAGCCGAACTGAAGGAATTTTTAGGGAAGGTGTATTGCTTTATCGAAGATAATGAAGATGCATTCGAGGATGGCGTTGAGGCTGAAGAGATGAAGAACGAAACGTGGAAATGGATGGAGGAATTGGCTAAATTCTTACCTGAGGGATAAATGTATTGTATAGGATTTCATTTTATTTATGCTGATCAGGAGATAGTGGATATAAAAATCCCCCTTAATAAAGGGGGCTTGGGGGTTGTAAACTTGTCCTCGTGAAAACGGGGAATAACCCCGGGAAAAACACAACCCCCTGATTCCCCCTTTTCGTTCGACTGAGCGCTCACGACGAAGTCTAAGGGGGATTAACTCGAAACATAAGTTGGACACGGACGAACACAAATTTTTTAAAATGTATGGGTTCAAAATTTTAAACCCTTACGGCATGTATCTGTACTACTATCCATCAACTTCTTGTTTTTTATGCTCGTTTTTCAAACTGCATAACTGTAATGCATTGATTAGACGAGGCTTACGTAAAGTTTGGAGCATTGAGTTTTTTGTCATTTGTCATTTGAAATTGTTTCGTATTTCGATATTCGTATTTCGAATTTGGTTGCGGCCAAAGGCCGCGCTAGGAAAATCTGTGTCCTAACGTAATTAAAAACTCATGCCGCAAAAAGAAATAAACTTTATTCCACACACACCAGCCGTACTGAAGCAGATTTTCAGCCAAAGAGGAATTTCACCGAATAAACGGTTTGGCCAAAATTTCCTCATTGATCAAAATACCTTGTTGTCTATTCCCAATATTGCAGAACTAAAGGAAAATGACTTTGTCCTGGAGATTGGCACGGGAACTGGTGGGCTGACGAGGTTACTGGCGGAGAGTTGTCGACATGTGTTTACTGTAGAGGTGGATAGAAAGTTATTTGAAATGGCAACTGACATTCTCAAATTGTATAAAAATGTTACCCTTATTAATGCAGATATTTTAAAGACAAAGCACGAACTGAATCCCGATATTCCTGCCTTGATGCTCAACTGGCTCAAGGAACATGATCAAGCTCATATAAAAGTAGTTTCCAATTTGCCTTACAATATCAGCACGCCGGTAATCATTAATCTTTTGGAAGGTAACTTACCTATTAAATTAATGGTGCTGATGCTTCAGAAAGAGATTACCGAGCGGATGGCAGCCATGCCGGGTACCCGTGAATATGGCATATTATCTGTTCTCACTCAATTATTTTCAGATGTGGAGGTCGTAAAGACCTTGTCCCCGCAGGTGTTTTGGCCAAAACCCAATGTCTATTCTGCAATTGTTAAGGTTGTTGTCCGCAAGGAGAGATATGCAGGCAGGATAACGGATTACCCTTTTTTTAAAAAGATCATTCACGCCATATTTACATCCCGGCGTAAGACTTTGCTCAATAGTCTGGAACGGTTGAAATTGTCTAATATGTCGAGAGAACGCATGAAAAGGGTTATAGAAAACATGCAATTGGATGAACGAGTACGGGGTGAAATTTTAAGTCTCGATCAGTTAATCAATCTTTCAGAGGCCGTGAGTAATCTTTCAAAATAAGGTAATAGTTCACCGCAAAGATGCAAAGAGCGCAAAGGTAGTATTTTTTAGAAAGTAAATCCTGAAAATTTCTGAAAACCTTGTGATTTTGTTATAGAGGATAATCCTTCTGTGAAGCATTTTCTCTTATTTAAAGTTTTTCTTTGCGTCCTTTGCGCCTTTGCGGTGGGCTGAACTGTTACAAAACAAGATATATCCGTCGTTGGTTTCCAACACGCCCCCGACCCCTCTTGATAGAGGGGAGAACGAAAGTCCCCTTTAAAAAGAGGGGATTAAGGGGTGTGTAATTATATCGCTTGAATAAGAAAAAGTCGTTGAGTTTTATCTCGCAAAGCCGAACCTAATTGAATGTTCGGGAATTTCAAACTATTGTTCCTCCCCCTTAATGAGGGAGGCTAGGTGGGTAATGTAGGGGCAGGTTTGAAACCTGCCCCTCCTACTCCCTTTGTCCCTCCCATCAAGGGAGGGATTATCTTTAATTCATGTAGTTGCCGAAGGATTATTTAATAAGGAGACATTGAATGACAGTTATTCCAAGCGGCAAACTGAGGAATCTGAAGATTTTTCAGTCACCCCGCTCCTGCGAAATGACAATTTCTTTTGTCGTTAAAACTATGGAGAACCACTAACCACTAACATCTACATCAAATGTGCATCCAAGGAGTCTTGCCGCACGGCGGCAGGCTACCATGCGAGCAGTAAAGATTTCAAAGTACTCTACCATATCTGAAATCTCCTTGTCGATATCTAGTTTCAGGGTGATTACCTTCTTTTGGGCATCCATGTGAAGCTCGGATTTTGTTACGGCATAATTGACCCGGTCGTGGATATCGAATTTAATCTCCTTTACACTTCTAACCCTCGACCGATGGACATCGGACTTATCCGCAATGATGAGTGCGGCAGCTACGGGACTTACAATGTCGCAGGTTCCTTCATCATGGCTTCCTACAGCGCTCATAACTATCACGCGCTCTTCCACAGGCATGCCTAATTCTTTTAAAAACTGACTTGCCAGGTAAGCGCTGTGTTCTGGATGAGAATAACGGTTGACTACATTCCCTATATCATGAATATAGCCAGCAATAGCCGCAAGTTCGCAAGTATTTGAGTCGTATCCGAGTTCTACGAGGATTCTTCTTGCGTTCTTAGCCACATAATTTCCATGACGTTCCCCGTGTTCTGTGTAACCAATTACCCCGAGAAAATCATTTGCTTTTTTTATATACACTTTGACGTCCGGATGGTTTTTTACCTGTTCCAAAGTAATCATTTCTTTATCCTTTTCCACGCCGTGCTGTCCGGTTTATCATCAAGGGCAATACCGATTTCAGTAAGTTTGTTACGAATGAAATCTGATAACTGCCATTGTTTTGCCTTACGCAGTTCATTGCGGGTATCGATGAGCACTCGCATAACATTATCCAGCACGTCTGCTTCCCCTTTTTGTTCGGATTCAAAGCTTTTCGGAATAATCCCCAAAATATTGCCTGCTAGTTCCTGGTAGAGTTTATCGATGTCTTCTAAGCATTTTTTGTTGATCTCCTGGCCAGAATTTAGCAGGGTATTGACCTCTTTCGACAAGTCAAAGAGGGCGGCAATAGCGCCTGGTGTGTTAATGTCTTCGTCCATTGCCTCAAGGAATGCCTTTTTATATTGTTCTAATTTTTCGTAGACACCGGTGGGTGTTGCGCCATCCTTTGCGCTATCTATTTGTGCCCGCAAATTTATGATGGTGTTATAAAGGCGTTCAAGTCCCTTGTCTGCCGCATCTAATGCCTCGTTGCTGAAGTCAAGCGGACTGCGGTAATGAGTTGTGAGGATAAAGAATCGTATAGTCAAGGGATTATACTTAGTAAAGGCATCTTTGAGGGTAACAAAGTTGCCAAGTGATTTTCCCATCTTTTGTCCGTTTACGGTGACCATGTTGTTGTGAATCCAGTATTTGACGAATTGAGTTTTATTTGCTGCTTCGCTTTGCGCAATCTCACACTCGTGGTGGGGGAAGATGTTTTCAATGCCGCCGCCGTGGATATCCAGTGTGGTTCCCAGATATTTCATAGACATGGCCGAGCATTCAAGATGCCAGCCGGGAA
>Ga0209212_1005173_pt1 | contig 15723 bp, 18 predicted proteins | sample RifGroC2_FD_183996 | JGI IMG/M metagenome (GOLD analysis project Ga0209212, IMG submission 183996) | Groundwater microbial communities from Rifle, Colorado, USA - Groundwater C2 (SPAdes) (version 2) | ecosystem: Environmental > Aquatic > Deep subsurface > Groundwater | place: Rifle, Colorado... | reverse complement strand
CTCGTCAACCTTGATGGCCTTGACCGGACAGCTGCGCACGCAGGAATAACAACGGCGACAGCGCTCTTTGTAGGTGACTATGGGTTCCATGGCATGCCTGCTTTCGTGTGAAATGAAAACAAGTATACCTCAAATAAAAAAAGTGTGCAATGAATGGCACATGAACGATTGGCTGTTTGATTACCTTCAAAAAGTCATAAGATTCCATCCACTGCATAAAACTCGACTGACAATCTTTTCACACTATGCTATATTCGCCACCGAACTGACGGGGCAACAGCCCTTGCCGGAACTAACTACCAAGGAGAAATTATGACAAAAGCAGAATTTGTAGCAAAAGTAGCTGAAGAATTGGATGTCCCTAAAACCGTAGCAGCTGAAACGGTTGATGCTTTTTTGAAAGTGACAACTGATCTGTTGAAAGCTGGCGATAAGGTCACCTTCCCCGGCTTCGGCACTTTTGATGTTGCGCAGCGTGCCGCCCGCAAAGGCCGCAATCCGCAGACAGGTGCAGAACTTACGATCGCTGCATCCAAGAGCGGCAAATTTTCCGCAGGCAAGAACCTCAAAGGTTTATAGGCTGCAAAGAGTGACATGAGTTCTCGAAGAAGCCAGCCATGTTATATGTCTGGCTTCTTTGTTGTCTGCTCCCTGATATGAAATACTCTGATTGAGCAGGTACACCGAATAAGGCCATAAAAAAACCCGCATTCCATTGGAGGCGGGTTTTTTACATCAAACTGTAAGCAGGCGGTCACTTGCCTTCGTATTTTGCCCAATAATCGGCGCGCTGGTTACTTGTCTTACCCATAGGCCACCAGGTAATGATGGAAAAAACTGCGAATGCAAATGCCCACATAACACCTATTGCGATAACGTTCATGGTTGGTACTCCTTGAAATGACCATGTACCCTTCGGAGTGATAACGCCAGATAATAAAATGTGTCCGAGGAATCCATGCCGGCCGGATGAACAGCCAGGATCTGAAACAGGCATACAAGGGATTGAATATATGATACAATTCCGTCCAGTATAAGCGCAATAAGGCCATGTAAAATGATTTCGGCACAAGGAGTTTCGTCAATGAATGAATTCAATTCCACGTATAACCGTACCGCAACAGAAGTTGTCGTGAGGCAGAACACCCTTATCCGGCAGGTTTATGCCTGGATGGGAGCCGGGCTGGCCATAACAGCCGTTATGGCGCTGATCACGCTGTCTTCACCGGTGATACTCAACGCGGTACTCGGAAACAGGCTCCTGTTCTACGGTCTGATGATCGGCGAACTGGCATTGGTGTTCACCCTGTCCGGGGCAATCAACAGGCTGAGTGCGACAACGGCAACGCTCATTTTCATCGCCTACTCCGCGCTCAACGGAATCACCCTTTCCGTAGTGGCACTGGTCTATACAGCCAACTCGATTACCTCTACCTTCGTTATTACCGGCGGCATGTTCGGAGCAATGAGTGTCTATGGCTACCTGACCAAACGCGACCTGACCTCGTGGGGCAGTTTCCTGTTCATGGGGCTGATCGGCGTGGTGATCGCTTCGGTCGTCAATATATTTGTCGGCAGCAGTGCGGTCTCCTGGGTCATCTCCGGCGTCGGCGTTATCGTCTTCACCGGGCTGACCGCATACGATACCTGGAAGATCAAGGAAATGGCGGCGCAGGGAACCGAGGGAAGAAAACCGGCCATACTCGGCGCATTGACGCTCTACCTTGATTTCATCAACCTGTTCCTGATGCTGCTCAGGTTTACCGGCAACCGGCGGTAGCAGTCCGCGCCAGAACCGCCTTGCTCTTTGCGGCCCCCGCGCCCAGGCGCCTACTGATTAAATACATGAGAAACTTTGATCTTCATGAACGGCTGGTTTACTACAGCAAACAGGAAGAGCTGGTCAACCGTTACACCCACGGCATCGGCGCGATAGCAAGCTTCGTCGCGGCTGTTGCTGTGATCGTACTTGCTTCCCGCCAGCACGACAGCTACCGTATTGCCAGTGCCTGCATCTACGGCGGGGCAATGGTCACCTTCTATTGTCTGTCCACTGCCTATCACAGTGTAAGCAAGCCTTCGGTCCGCTACCTGTTCAGAATTCTTGACCACGCCAGCATCTACCTGATGATCGCGGGTAGCTATACGCCGTTTGCTCTGGTAACCCTGCGGGGACCCTGGGGATGGTCGTTGTTTGGTACTGTCTGGGGATTGGGAACGGTGGGAGCGGTGGTGAAAATTTATACCACCCATCGTCTGCGTTTTATCGGGCTGATGCTCTACATAGCCTTGGGCTGGATCGTGGTTATTGCCTTGAAACCGCTTATTGCGGCTCTCCCGGCAGGTGGGATGTTACTGCTGTTTGCAGGAGGAGTGGCATACACCGTCGGCGTCATCTTTTACTTGTGGGACCGGCTTCCCTTTAATCATGCCATCTGGCATCTTTTCGTTCTCACCGGCAGCGCGTGCCACTTCTGCGCTATTTTCAAGTATGTGATCCCGAATAGGCCCTGATGCTGTCTTGTCACAAGATTTTCCCTGCCTGATTACATCAATTCTTTTGTTCTCGCCATCAAGTGGAACGAGTCGCCACACGTGTCCGCATTCACATTCCTTGATCGGGCTTTCCTTTGAGGTAAATCCTCTTGCTTCATAGACATCGATCTTTCGGTTTTGGCAGTTCGGGCACTTCATACGTTCACCTGATTTTCTGCGGTCATTCTTTCCTGCTTTTAGATGCCATGGTGAGTTCTTTCAGTTCCTCGTCACCCCGCTTGACAGTCTCACGCGGTTTTGGTGATGAGTGCTTATGGTCACCACGGGCATCCAGCAGGTCCGCCGCCAAATCCAGTTCAGACACGTTTGGAGTCAGTGGCTCCGATTTGGTCCGTAGTTTCTTCTTGGCTGCATAGGCAATGCTGCTTACGAGGACAGCGGCAACGGTGATGGTAAAGATGGCGGTAAATCGTTTTTTCATCGTGGGTGTGCTCCGGGTTGAAATGTATACGAATAATGGCGCTGGAGAACAGGAATTCGTTTCCCGATCATTATAACACTTTGCGTCCGGATGTCACTGATTGACTTGTGTCGTTTTGATCAAAAGATCAGGTATATTCTTTCTGGCAGCGGATTGTTTGAGCGGATCACACCAGTTGTTTCCAGGCCGGCATTTCCAGATTCATGCTGACATCGTCAAACGCCAGTATCTTGATTAGTATATTTTCCTCTCCCTTCCGACAGAATTAATTATTGTCAAATGCAACCGAGACCATGAACCAGTCATCATCGGTGGCGAAACGCAATGAAATCTGCTCGGGCTTGTTCCCCAGTTTGATGAAATACTCCTTGCCATACACGACGGATGGCGTTGACAGGTGCACGTCCATGCCGCCTTTGGAAAGGTGCTGCTTGAACGAACCGGCGATCATATTGGCAATCTCTCCCATGGCATCATTTACGTCGTCGTCAAGTTCATTGACCTCCAGTCCAAGCATGCTGCTCGTGGCGGTGAGCGCCAGGCTGCTCGGCATGTGGAGGCTGACCAGGCCGTTATATGAACCGGCCAGGCCGACGAGTGAACTGACGCAGTCGGTGAAGTTGTTTACCGGGTCAATCTGGATCGGAAGATGGAGCAGGTCTTCAAGTCCGACCATAGTGCCGAAGATTTCACGTACATCGCGTATCAGGTGCTTGCTTAACGTTTCTTCGGTGGTGTCCAGTGAGCTCAATAATTCTGATGAAAGTGCCATGATAGTTCTCCTTTATGGGGTAATGATGTGTCAGGTTATGAAATTACATGCCGTAGTTATGATCGCTTGATGGAATCGTCCAGGCTGTTCGAGACACTAATGAACTGGGAAATGTCGATGCTTCTCAGAATTAATGCCTCGGTTTGCGAGAGGACGATACCCTCTGTGGTTGCCGCCTTTTCAAGAGAATCTGTAGCCCTCGTCCTGAAATTGTGGTCCGTGAGTAACCGGCCTAATAAGCGTTCAACTTCAATTTGGGACATTGTCTACCTCCTGTTAACCATGTGTCCGGTAATGGGACATTGCCGGTGCTGATGTACATACGCTACCCTTGTAAGTACAGGAATGGTGCCAAGTTGATAAACATAGTAAATACAGTCTGTTATGTTGGGTTGGACGAAGAGGGATGTGTCCCTTCATGGGACATGTGTGACAGTGAGGGACAGTTGGGGGTTAGCGGTAGAACATCTTGCGGTTTACTTTGAGCATTTTGGCCGCTTCGGACTTGTTGCCGCCACATTTTTCGAGGGTCATATCAAGGACGGTTCTGGTGATGGCATCCAGGGAGAGTTCTTCGGGGGGGAGGCTGATGGTGTAATCAACCCTGTTTGATGCGAGAGCGCCTGGCGATGCCGGTTTGGCGCCCGGCAGGCGTAGGTGGTCGGGCCTGATGAGTTCGTCCGATACCATGATGGCGGCATATTCGAGCACGTTGCGCAGTTCGCGCACATTGCCCGGCCACGAGTAGGAGATCAGCCGATCCATGGCGTTCTTCGAGATGCCCGGGAGAGACTTGCCCTGATGCTGGCGGAAGAGATCGATAAAAAACGCCACGAGCAGCGGTATGTCCTCGCTTCGCTTCCGGAGCGGCGGTATGGCGATTGGAACGACGTTGATACGGTGAAAGAGATCCTCACGAAAGGTGCCTTTCTGTACCAGATCGGCAAGATTGCGATAGGTGGCGACGATTACCCTGAAGTCAGCCGGCTGTGAAGTGTTTGCTCCGACTTTTTCAAAGCTCCTTTCCTCCAGCACCCGCAGCAGTTTGACCTGGAGCGACAATGGCATGTCGCCGATTTCATCCAGCAGCACGGTTCCGCCGCGGGCCAGGCTGAATTTACCCTCCCGCTCCCGGTCGGCGCCGGTAAACGCGCCGCGTACATGGCCGAACAGTTCGCTTTCCAGAAGTGATTCGGGAATGGCCGCGCAGTTGACCGCGACAAAATTGCCGGGCAAACAACCGGAGGCGAAGTGGATTGCCCGTGCCAGCACCTCCTTGCCGGTGCCGCTTTCTCCGGTCAGGCTGATGGTTGTTCGTGGCGAAGCCGCCACGCGGGCTGCAAGCTCCAGGGCTTCGCGCATGGCCGGCGACTGAGTGACGATATTCTGGAAGCTGAACCGTTCGCGGAAATGCTCTCGCAGGTTTTTGTTTTCGCTGGAAAGGCGTCCGAACTCCAGGGTGCGCTCAAGCACAACATTGAATGTCTTGGGGTCAAAAGGTTTCTGGATATAGTCGAGCGCACCGAGCTTGATGGCGGTCACGGCGCTTTCAACGCTACCTTCGGCCGTGAAGACGATAAAGGGAAGGGTGGGGTGGAGTTCCTTTGCCGCGAGCATCAGCTGGACCCCGTCCATTTCAGGCATGACAAGATCTGAAATTACCAGGTCTGCCGTCTGCTTCTGCAGGAGGGAGAGAGCCTCTTTTCCGCTGCCGGCGCTCAGAACATCAAAGCCCTGCCGCTGCAGATGAGCTTCGAGAAACGAGAGGGAAAATGAGTCATCATCAACGATCAGGATTCGTGCATGTTTGGTGGCGGCATCTTTTTCACTGGGCATGGGAACCGTTTCCTTCAACTGGATGGCGTGAATGATACCGCACTAATGGTTGTGTAACAATCTGAAACAGGAACTTTTCTACAAATTAAACTGATTGGGAGATAATCCTTAATCTGGGGGGAGAAAAACCCCCGGCTACCCGATTGGGCATTCTTTTACTTTTGGTTTCGGCCAGTGCAGACCTGTAAGTGGGCTTCCATAGCCTCCCATTTTTTCTCACGGCATCCGGTATATCAGTAGGGTCTCCTGATCCCTGAGGTAGAACCTGTCGTTGTATGCGTAAAACTCGCCATTCAGCGGGATGTTATGGCCGGTTGTCACCTTCTTCGTCAACGTCAGCGAACCGCTCGATTCGTTGTAGCGGCTCACCCCCGGCTCTGTCTGTATGTAATAATTGCCCAGGTTGTCGTAGCTGAAAGACCCGAACGCGTCAGGGATCTGATCGTTGATCAGCTCGACTGCTGGGTTAGTGGGCGTTGTTACATCCACCCTCGCAATCTTCGACTTTCCTGCATACCTGGATGGACCGCCAATGTAGAGCTTGCTTCCGAACAGATAGGCATTGATGCTCTGCTTGATATCTGCCTGAACCGCCTCGGCGAGAGTAATGTTTGAGGGATTGGTCGTATCTACATAGCCGTACCCATTTTGGGTGATGACGTAGAACCCATGCGGAAGAGCTACCAGACTCGTATTGGCGGCACTGAGGGTGAGCTGCTTCTTCAGGATTGGAGAACCGGGATTGGAAATATCATACACCTCTAAACTCGTGTTCAAAGCTGTTAGAAGCAGGTTGCCGGATGCGATGCATCGGTCGGGTTGATAGTTGACAAGAAGCGTAGCTGCGAGGGAGTAATTCGGGGCCGTCGACAGCGAAACGAGATCAACGATCCCGTTGTTCATCGTGACAACAGCCCAGTCGGGACTCAACGTTACGTTCAGCGCCATCGACGAAATATCCTGGATACCGAGGTCGAGGGTGCCGAGGTCAAGGAGTTGATCCGGCTTAGTTGAATCCTGTTGAAACAACTTCAGTTGTTCTCTAAATGTCCCGCCGATGGTGCTTTCCAGATGCGCAACGGCGAAAAGATTGCCATAGCCGCTCATTACCTGAATATTCATGAGCGGAACAGACTGAATGGACTGAATAGGCGTACTCCCGCCACCACCACCTCCTGAACCACAACCTGCAATATGGCTCATAAATAACGTCAGGATCAGCACTTTCCCTATAAACCTTGTCATTGCTTTCACTTTTTCCCCTTTCAGTTCTCATTCTAGTCATGCTGAATTTTAATGGTGCTCAGCTGGCTAACTAGTTTTCTGAAGTCGTCTAAGATCCACTGTGCCTTCTATGGTTAGGCTCTTGGTTTTTATACTTCTAATTTCAGCCAACGTGCACGAGCGTGACCGGCGCGGGTTCATCGCGCCCGTGTCAACGCGAGAGTTGGAACATTTTATTGTTTTTGCTTTGTTTTCCAGCCCCAGTAGTCCTCGACACTTTTTATCTCCACGTCGTTTATATAAAGCTTCTTTCCGGCGTTGAGGGTACTGATAAACATTTTATCTTCAGCTTCTTCTCTTTTCTTTGCGCTGTCGTATTCAACCGTAATTTTGTGTCCTATTGAAATCAGATTCTCGAAGAAATGTTCAAATTCTTCTCGATCTTTGTCAGCTATATCCAAAACAAAAATTGTAGGCTCACTTGTTGTTTTAAAATATTCGCAAAGATTCTCTATTATCTCTCGGCGTTTTAAGAAGGAAATTGCCAGCTTTCCAGAACCTTCAACAGTATTGCTACAGTAGAGTCTTTGACCATTTAGGTAAGTTGTCTCAAGATAAATCTCAAGATTGCTGTCGGAGTAGAGCATATCCTCTCCGCGCCCTAGAATTTGAATCTGATATTTTCGTTCTTTCATTTCGTTCTCCAACGCCCAAAGCCTGACCGGCTGGGTTTTGGGCCGGTCTTGGCGCTGGTTAGCCACGCGGTTCTCGTTTAGAAAGTTTACTTACAGCTTCTTCGACGTGCTCAAGAGAAGTTTTGCCTTGGAGCAAATTGTTCATTAGCTGTTTTAACGTTTGATCAAATCTAGAATTATTTATAGGTGAGTTTTGTGCAGCAATTATAAAGTTGTAAGGAGTGATGTGCCTTATTCGTAGCTCAATATTACCTTCGAAATCGATAAGTTCCCCATTTATCATTGCCGCATCATCATCGTACTCGGCTCTGGTGACTTTATACTGATTATCGAATAATCCGTATTCTTCTGAGCAGTAACCAAATGTGTCTACACACCATTTAATTTCTTCTTCGGTTCTTGGATATAGTCCTGTCGGCTCGAAAGGGCTTGTTTGTACATACACAAAGCATTGATAGTAACTGCCTGAGTTCACAGCAGCCACCTTATCGATCTTTAGTTCAAACCAATCAAGTAAAACAATTTCATCTTTAACTTTACCAAACTTGCGAATATGCAAATTCCCATCACGCCACCACCAAATTGGGCTCAGTGTGCCACTATGCTTATCTTTTGTTAGTGACAATGGGGGGCGTAATAATTTTGAAAGTCTTATTATAGCTTCATCTGGATTTGCGAACCATTGTATCCCTCTTACGCCAGGAAATGCGCTACAGAACCTCTCATAAAAAAAGACCGTACTCTCAGGAAAGACCTTAACAATGCCCTGCTGTTCTGACTCCTTTGGAGCTTCGGTGGCAGTTAGATCTTGCCCTGAAAACACTACCTGATTTCTACCATTTGCCTTTGCTTTGTTTTCTGCCTGATTTGCAAGCTCTCGTAGTGTCTGGTAGTCCCTTGAATCAGAAAGATCGTTTGCAACCCCAGCAGACAAAGTTATGTTCACATCGTCTTCTTTGACCTTAAATACGGTATTTCTTGCCGTTTCAAGGAGTCGGTTCGCAAAGGCTAGTGTTTCCTCCTGATTTACGCCGAGAAGCAAAATTATAAATTCATCACCTCCAACAGAGTAGGCAAATCCCCTATGACACACTAGATCAGACAATTGTCTCTGGAAAGGTGCCAATATATCTTTATCTACTACTGTTTCAGTGTATTTTGTGTTTAGTGGTTTGAAGTGATCGATATCAAAAAAAATCAGTCCCAGACCACCTCCATCAATCTGATAAGCCTCAAAGTCAATTTTTAGCTGTTTGTCTGACCGTAAAATTCCGAATTTCTCAGAAAGCAAAATATCAGGGCTCATTTATAATCTCCTATTTATTGTGGACCGGGTAGGAGGGGAGCCTCTCGGCTCCCGACCCCCCTAAGAACCGGACTTGAAACTTTCGCTTCATCCGGCTCTGGCATTCTCAAAGGACGCCCTTGTTGGACGCCCCGGCTCTGTTACTTCGTTTTGCGGCGGTCAAGGCCAGATGCTCTCGGGCACAGTGGCCCAGGAGATACTTCGACTCTTTTTCGTGTCTGCGACGCGCAAAGTATCTGCCCTGTTCCGGCAGATACGGATTGGCGTCGGCCTTGATCTTGATGTGTCGCTTGATGCCCAGAAACTTGAGGCGGACTACTTCGTGATGCCGTAGTATGCCTTTGACGGTTTTCGAGGTGGTCGTAAACATCCGATGGTGTCCCGGAATCTGCCAATAGTGGCGATGCAGCCATTTCCGGGGCTTCTTCGGGTGCCTTTGACGCACCATCCGCCAGAGTTGTTCCTTGACGTATTTATCGACACATACAAAAGTTTCCCATGCCACCACGTGGCGGTGGTAGTTCCCCCAGCCGCGAAGCGTCTCATTGAGCTTCTTGACCAGGATCGGCATTGGTGCGCTGACGTGTTTGCGGATTAATGTTCCCACCTTTCGTCTGAGGGCGAGGACTCCCTCCTTGGCCGGGGTAATGTGCAGGACATTGCCGGTTTTGCGATAGGTTTGCCCGAGGAACGTAAATCCGTCTGTTATGTGCGTGATCGCGGTCTTTTCCGGTGAAAGAGTAAGACCGCGTTTGGTCAGGAACTTTTCAATTGCCGGTCTGATGGTTTGTTCAAGGAGACGTTTCGATTTGCCCGTCACGATGAAGTCATCAGCATAGCGAATGAAGTTGACACGATTCCGGCGGCGGACTGCATTGCGGACAACCCGCTCCAAACCGTCAAGAGTCATGTTCGCCAGGGTGGGACTTATGATTCCCCCTTGCGGCGTTCCCTTGTGCGAAGGGTACAAGATGCCATCTTCAATGTACCCCGCCTTAAGCCACTTACGAAGAACTTCACGATCCATGGGTATGTTGGTCAACATCCAATCCTGACAGATGTTGTCATAGCAACCCGTTATATCCGCTTCAAGAACCCATGGTGCCGAGTTCGGTTTGCTCAGTGCGTTGAAAGCTGCGGCGGTTGCGTCGGCGCAACTGCGGCCCTCCCGGAAACCGTAGGAGTTGCCGTCAGCAGTGGTTTCAGCCACCGGTGCCAGCGCCAGCTTGTATAACGCCTGCATGGCCCGATCAAACATCGTGGGTATTGATAACGGACGTTTCTTGCCGTTCTTCTTCGGGATGTAAATCCTTCTCAGTGGTTTTGGCTTGTAATCACGTCGGCGCAGGCTGCGAGCAGCTTGCCATCTGACTTTGGCGGTTTTCCAAAGAACGCCGTCAACGCCAGGGGTTTTCTTGCCTTTATTCGAAGTCACTCGTTTAACAGCCAACAGCTTGGCGTGGAACGAGCGGGTCAGCAGGTGTTGCAAGGTTTTCACCCTGTTCCACCGGTTTTCCAGCACAGCCTTTGCGATACGGATTTGCAGCCTCCTGACTTCGCGGCGGGCAATCTTCCAATCAACCTTGCCCCATGTTCCGCTCTTGTCTCTGGGCGCACCGACCGAGGCCGTCTTTTGCTTTCCCATCTACAGAGGTTCTCCAAATGATCTCGCAACGGAACACCAGTCGGACGTGGGCGCGTCATTTCGCCGGGGGGATGGAAGGACGTACCCCGGTTTTAACGCGAGCCATTTTTCATGCTCTATCCACCCTGTTACCGGGCGGCCTTTGCTTTTTCCGACCTCTTACTTTCGTCCCTCTATCTGCCTGCCTTACGGTCGGCTTGCCATGCATCGCGTTCATGGCGGAGTGACGACTTTTCCACGTTCCACGTGATTATCTTAACGGACAACTTAGGTGCGGTCTGAACGCCGGTGGCTCAACAATCCCGTGCAGCGACGTTAATGCACTGCAACCTGGCCACGCATGTAAGCACTGGGAAACATGCATATCCCCTGTTAACTCCCGTAGGGTAGAAGCCCATCTGACGGCGCGTCAACGACCATTCACATAATTTCACCATATTGTCCTGCCCTAGCCCTTAACCGGATGGAGTTTCCGGAGGGGTTCTCCTGTCGCCATTCAAACCCGATTCGGTACGTTGTAAGTGGGCTTCGCACCAGGTACACAGCGCGTACCAAGCACGCCACCTAGGGCGCTGAAGGGGATACTTCAGGTGCTTGAAAGAAGTTGTGTAGGTATATCAAGCACATATAATCACGCGACATCGTGTCGCGATTAACGGCTCGGGCCTTGACCCGCGCCGGGGCGCTTCTCAGCCCCGGTCGGTGTCCAAGGGCCTGGTTGAACCTGCACGGTTTAGCCTCATGGCCTGAAAAACATCAACGGCTTTGGTCGTAGCCATTTTCTTAATCTTCTGAAATGCATATTCTCCGGTCTGGCAAGGAAAGTCTCGTAGTACTCAGGGATGGCAAAAATCCAATTGATAATTAGAAACCAGCGCCAATTGCTTTTATCATTCCCTGACAGATTTTCATTTTTGGTTATGCCAATCATGCAGTAAATAAACATCCCTACAACCACGAATGTTCCTATATCCGTCAATGCATATGTTGCTTCTCTAACAAGAAGGAAGCCTGACAAACCGAATGAATTCGATGTAATAGCAGTAGCAATGGTAAGAGTAATGACTAAGAAGAACACAAGAAACAGGATGACAGACATGTAGCTAAAAATTAGCAGCACCCATTCTCTCAGAGGCATTTTCATGCTTGTCTCGTGTGATTTCTCTAACTTGTGGTTCATATTTATCCTTTGGGTTCACCGGCTTGGGAGAACAGCTGCGGTTTAAGGCCGCTGCTTCGTTGCTATCACTCCAACAGCGTCTCCTCGGTTTTTTTGGGTTGTCCTCGCCACTGCTGGTGTCTGCGGCACTTCTTCCTCCGTTGTTTCATGCCGTTTTTTCTCTTTTCGGTAGAAACCTTGTGAGAAGAAAAATGATGGTTGGAGGTGAAACTAACAGAATTGCTGTAATAGCTTTTCCATTCATTCTGGTGTCAGCGATCAACCACCACAACCCGATATCCACAAATAGATATGAAGCGAGGATGTACTTGAATTTTATCAATGTTACCGAAAGCAGGATGAACCCCGCAAATGCTAAGTGGTAAAGAAATAGTCCAAAAGCCGCGTACAGAATCCTTACGTCGCCGTGAGCAAAGGCAACACTTGGTATGCACGTCAGCAATACCATTGATAACCATGATAAGTGTTTGTTTGGGTTAATCATCTTTTCTCGGTTCAACTCGCTTATAATGGGTTTCCGTATACAAGGAACTTGTTCCCTATATACGGAATTAGCAGCCTATATAGGGAACCGCAAAATTCCTTATATAAGCAACTTTTGCGGTTGGTTCCTGTTATCAAAAGTTGCTTATATAGGTAACTTTGGGCCGGTTTGCCGTCGTGCTACTCATTTAAAATCCTCTCAACCAACTCGGCATCATTCCTGATGGCTCCGAACTGTACCCGCCAGATTTTCTCTTCCGGATTCCATCGTCCGCCAGCCGCCTTCAGCTTGTCCCGAAGAGCTATCTTTGTGAACGGAACCATTACCGCGACAATGTCCCTGTCACGATGCCGCATGTTGGGGTTGCACGGTCGTTCGTCAACAATGATTTCGGCTGTTTTTATTCTGACCTGCCGGATTTCGTCATAGCGGTACCGAACGCACAGGAGTCTTTCCCCGAACTGCTCCACTAATCGTCTGGTACCCTTCTGACCCGGTTTCAGGTGGCTATGGGCTTTCATGTCCTTCAACATGGGAAACCTCGTGACTGTAGGAAATTTAAAATGAATGCATTCTTACGTGTTTGTACTGATGTTTGTCAAGGTCTGAGGTGTATTATTCTAAAAATATACTTACAAAAAAGCCGCGCTACCTTTGCAGGTAAAGCGCGGCTTTTTTGCCGTCAGCTTATTTTGAGGACTCTACGTTATTTGCCTCCGCCGAGCGTTTTGTACAGAGTCACCAGACTGGCCAGACTGGCCTGGCGTGTGCTGATAAGCCCCTGCTGGGCGCCGTAGAGGGAACGCTGGGAGTCGAGCACCGTCAGGTAACTGTCCACTCCTTTGTCAAAGCGTGCACGGGAAAGCTTGTGGCTTTCGGATGTGGCGTCAGTCAGCGACTGTTGGGCGGCAAGTTGTTCATTGATGGTACCGCTCTGGGCCAGGGCATCGGCAACTTCACGAAAGGCGTTCTGAATAGCCTTTTCGTACTGGGCGATTGCGATGTCACGATCCACTTCGGCCACTTTCAGATTGGCCTTGTTGGTGCCTCCGTCGAAGATGGGTATGGAGATGCGGGGGGCAAAGCTCCAGGCGGCGGAGCCGCTTTTGAAGAGGCCGGAGAGTTCGTCGCTGCCGAAGCCGACCGACGAGACCAGGGTTATCCGGGGAAAAAATGCCGCCCGGGCCGCGCCTATGTTGGCATTGTACCCTTTAAGCTGACTTTCGGCCTGCAGAATGTCTGGGCGATTCAGCAGCACGCCGGATGGCAGACCGGGAGTAATATTTTTAAGCGATGTCAGCGATTCGGACAGTGTCTGCGGCAGTAGGTTCGCCGGGACGGGCGAGCCGACCAGGAAGCTGAGCGCATTTTCGTCCTGAGCTACCTGCGCTGTGTAGCGGGCAATATCGACACGGGCTGCATCAAGAGTGGTTCGGGCCTGATTCAGCACAAGAGAGTTGGAAACGCCGGCGTCGAAGCGGCTCTTGATCAGCCGGTATGCTTCCTGCTGGTTGGCAAGGGTATCTTTCGCCAGCTGCAGCCTCTCGCGGTCGGCGGCATAGGCAAGCCAGCTTGAGGCAACCTGGGAAACCAGCGTGAGCTGCACACTCTTCTGCGCCTGCTCCGTGGCAAAGAACTGCTCAAGGGCCTGGTCTTTCAGGCTCTGCACCCGTCCGAACAGGTCCAGTTCATATGAGATCAGCCCGGCGCTGACATTGTACTGTTGGGCGTCCCTTGCCTTTCCCGTGCCGGAGAGTGTTTCGGGAATGCGCTGGAAATTTGCTCCGGCAGCAGCCTCAAACTTGGGGAGCTGGTCGGCGCTTTTGATCTGGTACAGCGCCCGGAAACGCTCGATGTTGAGCGCTGCAACCTTCAAATCACGGTTGTTCTTGAGGGCCTGCTCAATCAGTTTGTTCAGTTTGGCATCGACAAAAAACTCCTGCCACGGAATCGTTGCCACCTCTTTTTGCGGCGGCCCTGCGGCGTCAGCCGGAGCCGCCGCGGGAGTCTGCCAGGCGGCGGGTACCGGTGCCGCGGGTTGGCTGTATTTCGGGGCCAGGGTGCTACAGCCGTTAAGAAACAGTGCCGCCCCCAGCGGGAGGCAGAGTGCTGTTGTTATCCGTCGAATCGGTGTCATGTCAGTGTACCTCCACAGCGGGTTCCGCGTCTGGCAGCTTGGCCGTCTTCTTGGCAAACATCTTGGAAATCAGCACGAAGAAAAACGGAATGAAAAGCAGGTCGATAAAGGTGGCCGAGAGCAGACCGCCGGTGACGGCGGTGCCGATGGCATTCTGGGCCGCAGCGCCCGCGCCTTTGGTCAGCGCCAGCGGCAGGGTACCGAAAAAGAAGGCCAGCGAGGTCATGATGACCGGGCGGAGCCTGATCTTCACCGCAGACAGGGTTGCCTCCACCAATTCGTGTCCCTCAAGCATCTGCTGCTTGATGAACTGGATGATCAGGATGGCGTTCTTGGTGGAGAGCCCGATCGTGGTCAGAAGCCCGATCTGGAGATAGACGTCGTTGGGGAGTATCCGCAGCGACACCGCCGTAATGGCCCCCACCAGCCCCAGCGGCAGCATGAGCAGGTTGACAAACGGGATGGTCCAGCTTTCGTACAATGCCGCCACCGCGAGGAAGACCACCAGTAGCGAGATGGCATAGAGAGCTGGCGCCTGAGCACCGGCATTTTTTTCCTCATAGGAGAGGCCGGTCCATTCGTAGCCGATTCCCGGCGGCAATTGGGCAGCCATCTTCTCCATCTCTTTCATCGCCTCGCCGGTGCTGATACCGGGCGCGGCCTGTCCCATGATCTCCACGGAGGATATGCCGTTGTACCGTTCAAGACGCGGCGAACCATACTGCCAGCGGGCGGTGGCAAAGGCGGAGAACGGCACCATTTCGCCTTTGTTGTTGCGCACATACCAGCGGCCTATGTCTTCGGGCAGCATGCGGTACTTTGCCTCGGCCTGCAGGAACACCTTCTTGACCCGGCCGTTCTGGATGAAGTCGTTGACGTAGGAGCTGCCCCAGGCGGTTGCCAGAACATTATTGACGTCGGCGATTGATACCCCGAGCGCTCCCGCCCGCACATCATCGATGTCGAGCTTGAACTGGGGGGAATCGTCCTGGCCGTTGGGGCGCACCGCGACCAGTTTCGGATTTTTCATGGCCATGCCGAGCATCATGTTGCGGGCCTCCATCAGCTTTTCATGCCCGATGCCGCTACGATCCTGCAGCATGAAGTCAAAGCCGTTGGCCTGCCCCAGTTCAACAACCGCCGGTGGTGAAAAGGCAAAAGCCAGGCCGTCCTTGAAGCGGGAGAACGCACCCATGGCGCGCCGGGCAACCGCCGGGGCCTTCAAGTTCTTGTCCTGGCGAAGGTCCCAGTGTTTGAGCCTGACAAAGGCAAGTCCCATGTTCTGGCCGCGACCGGCAAAACTGAAGCCGGCTACGGTGATGACCGCCTCCACCGCTTTTTCCTCCTTCTCCAGGAAATGCTTCTCCAGCTGCCGGACCACCGCGATGGTCCGCTCCATGGTGGCGCCGGCCGGCAGCTGCACCTGGCAGACGATGAACCCCTGGTCCTCGTCCGGGAGGAAGGCGG
>Ga0209212_1005168_pt1 | contig 15740 bp, 11 predicted proteins | sample RifGroC2_FD_183996 | JGI IMG/M metagenome (GOLD analysis project Ga0209212, IMG submission 183996) | Groundwater microbial communities from Rifle, Colorado, USA - Groundwater C2 (SPAdes) (version 2) | ecosystem: Environmental > Aquatic > Deep subsurface > Groundwater | place: Rifle, Colorado... | reverse complement strand
ATTCTCGTCCTCTTCGAAGATAGTGGAGATCTACACTATCTTCGAAGAGGACGAGAATATCTATTTAGTGTTCGAGCACGTGGACGGGCAGACCCTGGACCTGGTGCTGAACAAGGAAATGCGCATCCCTTTCGACAGGGCCCTGCAGATGTTCGGCGAGACCGCCGGGGCGCTGGCCTATGCCCACGCCAAGAACGTGGTGCACAGGGACCTGAAGCTTTCCAATATCATGCTTTCCGCCGAGGGGAATATTAAAGTGATGGATTTCGGCCTGGCCAGGCATGCCAGGGAGTCCCTGGCCCGCGTCTCTAACGCCGAGATCGTCGGCTCGCCCGCCTATATGGCCCCCGAGCAGGAGCTCGGCGTGTCCTCAGTTGAATCCGACATCTATTCCCTCGGCGTCTGCCTCTACGAGGCCCTCAGCGGCGTGCTGCCCTTCCAGGGCCCGGATTTCCACCACCAGAAGACACACAGGACCTACCAGCCGCTGTCCGACATGCTTCCCGCCCTGCCGAAGGGCATAGACGCGCTGGTTGGCCGCTGCCTCTCCCCGGCCCCGGAGGAGCGCTTCCACAGCGCCGAAGACTTCCGCCGGGCCCTCAACGAGATAGCGTAAAGAAAGTTAGTTATATATAAAAAAGAACAGCCGGCTCGTTAGCCGGCTGTTCTTTTTGGACGATGGACGGTTAGTTCAGTTCCGGGAGCGGCACGCACTCTATCCAGGCCTGGACCTGCTCTATGCTGGCGCCGGGGCCGGGAGCCACGCAGTTCTCGCGCTTCACCGCTACGGGGTAGCCGAAGAACTGGCCGCGGCGTTTCGCGAGCGCCGAACTCACAAGGTCGAAGGCCTTGTCGGATTCGCCGACCGTAATCGTTATGGTGGCGGCTTTATACGAAGCGGCTTTGACGGGTACGCCGTGGGCGGTGCCGAGGCTCTTCATGCAGGGGGCCAGCATGGCCAGGGCGTCTTTCATGAGGGGCTGCATGATGAAGACATTGTCCACCGAGGAGCAGCCTTCGTAGTCCTCGAAGCGGCGCGCCGAAGTGGCGGCCTTGGGGAAGGGCGAAGTGATGGGGCGGATGATGTGGGTGGCGCAGGCGCCGGCCGGCTCGCCCGTGGAGAAGTCGGGCTTTACCGCGGGCTCGGTCAGGATGGCGCCGCTCTGGCACTTGAAGAGGCATTTATTGTTCTTGAACTCGGTGAACACGCAGTAGTCCAGCGTGGTCTGGTTCGGCTGGGGGAAGGGATTGTGGTTATTGTTTATCTGGTTCCAGATGGTCCCGGCGTCCACGGGGGGCAGCTGGGGGGCGCGGTCTTCGGCGCCGGCGGCGGCGGCCAGGCCGAGCACGGCCGAAATGGTTATCAAGGCGTTCTTAAAGGTCATTTATCGTCTCCTGTTTCCTGTCTGCTTCCTTAATATAATAGGAAAACCCCGCCCCGCTCCGCATAAGGCCTAGGACCCGCTTTTTTATAGGCCGCCGGACCCATGCCCAAAATCAATAAGCCGGTGCGCGGTCTATTTTTTTATCTTGAAGAGTTTGGAGTATTCCAGGGCGAAGCCGGTGGTGAGGTTGGAGGCGGAGCCGGGGAGTTTTTTGCCGGTGGCCATGAAATAATTGACGAAGGGGCTGAGCATGATGTCGCCGTAGAGGCGGGTGCTCAGTTTCAGGTTCAGCTGCAGCCTTTGTTTCAGGTCGTAGACCGTGTCGAAGCGGCTGGCGGCGAAGTTGCGGTAGGTCCCGTCGGCGCTGAGCATAAGGGCGGTGCCGGGTATGGGCGCGCCGAGCCTGAAGCCGGCCTCGACGGCGAACATATTGCGGGCCGGGCGGTAGGTGTAGCTCTGCTCCGTGATAAGGCCGGCGTAAAGTTCCTGTATGACCGCGCCTTCGAAAAGCTTCAACCCCGCGCCGCCGCGCAGCACCTTCCTGAGCGGCAGGGGCTCCGTCCTGGAGAATTCGGTGTCGTAGGCGGCGGAAGCGTAGGGACCGATCACCAGCGGGCCGAGCTTGCCGTTGAAGCTGCGCATGCGGTACAGCAGTTCGCTCTCGTAGACCAGCTGGTCCACGCTTTCCGTGGTCAGGCGCGGCTGGCCCCTCGGGCGCAGCACGGTCTTGCCGTAATCGGCGGAAATTCCGGTGTCCAGCCTGAACTTCCCGGAATAGTATTCCGAGAAAAGCCTGCCGGAGCCCTGTATCCGGGTCTGGTTCACCGCGCTGAGGAGCGATTCGTTTATCTGGCCGTAAGCGGCGGGGCCGGTGACGCCGGTGTTCACCATCTGCAGCGACAGGCTGCGGAGGTTGATGCGCCAAACGGGGCGGGGGACGGGAAGATTTTTGACCTGCTCCCAGACCCCGGCCTCCCAGGCCTGGCGCGAGGCCGCTTTTTCTTTAAGCTCTTTAAGGGCGTTTATCACCGTAGCGTGCAGGGAGGCCGGTTCAGCGTGACGCCTTTTAACGGGCTTGATGAAAGGCTTGCCGGCGGCCAGGCTGGCCGGCAGGGCCGTCAGATAAAGTTCGGCCGGGCTCAGGGGCAGGGCCGCCACCCGGCCGCTCTTATCCACTCCGGAGAGGGCGTAATATTCCACCCCGGCATAGTCCTGCGGGGAATAATAATCCGTCCTGTCCGGAACCCGCTTGTTCGCCAGTTTGCTGAGGTAGGAGCCCGGCACCAGCGCCAGCTCCAGCGGTTCATCCGGCCCCAGCCAGGTCTTTACCATTGCGGTGGGGACGTCCCCCAGGACGCTGCTCGAAAAAGGGTTCACCTTTAGTACCGCGACTTCGGCCCGGAATTTTTTACGGATAAGGGAGGCGGCCAGATTGAAAAAATCGGGGATGCCGTACATGGCCCGGCTGGCCCGCCCCGGCGCGTTCAGGCCGCGCTGGTCTGGCAGCAAAGTGTCCCCGGTGCCCAGGAAATGCCTTACGATTCGCTCCTTCATATAATTCTGCTCGCGGTAGAACAGCGGCTCTCTGCCGTCCTCCGGCGGGGGCAGGGTCTCTATGGCGGTCAGGGCGCCGCGCGGGCCCAGCTCGAAGCGCAGCGTGCCGGAGCCTTTCGAGTCCGGGAAAACGGTAAGCGCCGGGCCGGTATGGGTTTCCTTCTCCCAGTTGCGCAGTTCCACCCTGGTTTTTTTCGCGCTTTCATTATCCCAGCTCTTTGGCCCTATCAGCGCGTCGATGCCGCGCACGCCCAGGATCCAGCCGAGCTCTTCGCGGTGAAGGAAAGAGACAGCCACCACTATCTTCGCCTTGTGCTCCCCGCGCAGGGTGTTTATCAGCGTGTAGAGTGCTTTTTCGTCCTTGGGGTCCTCTACCGTAAAGGGCGAGCCGGCCAGCCCGGCCAGTATGGCGGAATTGGAGGGGATAAGCGAGATGAAAGCCACGGTGACGCCGCCTATCTTGCGCAGGGCGTACGGTTTTATGAAGCGCGCCAGTTCGGGGTCCGAGACTTTGAGGTTGGAGCAGATGAGCTCGGCCGTGGAAGAGGACAACTTGAGCAGCCCGTCCCTGGACCAGCGCCAGAAATTCCCCAGGTCGTCCGGTTCCAGCGCGGCTATGTCGGTACCGGCGGCGGTCATATAATCCAGGGTCCTGGCTGGGCCGGTCTTCAGGACGACGCCGGCCAGCTGGCCGCCGGCGCCCAGGCTGAGCAGGACGCCGGAGGTCTTGTCGGCGGAGTCCTCTATCATCTTCCTGGGCAGGCCGCTGAGGCCCATGGGGATGGAGATCCCGGTGAAGAGCAGGGGGCGGCCGTGCATGACGGCGCGGTTCTCCATTTTAATTGTGGGTTCCCAGAGCGGGGTTTCCCTCCTGGAAGGGATATAAAGGGACCTGAACTTCAGGCCGGAGGGGGAGAGACCGGTCATGATCTTCGCCGGCAGCCGCTCTACGCTGAAATAGGCGCTTACGGAATATTCGATGTCGGCGAAAACTTTCTCCAGCAGGTCCTGCGGGGGCAGGAGTATCGAGTGCCCTCCCGCTATGACCTCCACCTCGCTTTCGAGGGCGTAATCCGTGGTCCGGTTGAGCTCTTCCGGGCTGAGGGCCTCCGGGCCTTCCAGCAGGAACCGGTTCCCCTTGGTATAGGTTATGGCCGTGGAGGAGCTTTCGGGCTTGATGGCCGCGGTGGAGTTGATGATCTCCTCCACGGTCTGGGCGAGGTCGAAGGTTATGCGGTAATCGTGGCTGAAATAATAGATGGAAGCCGTTCCTGCGCGGGCCGGGAGCGCCAGGGCGGTGAGGAGGAGGAGGGCTAAAAGCGCGCGCATTAATTCAATATTATCATTTTTAGTTTTTCACTTGAGGCCCCCGGCTTTTAAAACCCGCCTCCGGCGTTTTAGTTTTATATAATCTTTTTGGCGGCCCGCTGCCCGCCCGCGTTGAATTCCAGGAGGACCTGCCAATGAAAGCCCTTGTGAAAGCTAAAGCCGAAAAAGGCCTGTGGCTGCAGGATGTGCCGAAGCCGGTTATCGGGGACAATGACGTCCTCATCAAGATAAAGAAGACGGCTATCTGCGGCACGGATATCCATATTTACCAGTGGGACGACTGGGCGCAGAAGACCATCCCCGTGCCGATGCATGTCGGCCACGAGTTCGTGGGGGAGATAGTCGAGCTGGGCAAGTTCGTGCAGGGGCATTTCGTGGGCGAGCGGGTTTCGGGCGAGGGGCATATCGTCTGCGGGCACTGCCGCAACTGCAAGGCCGGCCACCGCCATCTCTGTATCAACACCAAGGGCATAGGCGTGAACAAGCCCGGCTGCTTCGCCGAGTACCTTGCTATGCCGGCGGAGAACGTTTTTTCCATCCCCGAGGGGGTTTCCGACGACGAGGCTTCCATCCTGGACCCGCTTGGCAATGCGGTGCACACGGCGCTGTCCTTCGATATGATAGGGGAGGACGTGCTGATCACTGGAGCTGGCCCGATAGGGATTATGGCCGGCGCGATCGCGAACCATGTGGGAGCGCGCCATGTGGTCATTACCGACGTGAACGACTACCGGATGGACCTGGCCCGCAAGCTGGGGATAAAGACGGTGGTGGATTCCCGGAAGGAGAAGCTGCCGGACGTGATGAAGAAGCTGGGGATGACCGAGGGTTTCGACGTGGGGCTGGAGATGAGCGGCAACCCGCAGGCTTTTAACGACATGATAGCGGCGGTGAAGATGGGGGCGCATATTTCGCTGCTGGGGATCCTCCCTTCGGATACGACCATCCCGTGGAACCAGGTTATTTTCAAGGCTTTGTTCCTGAAGGGGATCTATGGCCGGGAGATGTTCGAGACCTGGTACAAGATGTGCGCGATGCTGACGAGCGGCCTGGACATAAAGCCGGTGATAACGCATCACTTCCCGGCTAAGGATTTCAAGGAAGGGTTCGAGATCATGTCTTCCGGGAAGTCCGGGAAGATCATACTGGACTGGACGGGGATTTAGAGGGGAAGCGGTTTCGCTTACTCACGTCATGGATGCGTAGTCGGGGCGGCAAGGGTATGGGCCCTTCGCTCACGGCGTCGCGCACACCGTGCGCGCGCCTCCTCTCTCGCCCTCCGCGCTTATGCAAGCGTCGGGCTCCGAGAGGTCGCTCAGAACCCATACCCTTGCCGCCCCTCCGGCGAAACCGCAATAGGGAGAAAGATTTATGAAATACCACGACAACTTTGACAGGTTATGTGAAGCGATGGAAGGGCCGGGGGCTTTTCTGGTCGTTGAAGACAAGAAAGGCCGCGTTAATGTTATGACGATAGGGTGGGCGCAGGAGGGGGTTATCTGGGGGGAGCCGATACTGAGCGTGCTGGTGCGGCCGGTGCGGTATACGCATGGGATGATGGAGAAAGCGGCGCATTTCAGCGTTTGCGTGCCGCGGCGGGGGGAGATGAAGAAGGAGCTGGCTTTCTGCGGCACTAAGTCCGGACGTGAGTACGATAAGGTGCGCGCCTGCGGGCTGAAGCTTAAAGAGGGCGTGGTCAAGGATTTGAAGTATATCGACGGCTGCGGGCTGGTTTACCAGTGCGAGATGTTCGGGAAGACGGACCTGAAGAGGGAAGGGCTGCCGGCCGCGACGCTGAAGAAATATTATGCCGCGGACGAGAAGCCGCATACGCTTTATTTCGGGAAGATACTGAAGGCGGAGCAACATAAATGAGAACTTCCAGGCTGGCCGCTTTACTGCTTGCGGCGTTTTTTATTTCCGGCTGCGGCATGGCGAAGCAGAAAGCGGCGGACTACTACCTGGGCAAGGCGCGCAAGACGGCGCTGGCCCAGAACCCGCCCCAGGCGGCGGTGGAGGCGGCTTTCTCCGATATCGAGAAGGCGCTGTCCTATGCGCCGGAGTCCGGGCAGGCCGTGGAGCTGCTGGGCCGCCTGGCCGACGCGGCCTCGAAGAACGGTTTCGCGGGCGCGCAGGAGCTGGAGGCCTCGGCGCTTAAAAAAGCCCTGGCGGCCAGCCCGCTTAACTGGAGCGCAAGGGAGTCGCTTATAAATTATTTCGCCGCGAGGGGCGACACCGGCGGGCTCGAGGCCATGGCCGCCCAGGCCCAGGAACTGTCGGCCTCGGGCGGGGAAGGCCAGCGCTATTGCGCCCTGCTGGCGGGCCTCGCCGCGCGCGCCTCGGCCCTGCCCTGGCTGGAGTCGGAGGCTTATCTGAGCCTTAATAAAGAACCTGAGGCGCTTTTTGAAAAAGCCGCGGCTTATGAAGCGGGCGTGGTCAAGGTGCGGGCCATGAAGGCCGAGCTGGAGAAAATGGCGGCTTCCGATACCGGCGTGAAAAAATTCGCGCCTGCCGCCCTCGTCTCCGCTTCTGAAGTGGCCGTGGCCGACGCCCTGCGCGACCCAGGGGCCGTGGCGGCTGTCGCCGCCTTCAATGCCAGGGCCGGTTCGGACAAGGCTTTCCGCAAGGCCGTGGAACTGACCGTGCAGGGGAACGCTGCGCTGGTCAAAAAGGAATATTCGCAGGCCCGCGCTTACTACCAGGGGGCGCTTAACCATTATCCCGCTCTCATTGACGCCCGCCGGCAGCTGGCTGAAACCGATTTCCAGGAAGGGGCTTCGCTGGCCGCTGTCGGCGAGAACCAGAAGGCGGCCGCCCAGCTGCTTTACAAAGCCTACGGCGGGGCCTCGGCGGTGATAAACGAAGCTTTAAAGACCGGGAACCTTATCCCTTTCATTAAACCTGCCAGGTTCCTGGGCGAAACTTATTCCCTCAAGGCCGCCGACCTGGCCGCGCTGCGCGCCGTGGAAGGCAAGCGCCTTAAGAATACGGCCAAACTGGAAGCCGATTTCAAGTCCGCCCTGGACGAGGCGCTCAAGCTCAACCCGGAAGGCCGCCTGGCCCGGGAGCTGCTTGAGCGCTATACGAAAGAAGGTTTTTAAAGGGGGGAAATGCTCGGTAAAATCGGGTTTGCCGGTCTGCTGCTGGCCGCGCTTTGCGCGGGCGCGACGCTTTGCCGGGCGCAGGCGCCGGCGGCCTCTACTGCCGCCCCTGTCAATGTCCAGAGCCCGCTCATGCTTTCCTTCTCGAAAGATTCCTATTCCTCGCGGGTCGGCCTGGACTATTCGATCAGGTGGGATTTTTCCGACCTGGCTTCCTTCAAGCCGGGGCTCGGCATCATTTACTCCGGGATAAAAGCGGTCACGAACTGGGATATAACCGAGAATACCCGCCTGGATTACTACGGCTTCAAGACCAACCCCTGGCGGCTTATCATAGCCAGGGAGAGAAAAAGCCCAGTGGCGGCGGAGACCCCGGCCTCGCCTGGCGGCGGCGGGGTGGTAAGCCCCGTTACGCCGGAATACCGCAAGCGGGTGCGGCTTTCGGTTTCGCCGCTGGTGGACGATATCAAAAGGAATTTCGACGACGGGCTCAGGGGTTTCCTGCTGCGCAGTTCCCTCAAGGAACTGTCGCCGGAATGGGAGAGGATGGGCGACGCCAACAGGCAGGCTTTCGTCAAAGACGTCCTTTCCGTGAACGTCTGGGGCGTTCCGCTGCCCGGAGTGAGCGAAGCGAAACAGGGCCTGGAATATCTCAGCGAGCCGGGCAAGAAACCGGCGAACGGCAAGCACCAGCCATTCACTATCAGCACCCAGCCGGCGGGCAACCACCGATAATTTTAAACAGCCACAGCGCCTTTGCCCTCCGAGCCGTCTATGCGGATGTCCAGGGGGGTTTCGAAGCGCAGGTGGCGGATATAGGAAAATTCCTGCACCGGCTTGAGCGCCTTTATCCGGTCCCAGTTTATGAAAGACTCGGGGCCGGTTTCATTTATCGTGAAATAGCCGATGCCGAGCGAGGTCACGTTGTGGAAGAAGTGGGTGCCGTAGGACGGGTCCACTACCAGGTCGCCGTAGGCCGCCTCGATTATGATCCTGGAATTCGAGATATGGTGCCATTTCACCGGTATGCCCAGCAGCGGGTCGCTCGAGCCCCAGCGGCCCGGCCCTATGATTATATAGGAGCGGCCCTCGGCGCGCAGGCGCGCGTTCAGCTCGCCTATCTGCTCGGCTATATCGCGGGTCTTGAGCGCGTCGAAAGTCTCGGGGGTCACGTAGATCAGGTCCGTGATATCGCGGTGGGAGCCGTTCCCCAGGGCCTGGGCGCTGAGGAGGAGCAGGCTTTCCGGCCTGAGGTCCTTCAGGGTCACCTTTTTTATCTGGCTGCGCGAGACCATCGGCCGCATCTGCAGGATATTGAAGGAGGCCGCCCCGGATACCGGGTCGTAATCGCAGGCGAATTCCATCTCAATATTGCAGCCCATCGCCTCGCGGCCCAGCGCCGAGAGCGTGTTCAGGATCTCCGAAAGCGGTAGCGCGTCGTTCTTCAGAATGGGCGCGAAGGTGATCAGCCGGCGGCCCGGCTCCGAGATATTGTCCGAGACGCGGTCGTTCTCGGTGGAGTAAGTCGAGCCGACCAGTTCGAGCGAGCCGTCCTTTTCCGCCTCCTCTATGCCCGCCGCTTCCAGCGCCGGCTCTTCTTCGTAGCCCAGCGGGGTTTCGGAGGGCGCGGTCCGGAGCGCTATGAATTTTTTCTGGGAGTTGGCCAGGAAATCCCCTATGGTGCAGAACTGGTGGAGGTTCTGCGGGTGGCTGGGCGAGAAGCGCAGCGCGTTGTAGCCTTCCACGATGGTCTTGCCCAGGCCGAGCGCGATATGGGAGATGGGGTCTTCCGCCCTGAGCGGCGGCACCGGGTAATAGTTGTAGGACTGGACCACCCCGGCGAAGGCCGGGTAATAGCGGCCGCCGGGGTAGGCCCGGCCCACTACGCGCTGTATCACCACCGCCATCTTTTCCTCGTCGATGATGAGCGGGTTGAGCTTGCGGTAGCCCCGCGCCTCGCGCGAGAACACTGAGGCGTAGACGAACTTCACCGCCCGCGAAAGCTCGTCGAGGCGGCGGGCCGGGTCCGGGTGGTTATTGGCCAGCATGTAGGTCTTGTAGACGCCGGCGAAAGGCTGGGTCTTTGAGTCTTCCAGCAGGGACGAGGACCTGACGGCCAGCGGCCCGTCGAGCTTCTCGATCAGGGCCTCCAGGTCGCGCATCACGTATTCCGGCAGCCGGGCCCTCTCGAAAAGGGCGGCCACCTGGGCGTTGTCCTGGTTCTCGTTGAGCTGCGAATCCAGCCCGCTCTGCTCCATGAAAAAGTCGAAGACGTCCGAGGCAATCACCACGGTATTCGGGACGGTGACCGTCACCCCGGGCCAGCGGGTCTCCAGGTCGGTCTTGCTCAGCAGGAAATCCACGAAAGCCAGGCCCCTGGCCTTGCCGCCGATGGAGCCGGAGCCGATCTTGGAGAAGGGCGTGGTGTCGTCGAAGAGCTTGCGGTCGAACTTCAGCACCGTACCCAGCTGGGTCTTGTAGATGAACTGGTGCATTGATTCGATCAGGTACTTGCGCAGCTCCTCGGGGTTGTTGAACTCCGAGATCTTCCTGGGCCTGATGTGGTAGGCCATCTCGAATTCGGTGCGCGCGAACAGCCACTTCGAAAAGTGGTTGCTGCCGGAGTGGTAAAGCACGGACTCTATGGGCACCACCTTCAGCAGCTTGAGCATGGTGGTCAGGTCGGCAGCGCGGGCCAGCTCCACGCCGCTCTTGTCGGCGAAAATGAAGTCCCCGAAGCCGAAATAGCGCAGGATGAAGGCGCGCAGCTGCTTCGAGAGGTCGGGCGCCGACTTGTGCATGAAAGAGGCGCCCAGCGCGCCGGCCGCCGGGGCGAACTTGGCGCTGAAGGACTGGAGCAGGACCGGCATATCCGGGTTGTCGCTCTTTATGTTCTTGGTGAGGGTCAGCCCGGCCTCCTGGTTTGAGACCTCGTTCATGGGGTACTCGATGTCGGTGATGACGCCGAGCAGGTTGGTCTTGTACTTCTCGTATATCTCCCAGGCCTCCTCGTAAGTGCTGCAGAAAAGAACCTTGGGCCTGGCGCGCATGCGCATGATCTTTTTCGCCGGGTTCAGCTCCTCGGTCATCACTATCTGCGTCTGCTTGAGCAGCTCCGTGTAGATGACCGGCAGGTAGGAGGAGTAGAACTTGATATTGTCCTCCACCAGCAGCACCGCCTGCACGCCCACCTTCGAGTCCTGCCCGAAATTGCGCTTGTCCTCGATGACGTTTATGATGGCCGAGAAAATGCGGGTGTCGCCGCTCCAGAGGTAGACTCCGTCGGCCAGGGCGAGGGTCTGTTCGGGGATGGCCTTGATATCCTGGATATTGAAGGAAAGGAGCACCACCGGCAGCGTCTGGCGCCCGGCCTTCAGGCTGCGGAAGAATTCCGCCATGTCGGTCTCGCCCACCTGGATCATGGCTATCACCAGGTCGTAGGAGCCGTCCTCGAGCTTCTCCAGGGCCTGTTCGCAGGTGGCCACGCGGGTGATCCTGGGGGCCGAGCGGGGGGAATAGTTCTGCATCGCGCCGAAAAGGGCCTCGTTGAGCCTGTCGTCGTCGGCCAGCAGGAAGGAGTCATAAAGCGAGGCCACCAGGAGGACGTTCTTTATCCTGTACGGCATCAGCTTCTCGAAACCGCCGAATTCCATCTCGTAATCGCCGGGGCGTTTAGCAGTGTTCATGGGGATTATTTTACAAAACTATGTTTGTGCCGTAACAAGCGCTATGCGCATCAGACGGCCTAAACTTGCGCGCCGGCCGGCTTTGTATCTGGGTCAATAAGGGAGGGTGATTTTAGGCCGGGAGGCGATTGATATTAATGGGTTGCCAAGTCGCGCCGAGATACTTATAATAATTCTATGCAGCAGCTTCAGTTTTTAGGAGAACAAAAATGGAAAAGCCCTCGTTGAAGACCAAATGCCCTAATTTTTCTTCCGGACCCTGCGCCAAAAGGCCGGGCTGGACCGTGGACGCGCTGAAGAACGCCCTGGTGGGCCGCTCCCACCGCTCCAAGGAAGGCAAAGCCCGCCTGCAGGAAGTCTCCGACCGCATGAAGAAAGTGCTGGGCCTGCCCGCCGATTACCGCATAGGCGTTGTGGCGGCCTCCGACACCGGCGCCGTGGAACTCGCGATGTGGACCATGCTCGGCTCCCGCCCGGTGGATATCTTCGGCTGGGAATCCTTCGGCAAGGGCTGGATCAGCGACGCGGTGAAATACCTCAAGCTCCCCAAGGTCAACGAGTACAAGGCCGATTACGGCAAACTCCCGGACCTGAAGAAAGCCAACCCCGCCAACGACATCATTTTCACCTGGAACGGGACCACCTCCGGGGTGAAGGTCCCGAACCTGGACTGGCTGCCGGCCAACCACGAGGGCATAGTCATCTGCGACGCCACCTCCGGCGTTTTCGCCATGGAGATGGACTTCAAGAAACTCGACGTGGTCACCTTCTCCTGGCAGAAAGTGCTGGGCGGGGAAGCCGCGCACGGCGTCATCATCCTGTCGCCCAAGGCCGTGAAGCGCATGGAAGAGCAGAACCCGAAGATCACCTGGCCCGTGCCGAAGATCTTCCGGCTCGTGGACGAAAAAAAGCTCCTGCCCGGCGAGCTGGAATACAATACCGTCAATACCCCGTCGATGCTCTGCGTCGAGGACGCGATAGACGCCCTGAAATGGGCGGAAAGCATCGGCGGCAGCCCCGCTCTGGTAAAGCGCTCAAACGCCAATCTGGCCGCTTTCGAAGGTTGGGTGGCCAAGTCCGACTGGATAGACTTCCTGGCCGAATCAAAGGAGATCCGCTCCAACACCTCCGTCTGCTTCAAGATAAAGGCCGACTGGTTCCTCAAGCTGGCCGACGAGGAAAAGACCAAGGCCGCCAAAAAGATCACCTCCCTGCTGGATAAGGAAGGCGTGGCCTACGATATCAACTCTTACGGGAAAGCCCCGGCCGGCATCCGCGTCTGGTGCGGCGCCACCGTGGAGACTTCCGATATAGAAGCGCTGACCCCGTGGCTCGACTGGGCCTATGAAGCGGTAGCCAAAGAATACGCCAAGGAGGCCGTGAAATGAGCAAGGTCCTTATAGCCGACAAAGCCGATCCACTCTGCGAGAAAGTGCTGAAAGACCGCGGCCTCGAAGCCGTGGTGAAGACCGGGATGAAGCCGGAAGAGCTCAAAGCCTGCGCCCACGAGTTCGACGCCATCATCGTCCGCTCCGCCACCACCCTCACCCGCGAGATCATAGAGGCCGCCAAGAACCTGAAGGCCGTGGCCCGCGCCGGCTCCGGCGTGGATAATATCGACGTCCTGGCCTGCATCGAGAAAAAAGTTCTGGTGATGAACACGCCTTTCGGCAATACCGTTTCCACCGGCGAGCACGCTATAGCCATGATGATGGCGCTGGCGCGCCATATCCCGCAGGCCAGCGCCTCCACCCACGCCGGCAAATGGGAGAAGAAGAAGTTCGAGGGCGTGGAGATAACCGGCAAGACCCTCGGCGTAGTGGGCTGCGGCAATATCGGCGCCGTGGTGGCCGACCGCGCCAGGGGCCTGAAGATGAACGTGATCGTTTTCGACCCCGTGATGAACGCCGAGCGCGCCCGCGAGCTGGGAGTGAAGATGGTGACCCTGGACGAGCTGTACGCTAAATCCGACTTCATCACCTACCACGTGACCATCAACCCCGCCACCAAGGGCATGCTCAACAAGGAAGCCATCGCCAAGATGAAGAAAGGCGTGCGCCTTATCAACTGCGCCCGCGGCGGCATCATGGTGGAAGAGGATATCAAGGCAGGCATCGAGAGCGGCCACATCGCCGGCTTCGCCTGCGACGTTTACGCCAAGGAGCCCGCCACCGAGCATATCTTCTTCGGCATGGAAAAAGTGATCTGCACTCCCCACATCGCGGCGTCCACTAAAGACGCCCAGGTGACCGTGGCCAGGCAGGCCGCCGAGCAGATAGCCGACTATCTCCTGAACGGCAAGCGCACCCACGCCGTGAACGGGGACAAGATATAGGAACCTATGGCAAAGCTACCGCTGTTCACCCCGATCTACGGCATCCGCCCCGCCAAGGGCAAGGCCCAGGAAATAATAGCTCCGCCCTATGACGTGATGGATTCAGAGGAAGCCCGTGAATTCGCCAAAGGCAAGCCCCTCAGTTTCCTCCACGTTTCCAAGGCCGAGATAGACCTGCCGCCCGGCACCGACGTGCATTCCGAGGCCGTCTATAAGAAAGCCGCCGAGAACTTCCAGAAAATGCTGGCCGAAGGCCTGCTGGTGAGGGAGAAAAAGCCCTGCTTCTACGTCTACCGCCTGCAGATGGGCCGGCATATACAGACCGGCCTGGTGGTAGGCGCCTGCGTGGACGACTACGACGCCAACCGCATCCGCAAGCACGAATTCACCCGCCCGGTGAAGGAAGACGACCGCGTCAACCAGATAAAGTACGTGAAAGCCCAGACCGGGCCCGGCCTTATCGCCTATAAGCAGGTCCCCGAAGCGGACGCTATCATTAAAAAGACCGTGCTGAACGCGCCGGAATTCTCCGCCACCGGGCAGGGAGGCGTCATCCACACCCTTTGGCTGCTCGACAACGAGGCCGATATCAAAGTCCTGGTCGAAGTCTTCGAAAAGCAGAAAGCCGTTTATATAGCCGACGGGCACCACCGTTCCGCCGCCGCCAGCCGCGTCAAGAAACTGATGGTGGCCGAGCGCGGGCCCGCCCATACCGGCACCGAGCCCTACAATACCTACCTGGCCGTCGCTTACCCGGTCGACGAGATGAAGATCTGGGACTATAACCGCGTGGTGAAGGACCTGAACGGCCTGTCGCCGGAGGTTTTCCTTGAGACGCTGAGGAATAGTTTCGAAGTGAAGGAAACTAAAGGCCAGGCCAAGCCCGCCGCGCGGCGCGAATTCGGCCTGTACCTCGGCGGCAAGTGGTACCTGCTGAAGCCGACCGTCAAAACCCCTTCCAAAGAGGAAGACCCGGTGAAAGCGCTGGACGTGAGCGTGCTGTCCGACCTGGTGCTGGACAATATCCTGGGTATCAAGGACCTGCGCAAATCCGACCGCGTGGATTTCGTGGGCGGCATACGCGGCCTCGGCGAGCTGGAAAAACGCGTGAATTCCGGAGAGATGGCCGCCGCTTTCGCGCTGTTCGCCACCTCCCTGGACGAACTGATCTCGGTGGCGGACGACAACCAGGTGATGCCGCCCAAGTCCACCTGGTTCGAGCCCAAGCTGGCCGACGGAGTGGTCTCGAACCCGCTGCTTTAAGCGCGTAGACGCGCCCGCCTTTATTGTAAAATGAAAGCGGGGGCAAACCTGGACGCCATGGCTCATAAAATACTCATTGTAGACGACGAAGAGAACGTCCTGCTGATCATCAAGCAGGCTTTCATCGGCCATTGCGAGGTCCTGACCGCCACGGACGGCGAGACCGGCATAGAGATCATTAAAAAAGAGAAGCCCGCCATGGTCTTCCTGGACATCTCCATGCCGGGGATGTCGGGGATAAAGGTCCTGGAGATCATCAAGGGCCTGGGCCTGCCTACCGTGGTCTGGATGCTGACCGGGAACGAAGACCTGGAGACCGCGGCCATCACGCTCAAAGGCGGCGCCAGCGGCTACCTGACCAAGCCTTTCGATATAACGCGGATGCGCGCCGTGGTCCTCAACACCCTTCTCGACCTTGAAAAGACCAAGAAAGAGTCCAAGGCCGAGGAAAAGCCCTGGCACGTCAAGAAAGACCAGAAGTGAAAAACAAAGAGTCCTTTTCCCTTTTCGGCGCGAAGCACCTCTCCGCGCTGCGCCGCCTCGATTCCCCGCGCAAGGTCCAGGATTTCCTGGATTACGGGCTTTCCTACAATGACGGAAAGCCGGATACCTGCCTTTCCCCGCTGGAGGTCCTGAAGCAGGGGAAGGCCCACTGCATAGAAGGGGCGATGCTCGCCGCCGCCGCCTTCCTCTTCCATGGGCGCCGCTCGTTCCTGCTGGACCTGCGCGCCAACCCGCGCGACGACGACCACGTGATAGCCCCTTTCGTCGAGAACGGGCGCTGGGGCGCCGTGGCCCAGTCGCATTTCTGCGGCCTGCGCTACCGGGAGCCGGTGCACGCTTCCTTCGGGGAGCTGGCCCGCAGCTACTTCGAATTCTATTACAACGACAGCGGCGAAAAGACCCTGCGCGAGTTCTCCGGGCCGCTGGACACGGCGGAGCTTAAGCCCGAATGGCTTTATTCGGCCAAGAACGTTTTTTTCGTGAGCAGGGAGCTGGACGCGCGGCGTCATTACCGGATCATAGGCCACCGCCAGGAGAAAAGCCTGCGCCGCGTCGATTCACTTCTGCTGGAAGCCGAGGTCCT
>Ga0209212_1005166_pt1 | contig 15746 bp, 13 predicted proteins | sample RifGroC2_FD_183996 | JGI IMG/M metagenome (GOLD analysis project Ga0209212, IMG submission 183996) | Groundwater microbial communities from Rifle, Colorado, USA - Groundwater C2 (SPAdes) (version 2) | ecosystem: Environmental > Aquatic > Deep subsurface > Groundwater | place: Rifle, Colorado... | reverse complement strand
TCCCCTGGCTGGTCAGGTACCAGCTGAAGGCGCTGGCCGAGATGATGATGAACATGATCATGGCGGCCACGGAGGCGGACGAGGTCAGGATGCCGACGTAGTCCTTGAGCTTGATGTCCCTGTAGATGAAGCTCCCGACGATGGCGCTGTACACTACCGCGACGGCGGCCGCCTCGGTCGGGGTGAATACGCCGGAGTAGATGCCCCCTAGGACGATGAGCGGCATCATCAGGCCCCAGAACCCCTCCTTCAGGGAGGCTGCAATCTCCTTCAGGTCGGCCTTGGAGCCCTGGTCGTTCTGCCCGAAGCCGCCCCTCTTGGCCGCCACATAGCACATGACGGCGAAGACGAAGGCGGTCAGGAGCCCCGGCACGACGCCCGCCATGAACAGCTTGCCGATCGGCTCGCCGGTGGCGAGCGCGTAGACCACCATCGGGATGGAGGGGGGGATCATGATCCCCAGGGAGCCTGCCGAGGTGACGATGCCGACGGAGTAGGCGTCGTCGTACTTTGCTTTCATGAGCGCCGGGATCATGATGGCGCCGATGGCGGCCACCGTGGCGGGCGAGGAGCCGGAAATGGCGGCGAAGAAGGCGCAGGCCGCCGTAGCCGCGATGGCGAGCCCGCCGGGCATGCCGCCGAACAGCGCGGTCGCCACCCGGATCAGGCGCTTGGAGATGCCGCCGGCGGTCATGATGTTGCCGGAGAGGACGAAGAACGGTATCGCCATCAGGGTGAAGGAGTCCGCGGAGTTGAACATCTGCTGGATGATGACCAGCATCGGCACTTCCGTGAAGAAGACGAGCGAAAGCATGACGGTGGCCACCATCGCCACGGCGATCGGGGTACCGGTGGCGAGTAGGGCCGCCAGCATTATGAAGACGAGGGCGCTGCTCATTTCTCTTCACCTCCCCAGTTGATCTCTTCGATGTGTTCGCTCGCCGCCAGCGCGCTCTCGGCCTCGTCGGGATTGACGAACAGCTTCACGATGTTGTGCAGGAAGTGCACGATGCTCAGGCCAAGACCCACAGGCATGGCGATGTACGGGATGTACATCGGGAGACGCATCGCGGGAGAGAGCTGCTCGTACTCCATGGTGTGCTGGATGAACTCGATGCTCGTGTAGATCAGGATGCTCAGAACGACCACCCCGATCAGGTTCAGCAGCACCTCGGAAGCGAGCTTAAGCCGGTGCGGGAGGAAGCGGATGACGGCGTCCACGCCGATGTGCTGGTTGTTCCTGACCCCGATGGCGACGCCGATGAAGATCGACCAGACCACGAGGAAGCGGGAGAGCTCCTCCGCCCAGATCGGGGTGTAGTTGAAGCCATACCGGGAAATGACCTGCCCGAAGACGATTATCGAGACGACCGTCATCGACACCACGGCCAGGGTGTTCTCGATCCATTCGAGAGGTTTAAGCAGCTTGTTCATCTTGCCCTCCATCCTTGTCTTTGTTGCCTGCTGTGAAAAGAGCACCGTTACCGCCAAAGGTGCAGAAGTGATATACCGTTTTAAAAAGCTGTCATACCAATTATCCTTTTTTGCGGATGGTGTCAACGGTTTTTTGCAAATCACGCGTAAAAGCTTGTTGACATTAGCTTTAGCATGAAATATCGTTGACGTAATTTGGTTTTACAAGCAGCACATCACCTCCAAAAAGCCATGCAAAATCAATTGTCAGGCCAGGTTGTAGACGCTGTCTTTCAAACTTTTTTTTATTTGAGACAGAGGCTCGACAGTCGCCTGAGGGGTGATCGAGCCGCAACGCTTGAGGGAGCAGCCCACCCGGACCCACGCCGCACCGGCCAGGCTCACCGGAACAGAACCGCTTCCCGACCCTACCGGGCCAAGCCTAAAGGAAAAGGATCGGCACCGCCTTTCGCACGCGGCCATTTCGCCGACGCCGTCGCCTGCGCAGATCCACCTACACGAGCAACCCGCAACTCCCAGGGTCCGGCATCCGTCACGGTAACACCAATTCGATGATTGGTATTACCAATTATATTTAAAATAGAACGTTGTCGTTTTTTTTCGTGTACATCCACTAAATAGCTTTACTATGACGTTTTTTTCAACTATCATGGTGCCTGGCAGCTGGTAATATCAATTTCATTGCCCCTTATTCCGGGGCGCTGCAACCGGGTATACGACCAATTACAACGACGTTCATTCATGTATTTAGAACACTTTCCCGGACGCGCACCACGTTTCCGGCAGCAGCTTGGGAAGAGGTAACCGCGGCTGAACCGGCCCACTACCTGAACCGGCGTAACCACAATGAAGGAGGGGAGAACACATGTTTGAGCTATTCAAGGCCAGAGCGGTCGGAGTCGGTGCTGAGGTGTATCGCTTTGAGAAAAAGCGGGATGCGCTTGACTTCATCCTGCCTTTCCTGGGGAAGGAAGGGGTAGCCGACGCTCCCGGCTGCTACGCGGTCTGGGCGGAGTGCCCCTTTCTGGACGGCATTGACAAGGAGAAACTCAGGGGCGTGCCCGGGCTGGGCTTCGAGGTGAGCCGGTCGCGGGCCGCGCAGTCGCGGATCGGCATCAGCCAGATGGAGTGGGCCGTGGCCGACACCGGGTCCCTGGTGCAGGACCAAAGCGCAGCAGAGCAGAGGCTCGTCTCCTCTCTGACCGGCATCCATATCGCCATCATCCCCTCCGGCAACGTCTTGGCCGACAAGTCGCAGCTCTTCGCCAGGATCAACCCGAAGACCAGCAGATACATCGCCTTCATAACCGGGCCAAGCCGCACGGCGGACATCGAACGGGTACTGACCATAGGCGTGCACGGACCGGAGCGGCTGATCATCGTCTTTGTCGATGAATTGGGAGGGGAGCAGATATGAAAAGCGAATTCAAGGCATCCATCACCAGGGCGGTGAACGACGCCAACCTGACCGGCGCCCTGGGGAAGTTCTCCGAGGCGTACCGGGTGAACCGGACCAAGGCGTACGAGGGGATCGACTTCGAGGCGCTCCGCTCCAGGATCGCCGAGGCGAAGTCCTCGGCCGCCTGCCAGCTCGACCGGCTTGCCGACATCTTCCAGAAGAACGCCGAGGCGCTCGGCGCGAAGGTGTACCGCACCCGCGACCCGGAAGAGGTGAAGCAGTACATCCTGAAGGTGGCAAAGGACAACGGGGTGAAGACCGTGGTCAAGTCGAAGTCGATGGCGACCGAGGAAATCCACCTGAACCCGTACCTGATCAAAAACGGCATCTCCGTGGCGGAGACCGACCTGGGCGAATGGATCATCCAGCTCGCCGGGCAGACCCCATCGCACATGGTGATGCCGGCGATCCACATGACAAAGGAGGAGGTGGCCGATCTTTTCAGCAAGGAGGTCAACGAGCGGATCGCCACCGATATCCCGAGGCTGGTCAAGGTGGCGCGCAACGAGCTGCGCCCCAAGTTCCTGGCCGCGGACATGGGGATTTCCGGTGGGAACATCGCGGTCGCCGAGACCGGCAGCATCGTGCTGGTGACCAACGAGGGTAACGCCCGGCTCACCACGACGCTCCCGAAGATCCACATCGCCCTCGTCGGGGTGGAAAAACTGGTGGAGAAGTTCGAGACCGTGGTGCCGATCCTGGACGCCCTGCCCCGAAGCGCCACGGCGCAGCTTCTGACCAGCTACGTCTCCATCATCTCCGGGCCGACGCCAAACGACGACGGCAGCATGAAGGACATGCACATCATCCTGATGGACAACCGCAGGACCGAGATGGCGCAGGACCCCAAGTTCAAGCAGGCGCTGCAGTGCATCCGTTGCGGGTCGTGCCTGAACGTCTGCCCGATCTTCCGCCTGGTCGGCGGCCACGTCTTCGGCGGCATCTACACCGGCGGCATCGGCACCATTCTGACCGCCTGGTTCGACGAGCTGAAGAAATCCGAGGACATCCAGGGGCTCTGCATCCAGTGCGGCAACTGCACCCAGGTCTGCCCGGGGAAGCTCGACATCCCCGAGATGATCATGGAGATCAGGCGGCGCCTGGTGCTGGAGAAGGGGCAGTCCCTGGTCCAGAAGGCGATCTTCGGGGTGGTGAACAACAGGAAGCTGTTCCACGGCATGCTGCGCGCCGCCTCGGTGGCGGGGAAGCCGTTTACTTCAGGCAAGTTCATCCGCCACCTGCCGCTCTTCCTGTCCGACCTGACCGACGGCAGAAGCCTGCCGGCCATCGCCGCCGAGCCGTTTCGGGACACCTTCCTGAAGATCAAGCAGCCAAGGCTAAAGGAAAAGGTCGCCTTCTACGCCGGCTGTCTGATCGACTTCGCCTATCCCGAGATGGGGGTGGCGCTGGTCAAGCTGCTGAACAAGGCGGGGATCGAGGTGGTTTTCCCGCAGGAGCAGACCTGCTGCGGCGCGCCGGCGCTCTACAACGGGGCCTACGAGGTGGCGGCCCAAAACGCGGTGGACAACATAAAGGCGCTCCTGCAGGAGGATGTGCGCCACGTTGTCTCGGCCTGCCCCACCTGCACGGTGGCGCTGGTGCACGAGTTCATCAACTCGCTGGACGCGACCGGGCAGAAGCAATGGCTCCCCAAGGCAAAGGAACTGTCGCAAAAGACCGTGGACTTCTCGACCCTGGTGAAGCATCTGGTCGACGAGGGGCGTCTCAGTTTCAAGGAGGGGGAAGAGCTGGGAAAGATCACCTACCACGACTCCTGCCACCTGAAAAGGACGCTGAAGGTCTCGGAGCAGCCGCGTGAACTGCTGCAAAAGGCGGGGTACGAAATGGCGGAGATGTACGAGTGCGACATGTGCTGCGGCATGGGGGGCTCCTACTCGATGAAGCTTCCCGAGATCTCGGGTCCGATCCTGCAGAGCAAGCTGAAAAACATCAAGGAGACCGGTGCGCCGGTGGTCGCCATGGACTGCCCCGGCTGCGTCCTGCAGATCCGCGGCGGCATGGACCAGGACGGCGCCGCGGTCAGGGTGACGCATACGGCAGAGCTGCTGGCTGAACGCCTGAAGGACTGATCACCACCCGGCAACAAGCAGCAAAAGGAAAAGCCGCTCGAATCGAGCGGCTTTTCTTGTTTCATCCCCCCCTGCCCCGTTTATGCCTTCAGCTTCGCAGCCTCGGGCTTGCCGATGAGCGCCTTCGCGGCGCCGATCACCAGCATGGCGGCCGGGACCAGTTGTCCCGCGAAAATGACGGCGCAAAATCCCATGAACGCCCAGACGAGGATGCCCGGTTCGTCTGCCTGCGCACCGTTTGCGGCAAAAGCCGTCGTCGCCGAAGCGGCCATCGCGATGATCGTGTTGATCGGGTCTCTCGCTCTCATGACATCCTCCTTTAAGGATTCATTTGTTTAGTCTGCTGGATTCATGAAGAGCATCAAGCATGCCAGGACGCGACGAAGCGGCGATTTTGGCGCTAACTTCCTGCAACTACGAGGCATTTCCCATCGGGGCCGGCGACCTGCGCCAAGGAAAGAAGGGGTCGATAGTATGTTTTTTTCATACACCAGGGTGGACGCCTGTCGGCAAATAATCGGGACCAACCGTGCAGGTTACTTAAAACATTGGGGAAAAATGTCATATCATAGGTGTATAACTGCGGTATGCGGTGCCTGCCGGTCTCATCAGTTCCTGTTGCAGCGGCATTGCTGCGCGATTAAGCTGCGGATTTAAGTCCCCCTTTGCTACAAGGGGTAATGGCAGGCGCGTTCACGTATTATGCAAGGAGCGACATTGCTGCCGCGATTGCCGCATAGCGCAGGAATGCCGCTCCTACAAATATCGCACTCGGCCCACTCATCGCGGCAGGAATGCCGCTCCCACAAGAAAGAAGCATCAACTTCAGCTACTACTTGGCCTTGATCAACTCAAGCTCGATGTTGATGGTCACTTCGTCGCCGACCGCTACCCCACCGGCTTCCAGGGCCTTGTTCCAAGTGAGGCCGTAGTCCTTCCGGTTGATCTTGGTGCTGGCCGAGGCGCCGCGCCGGAGGTTACCCATGGGATCCTTTACCTCCGCGGATAGCCCCTCGACGTCGAGGACAACCGGCCGCGTTACCCCGTGCAGTGTCAGGTTCCCGGTCACCTTCAGTTTGTCGTCACCGTTTCCGGCAACCTTGGTCGAGGCGAAGGTCATGGTCGGGAACTTCTCGACATCGAGGAAATCGGCGCTTTTCAGGTGCGCATCACGTTTGGCGACGCCGGTATCTATGGAAGCGGTGTCAATGGTCGCAGTTGCACTCGACTTGGTGATATCCTTGTCGTCCACGTTGACCACGCCGGTTACCTTGCCGAACGCCCCTTTGACGTTGGATACCATCAGGTGGCGTACCTTGAAGCCGATGCTGGAATGATCGGCATCGATGTTCCAGGTCGACGCAAGGGCAAGCGTTGGAACCATTAAGAGAAAAGCTGCCGTAAAGATACTCACCAATCGATGCACCATTAGCCTCTTCATCATACTCCTCCCATTCTTGCTTTATTTGACATTCAAAATAGCTCCGCGACGCTCGCCATTTCCGGATGTGATCCGGAGACACGGCGGCTTGCAGACTGCCTGACCCTAATCATACTATTATGATCCTATTTGTCCAGTAGCAATTTCAGCTGTGACTGACATAGCGTTCCCCGGAGCTGACTGAAGATAGGGACTAGGCTATTGCAGGATGCGAAAGTCACTCATAGGGGTGAAAGCGGTGCCAGTGGGGACTGCCCATTGAGACAGGGAACTGCTTTAGTAGCGGCATTCCTGCCGCGATTTCAGCTTTCATCGCGGCAGGAATGCCGCCGCTACAGATAAACGGGCACGACTGGCGATTGCCACAGCTTCACCGTGGCACGAATGCCGCTCCTACAATTAAACGGTCACGGCTGCCGATACTCTCATTGATACCCGCCGCTTTATCCATACTAAGGAGATGCAAGGCACAAGTGCCGTATCGGCCCCCCCGCCGATCGCACATCAGGTTACCCATCCCGGTGCGAAGCGCTACCTTGACAAAGCGACCGCACGGGGTGAGAATCCTCCAATGGTTTCAGCCGTACCCGGCTGCGGCCCCAGGCGGCACAGCTTTACAGTCGGCAGCTGGATATCGGGAAGGCCCAGAAAAATAAAGGGGGGACAAGAGGATGAACGTTTTCGACTTTGCCATGAAGATCGAGCTGCAGGGGAAGGCGTATTATGAAAACCTTGCGGCCTCGGCCAAGCTTGCCGGATTGAGAACCATCTTCACCGAGTTGGCGGCCGACGAGCAGAAGCATTACGATGTGCTGCGCGGTTTGAAGGAGGGGAAAACCTGGGAGATGGCCGATTCACGCGTGCTGGAACATACCAGAAGCGTGTTCACGGATCTGCTGAGGGACCGCGACGTCGAGGTCGGACTGCAAGAGGCGCTCGACGCCTACAAGCTGGCCCTGAAGGTGGAGGCGGACAGCGTCAGGCTCTATGAGGATATGGCAAAGAAGGAAGAGAACCCGGAGACCGTTCAGCTCTATCTCACCATCGCCAACGAGGAAAAGAAGCACTACAACATCATAGAAAACATCTGCGACTTCGTCATGCGCCCCAAATACTACCTCAAATGGCGCGAGTACAGCGACCTCGACGATCTGTAGCCGCGGCAAAGACCCGTAGTAGCGGTCTCAGGCGTTACCGGTCCTTCTTTCCGCGCCGGCGTATTTCTCACTGCGCGGTTTGCGGATCGGATCCACGCCGATCCGCACCCAGCCTGAGCTGCGCCGGAATTGGGCGATTGCCCCGGTTTCAATGAGAACGTCGAGCATGAAATCCTTTACGTAATCGTACCTGTCATCATCGTGTTTGATCTGGATCAGCATGCCCATCACCTCCTCCGTCTGGCGGTACCGCAAACAAATCCCAGCACATACAGTGCCACCGTCGTAAGCCGCCGCAAAACGGGCAAAAACTGGAATATTTTAACTAACCTTACCATGCTTTTGTAAAGAAATCCAACAGTTCCAGTGTAAAGATATCCGACAGATACGATAAGCTCCCCGACCTTCCCATTAAAAAAGGGGAAGCACCTTGCGGCGCTTCCCCTTCCCTTCCCGCTATCACAGCAAATCTACCGCAGTTGAATCGAGCCTCACTCTCCCAGGTAGGTGTAGGACTGCAGCGTCTTGTCCAAAAGCTCCAGGAAGTGGCTGCTCTCCTCGATGGAGACCTTCTGCAGCGAGACGTCCTTTTCCAGGTTGTTGCGGACCCGCTTCAGGATCTCCTGGCTGTCGTACTGCACGTATTTGAGGCTCTCCCAGGTCGCGTCGCCGGTGATGACCGTGTCGATCTTGTAGTTGGTCTTCTTGTTGAAGGTGATGTGCACCGCGTTCGTGTCTCCGAACAGGTTGTGCATGTCGCCCAGGATCTCCTGGTAGGCCCCGATCAGGAAAAATCCGATGAAGTACTGTTCGTCGGATTTAATCTTGTGCAGCGGCAGCGCCTTGGTCCTGCCGTTCTCGCCGACAAAGCTGGTGATCTCGCCGTCCGAGTCGCAGGTGATGTCGGCGATGGAGGTCAGCACGTCCGGCTTCTCGTCCAGACGCTGGATCGGCACGATCGGGAAGAGCTGGTCTATCGCCCAGGAGTCCGGAATGGACTGGAACAGCGAGAAATTGGCGAAATAGGTCTGCCTCAGGCTCAGCTGGAAGTTCTGCAGCTCGTCGGGGATCGGTTTCAGCTTCTCCACGATGGAGTTGATCTTACGGATGATCTTGGAGTAGATCCACTCCGCGTTGGCTCGCTCGTTCATGTTCAGGTAGCCAAGGTTGAAGAGGCTCACCGACTCCTGGATCAGCTGGATGGTGTCGTGGTAGTCCTCGCGCAGGCTGTGCTTGTCGATGCTCTTGTAGATGTCGACGAGCTTCTTGACCGTGGGCGAGACCTTGTCGGGCTCGGTCAGGATCGAGTCGAAGTCCGGCATGAGCATCTGGGTGTTGTTGTTCAGTACGTCGGTCACCAACACCGAGTAATGGGCAACAGTGGCGCGCCCCGACTCGGAGATGATGTTCGGGCAGGGGACCCCGGCATCGTCGCAGATGTTCTTCACCTGGTAGATGACGTCGTTGGCGTACTCCTCGATGGAATAGTTCACGCTGGAGAAATAGCTCGACTTGGAGCCGTCGTAATCGACCCCCAGCCCGCCGCCGATGTCCAGAAAATCGAGGTTGACCCCGAGCTTCCTCATCTCGACGTAGATCCGGGTCCCCTCGATCAGGGCGTTCTTGATCTTGTCGATCTTGGTGATCTGGCTCCCGACGTGGAAATGGAGCAACTTGACGCAGTCGAGCATGCCGTGGCTCCTCAGCATGCCGATCGCCGCGATGATCTCCGAGATGCGCAGGCCGAACTTCGCGTCCTCGCCCCCCGAGGTGGACCACTTGCCGATCCCCTTGGAGGAGAGCTTGACCCGGATGCCGAGCTTCGGGGTGATCCCGGTCCTTTGCGCCACCTCGACGATCTTCTCCAGCTCGAACAGCTTCTCGACCACGATGGTGATGTCGTACCCGACGCGGGTCGCGAAGAGCACCGTCTCGATGAACTCGGTGTCCTTGTAGCCGTTGCAGATGATCGGGAGGTTGCTGCCGGTCGACATGGAAATCGCCGCCACCAGCTCGGGCTTGGAGCCTACCTCGAGACCGATGTTGTACTTCTTGCCGAAGTTGGCGATCGCCTCCACCACCTGGCGCTGCTGGTTCACCTTGATCGGGTAGAAGGTCTGGTACTTCGCCGGGTAGTTGTTGTCGTGGATGGCGTTTTTGAAGACCCGGCTGATCGAGGCGATACGCCCCTCCAGGATGTTCATGAAGCGCAGCAGTATGGGCGGCTTGATCTTTCTCTTGATCAGGTCGTCGACCAGCACCTTCAGATCTATCGAATACTTCGAATTGGGAGAGGGATGCACGCAGACGTTCCCCTTCTTGTTGATCGAGAAGAGTTCCGCGCCCCAGTTGTCGATGTTGTAGATCTTGGAGGAATCGTTAATGGTCCATTTGGGCATAGTTCAGTTCACCATGTTCGTTCGTGAAATTGGGATATACAGCATCAGGACAGGCGTCCCTTGAAGTCTTGGTAGCCGAAGCTGCGCACGACTTGCAGTTCACCGGTCTGCGGTTCAAAGGTACAGATATGCGGCAGTTGAATACCGTTGAAGGTCGTCGTCTTGACCATCGTGTAATGCGACATGTCCAAAAAGGCGAGGCGCTCCCCGACAGCCAACGGGTGGCCGAAGGACCAGTCGCCGATCACGTCCCCGGCGAGGCAGGACGGCCCCCCCAGACGGTAGTCGTGGGGTTGCACGCCCGGGTCGTGGCCACCCTTGATCTCCGGGCGGTAGGGCATCTCCAGGATGTCGGGCATGTGGCAGGTGGCCGAGACGTCCAGGATGGCGATATCCACCTCGTTGTGCACCACGTCCAGCACCTCGGAGACCAGGATGCCGGTGCCGATGGCGATCGCCTCCCCCGGCTCCAGGTAGACCTCCAGGTCGTACTTGCGCCTGAAATACCGGACCAGCTCCACCAGGGCGTCGATGTCGTACCCTTCCCGGGTGATGTGGTGCCCGCCCCCCAGGTTCAGCCACTTCATCTGCGGCAGGAACTCCCCGAACTTCTCCTCGAAGACCCGCGCCGTGCGCTCCAGCGGCTCGAAGAGCTGCTCGCAGAGCGTGTGGAAATGGAGCCCCTCCACCCCCGCGAGCGATTTTCCGTCGAACTCCGAGCGCAGGATGCCGAGGCGCGACTTCGGGGCGCTCGGGTCATAGATCGCCGTGTGCCCCTCGGAGTTCTCCGGGTTCACCCTGAGACCGATCGAGACGCGGCCGGCGTACGCCTCCCAGAGTGGCCGGAAGCGCTCCAGCTGGCTGAAGGAGTTGAACACCAGGTGGTTCGAGGTGGTGAGCAGTTCCGCCACGTCGCTCTCCTTGAACGCCGCGGAGAAGCTGTGCACCTCCCCGCCGAACTCCTCTTGCCCCAGACGCGCCTCCCAGGGCGAGCTGGCGCAGACGCCGTGCAGCGTCCGGGCGATGATCGGAAAGACGCTCCACATGGAGAAGGCCTTCATGGCCAAGAGGATCTTGGCGCCGCTTCTTTTCTGGACCTCGTCCAGTATGGCGAGATTGTGGCGCAGCCGCCCCAGGTCGACCACGAAGGCCGGCGACGGGGCGAGCCGCGTCATCTCATCGACATGCAACCTTGTCACGTAAGTTCCACCCAATCCCCGCCGTCGACCACAACCGAAGGAAGGCCGAAGGTGGAGAGGGTTTCCATGAACGGTTCAGGATCGAACTGTTCCATGTTGAACACCCCGGCACCGCGCCACTTGCCGGTCAGCATCATGATGGCGCCGACCACGGCGGGGACGCCGGTCGTGTAGCTGATCGCCTGGGATTGCACCTCGCGGTAGCAGGCCTCGTGGTCGCAGATGTTGTAGATGTAGACCTGCTTCTTCTTGCCGTCCTTGATCCCCTTGGCGACCACGCCGATGCAAGTGCGCCCCTTGGTCAAGGGACCCAGGCTGCCGGGATCGGGGAGGACCGCCTTCAGGAACTGCAGCGGGACGATCTTCTGGCCGTTGAACTCGACCTCGTCGATGCGGGTCATGCCGACGTTCTGGAGCACCTCCAGGTGCTTCAGGTAGTTGTCCGAGAAGGTCATCCAGAACTGCGCCTTGCGGATGGTCGGGATGTGCTTCACGAGCGACTCCATCTCCTCATGATACATGCGGTAGATGTTCATCGGGCCGATCCCCTCGGGGAAGTCGTAGCTCCTTTTGGTGGAAAGCGGCGCGGTCTCGACCCACTGGCCGTTTTCCCAGTGACGGCAGGGAGCGGTCACCTCGCGGATGTTGATCTCCGGGTTGAAGTTGGTGGCGAAGGGCTGGCCGTGGTTGCCGGCGTTGGCGTCGATGATGTCGATCTCCTGCACCTCGTCCAGGTACTTCTTCGCGGCGAGCGCGGTGTAGACGTTGGTGACGCCGGGATCGAAGCCGCTCCCGAGAAGCGCCATCAGCCCCTTCTCCTTGAAGCGCTCCTGGTAGGCCCACTGCCAGCTGTACTCGAACTTCGCCGTGTCGAGCGGCTCGTAGTTCGCGGTATCCAGGTAATCGACACCGGTCGCCAGGCAGGCGTCCATGATGGTCAGGTCCTGATAGGGGAGCGCCACGTTGATCACCAGTTTGGGCTGTTCGCGCTTGATCAGTTCGATCAGTTCCGGCACGTTGTCGGCGTTTACCTGCGCGGTGGCCACCGGGAACTCGATCTGGTCCGCTATGGCGCGGCATTTCGATTCCGTACGCGAAGCAAGGGTAATTGCGGTGATCACGCCACGGGCCTGGGCGCACTTGTGCGTTACCACCCCGCCGACGCCACCTGCCCCGATTATCAGTACTTTGCTCATTTGAGTTACTCTCCTCTTCTTTTCAATAGTAAAACGTAGGCGGCGTCACAACCCAGAGGAGCTTCGCCGCGCCCTTCCCCACATTCTTGACAGCATGCCTCCTGTCGGAGGCGAAATAAAAGCACTCACCCTTCTCAACCGTGTACAGCTTGTCATCGAGCCTGAGCTGCACCTTGCCGGAGATGACGTAGCCGAACTCCTCACCCTCGTGGATCGGCTGTTCGTCCATCTCGCCGCCCGGATCGAGCGTCACCAGCACCGGGTCCATCTCTCGGTTCTGGGCGCCCGGCACCAGGAGTTCCACCTTCACGGAGTCGCCGTCGTCCGTCGCCTGCACCCGGGCATCCTTGCCGAAAACGATGTCCTGGTCCGTCTCCTCGCTGAAGAACTCCTGCATGCTGATGCCGAAGACGTCGACGATGTCCTTGAGGGTGGCGATCGAAGGCGAAGTGGCGTCGTTCTCCAACTGCGAGATGAAACCCTTGGTAAGATCGGCGCGGCTAGCCAGCTCTTCCTGAGTCAGGGAGTTGACCATCCTGAGTCGTTTCAACCTTTCACCGATTTTCAAGAAATCCTCCGAGTTTAGTAACAGTAAACCTTTTGTATTTTTGCAATTTAGGATTTTTGAAGAAATTTGTCAACGAAAAGTTTAGTATTGGTATACTTCCTGTTTAATATTTAACAATCATTAATATTATTAAAAGATCAACTCTTTGATTTACTTGCTGATACACTCGAAATCAAACGCCTTTACCATAAACAAAACAACACAAAAAGCAGCGATAAAAAACATAACCGACTGCAACGGGACGCAGAAAAATTCTGGGAAGGCCGATGCCTTAAAGGCGTAAGTCAAAAACATTAGAAGCATCCAGCCACAAAAAGGCGCAAAAGACACAAAAAGGACGCGAAAAGCAACCAGAGTCTCTTGGTTTAACCTTTTGTGCCTTTTTGCGGCGAAGAGTTTTAGTGTTTGATTATAATGGGCAGCAAAAAAAGAAGGATCCCGGCATGTGCGCCCGGACCCTTTCTTTCCCTTCATCCCTGTAAATCGTCTATCACCCTCACCAGATGCTAAATCCCGAGGCCGGAGACGCCCGGCCGTTGCCTTCTAGCCCCCAGCCCCGCCGTTGCCTTTAGCTCTCAGGTACATCTCCTCGACCTTGTCCCTGGCCCAGGGGGTCCTTCTCAGGAACTTGAGGCTCGACGGGATGCTCGGGGCGTGGGTGAAACAACGGATGTCGATGCGCTTTCCCAATTCCTCCCAACCGTACTTCGCCACCAGTTCGGTCAATATCATCTTCAAGGTGACCCCGTGCAGCAGGTCTGCCGGTTGTTGGTGCTCCATGACTCACTCCCTTTTTCAGGTGCCGGGCCCTTTCCACCAGTTGCCCAGGACCTCGATCTTCGGGAGCAGGTTACCTTCATTTCTCCAGGATATCCAGCAAATAACCTCAGCCTCCAAAGCACCACCGATATCGCCACACCGCTAAAACAGCTCCTCCCCCAGCGGGGGGAGGTTGGGAAGAAGGGCTCCATACCGCGACTCCTTGGCTAGAGCAGCACCTGGGAAATGGCATAAGCCACTACGGTCGAGACGCCGACCCCGATGAAACCCGGGATCATGAAGCTGTGATTCAAGAGGTACTTGCCGATCCTGGTCGTGCCGGTGCGGTCCATGTTGATCGCTGCCAGATCGCTCGGGTAGAAGGCGAAGAAGAAGTAGGCGTAGCTTGCCGGCATCAGGCCGAGCAATAGCGGAATGGGCAGGCCGAGCGCGAGCCCCAGGGGGAGCGTGATCGCCAGTGTGGCGGCCTGGCTCTTGACGAAGGCCGAGATGCAGAAGGTGGCCACGGCAAAGCTCCAGGGCACGATGTTGACCATGATGCCGATGTTGTCGACCAGGAACTTCTTGTTGGCCGAGATGAAGGTATCGCTCATCCAGGCGATGCCGAAAATGGAAACGACGGCGATCATGCCGGCGGTGAAGACGCTGGAGTGTGCGATTTCCTTGGCCTTCACGTTGGCGCTGAACATGATGAAGGCACCGTAGGCAAGCATGACGAACTGCACCACGGTGGTCATTGCGATCGGCTTCCCCCCTGCGGCAACTGGCAGCAGCCACGGGCAGCTCGCCAGCAAGATGATGGTTCCCACACCTGCGAAGAAGAGCGCGACGGAGGTTTTTGCGGTCTTTGAGATCTTCTTGTCCAGCGTGGTGACGTCAACATCGAGCGCCTTGCGGAATTCTGGGTCCTAAAGGCGGGCCTGGAACTCCTGGTCCTTTTCCAGGTCCTTGCCGCGATTGAAGCTCCAAGCCGAGGCAGCCAGCACGCCTATGACCCCGGCAGGCATGGTGACAGAGACGATGTCGATCAAGGTCACCGGATACCCTGCCTTGGCTGCAAAGCCTAGGAAAAAGGTTACTGCCGCGGCAACGGGACTTGCGGTAATCCCCATCTGCGAGGCAACGCTGGAAATGGCCATGGGGCGTTCAGGGCGGATCTTTGTCTTCAGAGCCACGTCGGAGATGACCGGCAGCAGGGCATACACGGCATGGCCGGTGCCGCAGCATACGGTCAGGAAGAAGGTCGAGAGCGGCGCCAGTATCGTCACGTATTTCGGATGCGCACGCAGCAGCTTTTCCGTCAACTGGACCAGGTAGTCGAGTCCGCCCGCCACTTGCAGGGTCGCCGATGCGGTGACCACCGCGAGGATGATCAGCATCACCGCGATGGGAGGCTCCGAGGGGGCACTGCGGAAACCTAGCACCAGAACCGAAACACCCAGGCCGCCGATAAGCCCCAGCGCCACACCACCTCTGCGAATACCAAGCAGCACTGCTCCCAGCACCAGCACGAATTGGATCCAAAACATTGCCATGACAATCTCCTCTGTTCCAGGGTTAGCTTTGACGAAGCCGCCGGGGCTTCGCGCCGTATCTAACCCTTTGCAGAGCAGGCATGGTGCCAACATCGGCCTAACCTGTTAACATACCGGTATTACAGAACAAAAGACAGAAAATATGGCCGGAGCAAAAAGGAACTGGCATAACCGCAGGGTATGGCGCAGAAGGGAGAAACCGATAAAGTGATGTGATTACGGCAGGATAGGTCCGGCTATAACCGGAGATTATCATTATAACCCCAGGTTATGCCCGTTTCATTTGCCGAACTCTCCCTGCACTCCGCGGACATCATTGGAGTCGAGAGGATTTAGCCTTGGGGTGCGGTAGGGGCGAATCATCATTCGCCCTGCGGTCATTCGCCCTGCGGTCATTCACCCCTACGGGCTTTGCCGCATCTTCAGGCGTTTGCTTAGCGCCGGCTGGGAAATGCCGAGGAGCCGTGCCGCCAGCGTCTGGTTGCCGT
>Ga0209212_1005160_pt1 | contig 15758 bp, 16 predicted proteins | sample RifGroC2_FD_183996 | JGI IMG/M metagenome (GOLD analysis project Ga0209212, IMG submission 183996) | Groundwater microbial communities from Rifle, Colorado, USA - Groundwater C2 (SPAdes) (version 2) | ecosystem: Environmental > Aquatic > Deep subsurface > Groundwater | place: Rifle, Colorado... | reverse complement strand
ACACTCAATACAGTAAAGAAATGGGTATCTGAGGGTAAAATCAGGGCATTCCTTACCCCTGGCGGACACTACAGGATAAAAGAGGATGAGTTTGAGAGATTCATGGACAAATATGTCCATTCTCCCAATCCTGAAAAGATACTAATAGTAGAGGACGACCCTGTCCAGAGAAAACTCCTCATGGATACACTATCTGCAATGGAAGAAAACTACATACTGGGGTCATCAGAAGATGGTTATGATGCGCTTATAAAGGTCGGTGAATTTCAGCCTGATTTACTTATCACTGACATTATAATGCCTAAACTGGATGGTGTTGCGGTCATAAAGAAGATAAGAAGCAATGCTGTGACAAAGGCTATGAAGATTATTGTTGTAACATCATATCCGGAAGAACTTGGAAAAGTAAGAACACTTATCCAGGGTTTCTTCATAAAACCGATTGAGATGGACCTCCTTAAGAGTAAGATAAAAGAACTTCTCGGGGGGGGGGGGGGGGGGGGCAGCATGATGCTGCGGGAGTTCAGTAATGCCTTATAAGATACTTGCAATAGATGATGCACCCGGTAAGACAATGAAACCAGAGGAGGTCAGATTGTGAATCTCATACAGAGGCTAAAGAGGCTAAAGAATTTGGGGGTAAAGGATAAACTCATTCTCACCTTTGCAGGAGGGGTCGGGCTATATATCCTCCTTTCCATCAGCAGTTATTATTTTGTAAATAAGACGAAGACAAATATAAATACTGCTTACGCTCACCATCTTAGTATCTCCCAACCTGTGAACAGGCTTAAATCCAACCTATATGCTGTAAGGAATGCCCTTACTCTCATGCTCATGGAGGAGGATAAGGGTAACCTTAAATCTCTATATGAGAAGATTAAAGGATTTACAGATGAGATAGACAGGGATATGGAAGCCCTGTTAAAAAGTTCTATCCTTGATAAAAAAACAATGGGAATCCTTATGGAGACAAAGGGTGTATGGGAGGCATTCAGGGATACAAGGGAAAGGGAACTTATACCCAATATTTTTGCAGGGCGGCATAAAAAGGCAAAGGCGGTTGCACTGGGTATTCAGGCAGAGAGGTTTGATAGATTTGCATACCTTGCAGATGAGGCAGTGAAACATCAAAATCTCCTGATGCAGACTGCCGGGATAAAGACTCAGGAACAGGTACAGCGCTATACATTCTTACTCATTGTTATTACACTCATGGGAGTGGTATCAGGTTTTATTATGACCGTATTTATATCAGGGGATATAGGTAACAGACTTGGACAGGTTGTGGATGTGGCAAAGGCAATGGCTGAAGGAAATCTGAGCAAAAGGGTCCCTGTTGCAAAAGTGGATGAAATAGGTGTAATGGCAGAGGAGTTCAATATAATGGCAAATTGCCTGCAGGAGTCTTACAGCAGCCTTGAAAGGAAGGTTGCTGACAGGACCATGTTATTACAACTCGCCAATGATGAACTGGAGAGGAGGGGTATGGAACTTGAGTTTATAAACGATGAACTGCGGAAGGCAAGCGAATTAAAGAACAGGTTTCTTGCCACTGTTTCACATGAACTCAGGACGCCGCTTAACTCTGTTATAGGATTTGCAGAACTCCTTAAAGGGCAGGCTGTCGGCAGTCTGAATGAAAAACAGAAGGAGTATGCAGGTTATATAAACAACAGCGGGAAACACCTCCTCCAGTTAATAAACAACATCCTTGACCTTTCCAAGATAGAGGCAGGGAAGGTGGAACTCATGAAAGAGGATTTTGCCCTGACGCCTCTCCTTAACGATGTTGTGAATACCATAACATCCCTTGCAAATACAAAAAGATTAACTATTGAGGTAAAGACAGAGGATGCAGGATACATAAATGCAGACAGGGGAAAACTGAAGCAGGTACTTTTAAATCTTTTAAGCAATGCTGTGAAGTTCAATAAGGATGATGGAAGGATAGATATTGAGGCAGTTACGAAAGACGAGAACCTCCATGTCTCTGTAAAGGATACAGGTATAGGTATAAAACCTGAGGATGTTGAGAGGATATGGCTTGAGTTTGAGCAGGTGGATGATTCCATCACAAGGCATTTTGAGGGGACAGGTCTCGGACTTGCAGTAACAATGAAACTTGTGGAACTCCATGGAGGCAGGATATGGGTGGAGAGTGAATATGGGAAGGGGTCTGCATTCAAGTTCACCATACCTACAAAACAAATAGTTGTTCCTGTAAAAACTTTACCTGAAAGAATGGTTATATCTGATGAAATACCCCTTATCCTTGTGGTTGAGGACAATCTGGAACTGAGGGAACTGATTGCATCTTACATCAAAGAGGCAGGTTATGAGGTGGCAAGGGCAGGGGACGGGAATGAGGCATTAAGGCTTGCAAAGACATTGAAACCATTTGCCATAACCCTTGACCTTATGCTCCCTGAAAAGAATGGCTGGGAGGTTCTCAGGGAACTTAAGGAAGACCCGGCAACAGCAGATATACCTGTTATTATTGTCTCTGCCGCGAATGGTCTGAAAGATGGGTTCAGTTTTGGCGCCTGTGATTATCTTACAAAGCCTGTGGATAAGGAATCTTTACTGGCTTCGTTAAAGAAACTCAGTCTTACGACTAAGATAAAAAGAGGTTCTTATACTGTGCTTGTTGTAGACGATGACCCCAAGGCAGTGGAACTCCTCGCGCAGATACTGCAGGGTGAAGGCTTTGGCGTGATAAAGGCATACGGGGGTGAAGAAGGGGTAACCCTTGCCATGAAAGGGTCTCCTGACTTGGTAATCCTTGACCTTATGATGCCTGAGGTCTCCGGATTTGAGGTGCTGGAAAGACTCAGGAACTGGCATGACACAAAGGACATACCTGTTATAATATATACTGCCAAGGACATTACATCTGAAGACAGGGCAAGACTGGGTAACGAAATATCCAAGGTAGTTAAGAAAGGGTTTATTATGGAGTGTCTCCTGGAAGAGGTAAGAAAGGTGGAGATGTTCTATCCTGCGAGGGCAAAGATGGTTGACCCTCTGACAAATACATTCAACAGGAGGTACTTTAAGAATAGGATATTACAGGAGATTTCAAGGGGAGAAAGGTACGGGCATCTATTCTCCATGGAGATGATATATATTGATAATTTTGATGCCTACCGTAAAAAATATGGCTCTATAAAGGGAGACGAGGCGATCAAAAAACTTGCGGCAGGTATTCAGGAATGCACAAGGAAATCAGATTGTCTTGTAAGATACGGCGACTTTACCTTTGTTCTCCTGCTGCCGCAGATTCCAAAGACATCAGCCCGTTTTGTGGGCGAAAAGATCAGGTTAAAGATAGAGAGGGTTCTGACGTGGGACCATGAGAGGTTTACAGCCAGTGTGGGAATTGTTTCCTTTCCTGCTGATGGGAAGGGAGAAAATGAACTCATTGAAAAAGCCCTTAATGAAATGGAAGATGCAGTAAAGGCAGGAGGAAACAGGGTATTATTAGCAGGAGGTGCATAAACATTGTCAAAGATTTTACTGGTAGAAGATAACCTTGTGAATAGAGTCCTTGCAAGGGATATCCTGGTTTTCAACGGGTTTACAGTAGTAGAGGCAGAAACAGGGGTTGATGCAATTAAACGTGCTAAAATGGATTTGCCTGACCTGATTCTCATGGACCTGCACCTCCCTCAGATGGATGGCATCACTGCAACGAAGTATATAAAAGAGGACCCTGATACCTCTGGAATCCCTGTTGTGGCGCTCACAGCCTCTGCAATGAAAGAGGATCTGGAGAAGGTAATGTCTCATGGCTTTGATGGTTACATATCAAAACCCATAGATATAGATAGTTTTGTAAAAACTGTAAAAGAGATAATCAGCCAGAGGAAAGATAAGACTGCCTGAAAGGATACACCCCCTCCTGCCAGTCTCCTGTCACCACCCGTAAAAAATCAAAGTCTATTTTTGGGACCACTTCTTTTCTTGACAATTTGTGAGTTTAGGTTAAAATTTCCCTCATTCGTGTTTAAGTTGAAAAGGACTTATAGAGTCTAAATACTGCTATTGAATAAGCAAATGCGTCATTCCCGTGAAAACGGGAATCCAGTCTTTTCAAGTAGTTGCTTGCATTCTGGATACCCGCCTTCGCGGGTATGACAACATTATAGTCCAGTTTCTTTCTCATTAGTAGTATCTTTTCAACTTTTTTACGAAAGACCCTAAAATTTTAATCAAAACTGAGTATGCCTGCGAGGTTATCAAAAATTAAAGATGCCTGCCCTGGAAGACGGCAATCCTCAACTGATTCAGAAGATAAAGAATAAAATCCTGGAGAGGGGGAAAATCCCTTTCAGGGATTTTATGCAGATGGCGCTTTATGCCCCGCATCTTGGTTATTATACCTCAGGGAGGGAGATATGGGGGGAAAGAGGGGATTATCTCACATCGCCATCCATCCATCCTGTCTTTGGTATGCTTATATGCAGACAGATCTTTGAGATGTGGGATATACTCGGCAGACCTGGTGAATTTACATTGATTGAAGCAGGCACCGGCAGTGCTCTCCTTTCCGAAGGGATTCTTGAATATTCAAAAAGTCTCTTACCAGAATTTTACAAATCTATAAATCCTGTCATAATAGAGAAAAACCCTGTATGTAAAAAAGATGGTTCACAATTTTCATGGTATTCTTCTCTGGAAGAGGTCAAAAGACCTGTTACAGGCTGCATAATCTCAAATGAACTTATTGATGCATTTCCTGTCCATGTTGTTGTGAATGATAACGGGGTATTAAAAGAGGTTTATGTCGGATTTAAGAATGACAGGTTTGCAGAAGTCCTTGATACCCCTTCAACCCCTGAAATAGAAAAGTATCTTGAGGACGTACTGCTTGCGAACGGGCAGAGGATAGAGATAAACCTTGAGGCAGTGAAATATATAAAAACTGCTGCCAATATACTTGAAAAGGGTTTTGTAATCACAATAGATTATGGACTGCCTGCAGGAGAATTTTACAATAGATTTACAAACGGGAGCCTTCTATGCTATTACAGACATAAAATAAGCGATAATGTATATGAAAGGGTCGGTTGTCAGGACATAACATCACATGTTGACTTTACAGGTCTTGCAAGGTGTGGAAAGGAATCAGGGTTTGAGGTGACAGGGTTTACCACTCAATTCTATTTTTTGCTTGCGCTCGGCGTCCTTAAAGAGTTTAATGCCATAGAAGAGTTGTCAGTAAAAGACATATCACGGATTGAATGGAATCAGAGGCTTAAAGAATTGATAATGCCGGGCGGCATGGGTTCGGAGTTCAAGATACTCATACAGCACAAAGGTATTGAGATGCCGCATCTAAGATGTTTTAATTACAGAGATTTCAAGAGAGAGGTATTCTGATTTCGTATGAAATTTTCTCAGAAAATACCTGACTGGCTTATAGGGTTAATCCTGACAGTGTTATTATGTATATTTTCCCTTACGAAGATTGGATTCCTTGAAGCCGTTGAACTGAAGACTTACGATTTCAGGATGAGGCTTTTTCCTCCCCAGGATATAAACAGAGAGATTGCTATCGTTGCTATAGATGATGAGTCTATTGCAAAACTTGGGAGATGGCCGTGGCCAAGAACGAGGATAGCGGAAGTCATAAATAAGATTTCGCAGGCAGGGGCAAAGGTCATAGGTTTGAATATAATCTTTTCAGAGCCTGAGGAGGCGAGCGGTATAGTTGCTGTAGATGCCATGAAAAAGAGGTTTGATGAACTCGGTCTTGCAAAGACGCAGGGAGGAGCGGAGTTTTTGAGCGAGGTTGAACGAATAAGGTCAGACCTTAACAGGGATGGAAAACTTGCAGCGAGTTTAGAATCAAGCCGTAATGTTATCCTCCCGATTGCCTTTGATTTTGCTGCAGGTATGCAGAAGATAACAGATGCGCAGGAGATACCGGACTCTATTACAAAGACAGCGGTTATCGGTGGTTCAGATTCAGGCATTACGGCGTCCAGGATTATACTGCCATTATCCATGCTTAGCGACGCGGCAATGGATATGGGACACATAAACAAATTCCCTGATATAGATGGTGTTTCAAGATATGAGGTCGCTGTTGTTAATTACAGCGGCAGGTATTACCCATCCTTTTCCCTTTCTATCGCAGCAAACTTCCTTGGTGTTAAAAACAAAGACATTATGGTCAAACAGGAAGGTGAGTTGTTATTGGCAGGGAATCCTGTCCCTGCAAACCGTTATATGGGGATGCTTGTAAATTATTACGGGCATCCAAAGACATTTCCGCACTACTCTTTTTATGATGTCCTGAATGACAAGATTGACCCGATGGCATTTAAGGACAAGATAGTCCTTATAGGTTCAACAGGACTTGGTCTTGCTGACATAGAGGCAACGCCGATCGCCCCTGTCTTCCCCGGCATAGAAAGGCAGGCAACTGTAATTGCAAATATATTAAACCGTGATTTTATAAACAGACCTGTGTGGGGGGATGCCTTTAGTCCCGGTATGACACTCTTATTCGGTTTACTTACCGCTTTTCTGCTTCCGCGCCTCGGGGCAAAGATGGGCGCATACATAGGCGGAGGGCTTGTCCTTGCATATACTCTGGCGATTATTACTGCATATGCATACGGCATCTGGCTTAACCTCACATATCCGACACTTATCCTGGTATTCAACTATACAGCGATTACCTCAAAGAGGTATCTGATGGTTGAAAGGCAGAAAGAGGCGGCGGAAGAAGAAAGTGATGAGGCTAACAAACTCCTCGGACTTACATTCCAGGGTAAGGGTATGCTTGACCTTGCATTTGAAAAGTTTAAGGTAATACCTGTAAATGATGAAACGAAAGGGATACTCTATAATCTCGGTCTTGACTTTGAGAGGAAAAGGATGGCTAATAAGGCAGTGTCTGTATATGAGCATATTGCTGCAGCAGATAAGGATTACAAGGATATTGCAGGACGCATCTCTAAATTAAAGACAGTTGCAGCAACAGGTATGTGGAAAGGCGCAAGAGGGGCGACTGAAGGCACAGCCATCATAGATGGTATGGAGAAACCTACTATAGGCAGGTATGAGATAGTAGAAGAACTCGGCAGAGGCGCTATGGGTGTTGTTTACAAAGGTGTTGACCCGACCATGAAGAGGGAGGTTGCCATAAAGACCGTGCATTTCGATGAGGTTGATGCAGATACCATACAGGCTGTTAAAGAACGTTTCTTCAGGGAGGCTGAGAGTGCAGGGAAACTTACACACCCGAATATTGTTACGATATACGATGTTGGTGAGGAGACCGACCTTGCATATATAGCAATGGAACTACTCAACGGTAAAACCCTTGAGGCATGGTGCAAAAAGGCAAATCTCCTTCCTGTTAAGACGACATTAAAGATTATAGGGCAGTTATGTGAGGCGCTTGACTATGCTCATAAAAATGGTATAGTCCACAGAGACATAAAGCCGGCTAATATCATGGCGCTGGCAAAGGGCGTGGTAAAGGTTACAGATTTCGGTATAGCAAGGATTCAGTCTTCATCACATACAAAGACAGGTGTTATCATGGGCACGCCAAGTTATATGTCGCCTGAACAGGTTGCGGGCAAAAAGGTTGACGGCAGGAGCGACCTGTTCTCACTGGGCGTTATCCTTTACGAACTTCTTTCAGGCGAAAAACCTTTCAAGGGTGATTCAATAGCAACAATAATGTATCAGATTGCAAACATCTCTTCGCCGTCTCTTACAGAATACAAGGCTGATATACCACAGGTGCTGCAGGCACTCATAAATAAGGCGCTTTCCAAGAATCCTGAGGAGAGGTTCCAGAACGGGAAAGAGTTTGCAAATGCCATAAGGGTTTGTCTGCAGAAGATAGGGTGATTCAGACCGATTGTGAGGGGACATTGAATATCAAATTTGCCGCAAAGACTGATGTAGGCAAAAAACGGAAACTTAACGAGGATAGTTTCTGCATTGATAAAAATATTGGTCTATTTGCTGTGGCAGACGGTATGGGCGGGCATTCTGCAGGTGAGGTCGCAAGCCAGACAGCCGTTGATGTAGTAAAGATGAGCCTTTATGAATGGATGAGCAATAAAAAGGGGTCTCCCTGTGCAGATATGTTTGTCAGGGCAATACAACTCGCAAACAGGGCTGTATTTGAGATGGCAGAAAAAGGTGCAGGTATGAAGGGTATGGGTACGACCTTTGCTGGTATACTCTTGTGCAACGGGAGTATTGTGACAGCGAATGTGGGCGACAGCAGGATATACAGGATAAGGGATAACAACATCAATCAACTTTCAAAAGACCATTCAATGGTTGAGTTGCAAATCTCTATGGGACTTATAACAAGGGAAGAGGCAAAAAGAGCAGCGTATAAGAATGTTATTACAAGGGCTATAGGTACGGCAGAGACTGTGGAGGTGGATACACGGGACGAAAAGGTAGTGAAAGGAGACCTTATGCTTGCATGTTCAGATGGTCTTACATCACTTGTTGAGGACAGGGATATACTTGATACTATAAAAAGGTGTAATGATGACCTTGATATGACGTGTGGGGAACTTATAAGCCTTGCCAACTTCAACGGCGGGGATGATAACATAACAATAGTTCTGGTGAAGTTCCTTTAAATGGGCAAGGTGCGTAATCAATGTCCAAACTCATTCTTAAATTTCAGGGTGTTTTTATAAAAGAGTATAACCTTGACAAGCCCTCTCTGACCATTGGCAGAAAAGACGATAACGACATATGTATCGACCATATGTCTGTTTCAGGCCATCATGCAAGGATAGACAACAAGGAAGATTGTTTCACAATAACAGACCTTAACAGCACCAACGGTACATTTGTAAACGGTAAGAAAATAGCAACAGCCGCACTGAAGCCAAATGACTGGATAACTATAGGTAAACACATACTATATTTTAAGTGAGAGGGGGGCGTATGGCGCTAATATTCCCATCTGCAATAAAGTTGATTGATGAAAACAATTTAAGTTTTAAAGGATTTGATGCAGTATTCTACGACGCAGTGGAGGCGGCAAAAGACGGCTATTTTGTTTTTTCTGCAAAGGATAATGAGGAAGTGTATCTGTTTGTGGTTGGCGGCAGGCCATTTGCCTCAGGGAGGGCAGACAGGGATGGACAGTCATTTCTGGATATCCGTGAGTTTTTTGAAACCTATTTGAGGAGGGGCGCAGCGGATATAAAGTTTTACAAGGTCGAGAAGAAGCTGCTTCTCAGCATACTCGTATATTTCAGAAAGCGTCCTGTGCAGAAGTTTACGGCAGACATGGTTGATATGGAAAAGGTGTTGAGGGAACTGGAGGCAAAGGGTCTGGACAGTATAATTGTGGCGAGGTGCGGGGACAAAATGGGATTTTCCCTGTGTATCAAGGGGAGACCGTCGTTCAATTATTTTAGCGAAGAGGTGCATGCTGCCGAACAGCCAAGGGACGCACTGCTCTTTCATATCTTTGGGGAAAAGGATGCTGCCCAGTCTATAGAGATATTCGAAGATATACATATCACACCTTCGGAAGATGCAATCCCTCCAAAGGGTAAAATGCCAGGGAGCCTTACAGAACATTATGTGGAACCATTTACCCCGTCATCTGTCAGCGGCGCCACGGTCGCGCTCATATTTGAGGGAAAGGTTATCAAAACACACACTGTTATAAAAAAGGATACAATTATCGGGAGACTCGAAGGGAGTGACATTATGATAGAGAATCCCGGTGTTTCAAGACATCATGCAATAATAAGGGAAGGGGACGGCAAATTTATTATAGAAGATAATGGCAGTGCAAACGGCACATTTATAAACGGGGAAAGGGTAACAAAGAGGGAGATTAAAGACGGTGATAACATACAGATATTGAAGTATAATCTCTTGTTCAGGTATCCGTTACCTCCTGTGGCAGAGGATACGGAAAAGACGATGTATGTTGCCCCGCCTGCTGCGACACCTGTAAAAAAACCTGCCGGTGCGGCAAGGCTTGTGCTGGAAGACGGCACAGAACTCCCATTGAAGTCTACCATAATGACAATAGGTAAAGGCGAGGATATGGAATTAAAGATTGACGGTTTCCTAATAGCAACTCATCAGGCAAGTATACTGAGGGGAAAAGAGGGTGAGTTTATACTGGTACATAAAGGCGGGATGACAGCCACAAAGGTCAACGGCGAAAAGATAAACGAACACCCCCTGAAGAACGGTGATGTTATAGAGATAGGAAAGCACAAGATAAGTTATATGGTGTCATGATCCGAACAAGTCGGAAATGACAAATTCCAAAATAGAAATCACGAAAGAGAAAAACTCTATGGATGAACAAAAGGATTTCTTAAGCGAGCCTGAATTGTCAATGGATGAGTGGACAAAGGGATGGACAATCCATGTAGGCAGGGCATATGCCTGTAGTAAATGCGGCACGATGGTTATGGTTACAAAGGGCGGCATCGGGACGCTTGAACCAAAGTGCTGCGGCAGCGACATGGTACTGGTGAAGATGCCTGATGAAATCAGATAAGGTGTTGAAGGGTCAGGTCTATTTTTGTCCGGTGTGCGGTGCAGAAGTCTCTGTAATAAGGGCTGGTAACGGGAACCTCGCACCTGTCTGCTGTAATACAGAGATGATATTAAAGGCTGTCCTCAATCCTGTTTATTATTGCAGTGTGTGCAGGAGTGAGGTAATGGTCATATGCGGTAATGAGGATAATCTTGAACCTAAATGCTGCAACAGGATAATGAAGAGGTATATTACATAACTTTAGCAACTTGCCCCGAAAATCCCCTTATGCGGTTGCCTGCCCTGCTTACAAACCCGTGTCCTCTAAAAGCCTCCCATCCCAGACAGTTTGCCAGCAGGGTAGGCAACCGCAGATTTATATTTGCTGCCGATTAGGAAGTCAGTCCATGAAAATAATTGATTTGAACGTTGTAAAGGAAAAGGTTAAGCAGATGTGCATAGAGGCGAATATCTATGCATCAAAAGAGGTGGAAGACAGTATAAAGGAGTGGCTAGATAAAGAAGACTCCTCCCTCGGACAGTATGTGTTAAAACAGATCCTTGACAGTTATAAAATATCAGGCGATGAAAGTATGCCTGTATGTCAGGATACAGGGACATCTGTCTTCATGGTTACAATTGGGCAGGATGTCCGTTTTACAGGCGGTGATTTGAAGACTGTAATAAACGAGGCAGTTGCTTCCGGATATAAAGATGGTTATCTCAGAGGTTCTATTGTTTCCGACCCTCTCGTTAGCCGCAGAAACACAGGAGACAATACACCTCCGGTCATACATATTGATGTGGTAAAGGATGAGGAACTAAAGATTGCATTTATGGCAAAGGGTTCAGGCTGTGAGAATATGGGAAGGCTGAAGATGCTTAAACCATCTGACGGGGTTGAAGGTGTTAGACAGTTTGTATATGAAACAGTACAAAAGGCAGGGGGTATGCCGTGTCCGCCTGTGGTTATAGGTGTAGGTATAGGCAGCAACTTTGAGGGCTGTGCAATACTAGCCAAAAAGGCACTTTTCAGAAATATAGGGGAACTACACAATGACCCCTTTTACAGAAACCTTGAAAAAGAACTACTGGATGGTGTAAATAGATTGGGTATCGGACCCGGCGGCTGGGGTGGGAGGTTCACTGCAATTGCAGTCCATATAGAGACTGCACCATGTCATATTGCAAGTCTGCCTGTTGCAGTCAACATAGACTGTCATGCACACAGGGTAAGAGAGGTTATATTCTGATGGAAGAAAAAACGAATAATAAAAAGGTGGAGGTTAAGACAGGCGCAAAAAAGAGGGTCTGCATGGTTTGCGGGAAGCCTTCTCCAGCAACTATCTGCGAGCCTTGCGAGGCAAAAATCAGGGGTGAGGCGCTTGAACATAAACATGAAGTGGAGAAGGCTGGCAGGACAGATACAGGCAGGAAATAAAGATATGGAACCCACATGCAATAATGGCGCTTGTGGTTGCCTGCCCCGCCTGCAAACATTTTTCTCTCTTAAGAGAGAAAAATCCTCATAAAAGCCCCCCACCTAGACGGTTTGCCAGCGGGGCAGGCAACCACTGAAAACTGAAAGAGGAGGATTTTAAGGTGAACAAAGAAAATATTGCCGCCTACTTAAAAACAGCAGTCAACACCGAGATTACAGGGTATGGTTTTTACCTCCATGCCGCTGACATGGTGAGTGATGAACATGGTAAAAATATATTTAAACACCTTGCTAAGGAAGAACTTGAACATATAAAGGTCTTGTCAACTATTGCGGACGCTTTTGAGGGTGGTGGTAAATGGCTTACATATGAGGATGCGCTTACAGTATATATATCCAGCGGGAAGGAACTTCCAATATTCCCATTAGATAATGAATTAATCAGAAGGCTTGGGAAGAACCCGGAGGACATTGACGCCCTGAATATTGCAATAAAGGCAGAGGAAGATGCTATAGTGTATTATGTCAGTTATCTTAAGTCAGCATCGGATGAGGGTGAAAAGGTCTTGCTTACAAAACTTCTTGAAATGGAGAAAAACCACTTGAAACTGTTAAGGTGGGAGTATGAGTCCCTTATTCATACAGGTTTTTGGTGCGATTTTATGGAATTTACTGTTGAGGGAGAGAAGGAATAAAAGAATTTCAAATTTCAAATCTCAAATTCAAAAATGCTCAAACCCTACAAATCTACATTTCCCAAAATCCATTCCACTGTTTATATAGATGATACTGCCCGGATAATAGGAGATGTTACAATAGATGAATACTCAAGCATATGGTGCAATGCAGTGCTGCGGGGTGATGTGCATTTCATAAAAATCGGTAAAAGGACAAATATTCAGGATAATGCTGTTCTGCACGGTACAAAAGGTGTCTGGCCAGTGATACTCGGTGATGATATAACTATTGGACATAATGTTACACTTCACGGCTGCACAATAAAAGACAGGTGCCTTATAGGCATGGGCTCAATAATCCTTGATGGTGCTACAGTAGGCGAAGAATGTATTGTTGGTGCAGGTGCTTTGATAACTGAAAAGACAATAATCCCGCCCAGAAGCCTTGTTTTGGGTATGCCTGCAAAGGTTGTAAGGCAGTTAAATGGCGAAGAGGTTGAAGGGATTTTGCGTTCAGCCAAAAATTATATTGAATATTCAGAGACGTATAAAACCAATGCAAAAGGTTAACTATGCCTCAATAGATATTGGCACAAATACATTAAGGCTTTTTATTGCAGAATTTGAGGGAGACAAACTCAAGCCTATTTTGGTCAAGCGAATAATAACCCGTCTTGGCGGAGATTTTAAAGAAGATATTGGCATGGATGCGTCTTCAATGGAAAGAACGCTGGATGCCTTAAAGGTATTTGCAGGCATTGCAAAGGGGTATGATGCAAAAGATATATTTGCATGTGCCACAAGTGTTGTGAGGCGGTCAAAAAATAAGGATGTATTTGTCAAAAGGGTATTTGATGCAACAGGGATAAAAATAAATGTTATATCAGGTGATGAGGAGGCAGGGCTTGCACTACTTGGGGTTTTGTCTGTTATAGAATGGGGGACAGATTTGAAATCTATCCCCAAGTGTCTTGTTATAGATATTGGCGGCGGCTCTACAGAATTCATTGCAGTAGATAAGGGCAAGATGCTTGGTTCATGGAGCATGGAGATGGGCGTTGTGCATCTTACAGAAAAATATCTGAAAAGCGACCCGCCGACTCAAAAAGAACTGCAAGATATGGAAATGGAAATTGAGAGGACAATTTATGATTTGCGGTTTAAGGTTTTTAACTCCGAACTCCGAACTCCGAACTCCGAACTTTTTATTGGCACAGCAGGGACAATAACAACGCTTGCTGCAATAGACCTAAATCTTGAGGTTTATGAGCCGAAAAAGATAAACAATTATACTCTTACATACAATGCTGTTAAAAAAATATATAATTACTTTACAGCAATTACATTAGAAGAAAGGCAAAAGGTTTTATCCCTTGAAAAGGGGAGAGAAGACCTGATAATTCCCGGTGCTGCAATTGTTTTAAAGGCAATGGAGTCATTTGGATTTACTAGTATGACAGTCAGTGATGCAGGGCTTCTGGAGGGGATACTTATAAAACATTTAGAGAGTTAAGGAGTTGAAGAGTTGAACTCCTTAACTCCAAAACTCCTCAACTCCCTAACTCAAATAGGAGGTTTAAAACATGCCAAAAAATAATTTTAAAAAAGGTCTTACATTTGATGATGTCATGCTTACACCAGCGTATTCAAAGATTTTGCCAAAGGATGTTGATATTTCAACAAGGCTTACAAATAGGATAAGATTAAACATACCGCTTTTGAGCGCTGCAATGGATACTGTTACAGAATCAAGGATGGCGATTGCAATGGCACAGGAAGGCGGCATTGGCATAATACATAAAAATTTCACTGTCGGGGAACAGGCATCGGAGGTTTTAAAGGTAAAGAAATTTGAGAGCGGTATAATCCTTAATCCAAAGACCATGTCCCCTGACCAGAGGCTAAAAGATGCCCTGAAGGTGATGCAGGAAAATCAGATTTCAGGACTGCCTATTGTTATTGGAAAAAAATTGGTCGGGATACTGACAAATAGGGACTTAAGATTTGAAGAAAATCTGGACAAGCGGATTTCAAGTGTTATGACAAAAGATGTTGTGACTGCACAAGTTGGCATAACACCTGAAAAGGCAAAGGACATACTCCACAGGCACAGGATAGAAAAACTCCCGCTGGTTAATAAAAAAGGTGAACTTGCTGGTCTCATAACCATAAAGGATATTGAAAAGCGTGAGAAATATCCAAACTCATGCAAGGATAAACTCGGCAGGCTCATGGTCGGCGCTGCAGTTGGCGTTTCATTTGATAGAGAGGCGAGGGTTGATGCGCTTTTAAAAGCAGGCGCGGATGTTATTGCTGTGGACACTGCACACGGACATTCAAAGGGTGTCATAGAATCTGTTAAATCAATAAAAAGGAATTTTCCTGACTGCCGCTTGATTGCAGGAAATGTTGCTACAAAAGAAGGGACAGAGGTGCTAATAAAGGCAGGTGTTGATGCTGTGAAGATTGGCGTAGGTCCAGGCTCTATATGCACTACAAGGATTGTAACAGGCATCGGTGTGCCGCAGATTACTGCGATAATGGAGAGCGTAAAGGCAGCGAGAAAATACAATATACCTGTAATAGCAGACGGCGGCATAAAATTCTCAGGTGATATTACAAAGGCAATTGCAGCAGGCGCTGACTGCGTTATGATAGGCGGACTTTTTGCAGGCACAGAGGAAAGCCCGGGTGAGACGGTTTTATATCACGGAAGGACATATAAACTATACAGAGGCATGGGCTCTATTGAGGCAATGAAAAAAGGGAGCAAGGACAGATATTTTCAGGATGATGTTGAAAGTGAGCTGAAGTTTGTGCCAGAAGGCATAGAAGGCAGGGTAACATACAAAGGACCACTTTCATCCAGCATATATCAACTTGTAGGCGGCTTAAAATCAGGCATGGGATACTGCGGATGTGGAACAATAAAGGAGTTGCAGAAGAATGCTAAATTTGTGCGGATTACAAGTTCAGGCTTGAGAGAAAGCCATGTTCACGATATTACCGTCACCAAAGAGGCGCCGAATTATAAGATAGAGGAATAGTGCCATTTGTTAATACTTTTTTGTGAATTATTGGGATTTAATAATTAATAAATGGAACGCAAGCCCTTTCAAAATATCTA
>Ga0209212_1005157_pt1 | contig 15764 bp, 17 predicted proteins | sample RifGroC2_FD_183996 | JGI IMG/M metagenome (GOLD analysis project Ga0209212, IMG submission 183996) | Groundwater microbial communities from Rifle, Colorado, USA - Groundwater C2 (SPAdes) (version 2) | ecosystem: Environmental > Aquatic > Deep subsurface > Groundwater | place: Rifle, Colorado... | reverse complement strand
CTCTCGCTCAAGAAGCGAGATGTGGCAATGTGTCGCCATGATATTCCACCTCCTTTCTGTGTATTTAAGCTCAATTTGTTAATGGGCTATTTTACCGAAGGTGGTGCATTTCGTTTTAGAACTAAGGTGCCGTCTGCGGCCGAACGCCAAAGGAGTTAAGCAGTTTGAGATCAGCGATAGTTCTTTAAGGCTTAAGGTTCAAAAGTGGGACCGTTGTCCCGAGCACCAACAAACTGTGTCTCTAGAAGATATCTAAAGGAGAAAAAATGGCTACTACCAAGAAACCTGTTGTTCCTTCCCATTTGCCCGATGCTTTGATTCCCGAGTGGCAGAAGCTGGCCGACAAGGCCAATGATGCCGGAGTTGTAGAGATTGATGACCCCACAGCAGAAGATCAGGCCCGTTTGGATGCGCTCTTTGGCGTGTCCGGTGTCCAGATTGTGTCCGATAACTTTGTCTCGGACGCCGGCGGTGGTGCGCGGGTGCGCAAGGTCGTTGTGAAGGTTGAAAGTGAAGAAGACTCAGATGGTGGCGCTAGCCCTTCGGTCGTGTCCGCTGCCCGCAGCCAAACCTTTGCCTAGTTGTTACGTTTTTTGCCCCTCCATTCTGGAGGGGCTTTTCTATTGATCTATCGGTGCATTAGACGCAGGAAAGACAAAAATATAACCCCGCTTTTGGCGGGGTTTTGGTTATCTGACGATGGTCACACTTTTTTTGGGAGTATGATCGGTTTTCTTGATTCGATTGGCTTCTTCGCCAGAGCGTTCTGGTCTGGTTTTTCCTGGCCAATTTGGAGGGATAAGATTGTTTGGGTGGTAGGGTAGCAGGCTGAACACTTCAAGATTGGTAGAGTTTAGAGGGGTATAAGACCTGACTGTATGTGATTCATGGATGGTGGAGTACGCCATGAGCCAGAGTGCGTCGGGGTTGAAATAGATCTCAACGAAGCCACGATGTCTGTAATCAAGTTCTCTATCTGTTTCAACCACACATCCTGTATCCTTTTTAGCCATTAAAACTGGGCGAGATAATCTTCGACCAGTGGTAAAAATAAGAGTCTCGTGACGAACGTCTTGGATGTGAATGTTTTTGAAACGAGCGTTCACCTCATGACCTTTTGGTTTGATAAAGATGTTCCGGCATGATCTAGCGTACTTAATAAAACGGTCGTTGACGGTGTCGGTTTTGTTCAGAGGAAGGGAAATCACCACCGTAAGACGCCGTTGATTCTTGGTGGCTAAATCCAACAATTCATTTAGTTGCGACTCGTTGTTCGGTCGATAATTGGTAAAAACGGTGACACGATGCCTCTTGTGACCATGACTATTATTCCTCATTCGACGATCCAAGAATTTTGTTTGCCTTAGTATTAGCTTGACGATCTTGACGAGTTGGGGATGATCTGAAGGATCACTAGTATTTCCAAGTCGGAGTCTGTCTTTGGCTAGAGTATTTAAGAAACTTTTGAGATGGAACAAGCGCTGGAGTGATTGATATGAAAAGTACCGTGACGGAAGAGAAGAATCCGCTAAACATGTATGGCAGCCACGACCACAACCGGTGACCAAATCAATTTTTCTGATTGATCGGGTAAGGATTTTGTTGCCAAGTAGCGGTAATATCACCCTTACGGCATCTACCTGACCCTCTTGAAGAAAAGTTTCCAGACTGAGACGGTTTGGTGGAGGGTTGAGGGTGGGAACGGCGTACCAGCCATCGATGTCCTTTCGACACAGGTGGAGCTTCCTAATTACTCGCTTGACCTCCGGAGGAGGTAGGGCGGTATTTTGACGTTTTTGGGCCATTACGACCTCCTTCTGGATGTTAATGTAAAACTATGGGATGGATTATACTACTTTTGGGGTGTCGATGCCCAGAGTCGAACTGGGGACCTTCTCGTTAGGAGTGAGATGCTCTATCCGTCTGAGCTACATCGACATACGGTTATTTTAACTTATCTTTATGGATCCAGGAGGGGATGGATTGCCGTGGGGAGTTCGGGCGGACGCGGGGGTCCGCCCCTACACGCAATGACGGGTGGAGGGAGATCTCTCCACTCGTTACACTCGGTCGAGATGACGGGGGGGTGGAGTAAAATACGGGCATGAAGAAAGAGTATGACCTGATATATGAGTTGGGACGAGGTAACTGGATCGATGCCGTCGTCGGAGAGGCCGTGGTTCTGGGCTCATATCTTAAGGATTTGGAGCTGGTGGCCAAAGGAATCGATCTTAGCGGAATGGTACGAGCCATAAAATATGATAACGACTGCTTTTATCAAGTAGGAGCGAAAGCCAAACAACTAGAGTCGGAGTTGGTAAAATTTAAACAGACGGAAGCTCGAACGGTTTGTATCGATGAGATTTGTTTATGGTCCGAAGAATTTGGAAAAGTGGATGACGAATGGGAGTTTGATTTCATTTTGGCCGAAAAACGTTATGAAATACGGATGATGTTGCCGACATACAGAGAAAAAGTCAAATTGAACGACCTGACAAAAGCGATGGCCGAGTCAGCGATAATGAGGATGTTAACAGATAATGAGGCAAAAACTCTTACCCATGAAGTGGTGAGAAAAGTCTTTAGTGATCAAGAATATATCACTACTGTTTACTACGACGGTGACCGACTGGTAAGAAGAACGATCGACCACCAACACGATCCGGCTGACAAATCGGGAAGAGGGCGTTTGGATATTTTTTACTTTGATGATTTTGAAACGGCTATAAAGGCGTGGAAAGTAGTGCGGGAAGTAGCTACATCAGGTCAATGATAGGGATAAAATCGAAAATAGTATAATTGGTGGATGACAAAAGAGAGTGGATGGCCATTATTAGAGCAAATTAGAAGAGCGTTTAAGCAACCGGAAAAGGAGTCTACTGGATGGTCTTACCATGAAAATCAGCAAAAAGATGTCGAATACTCCGGTGAACAAGGAGAAAACTTCAGAGAGGAGTGCGAAGCAAGTTATGGTGGATTTAAGTATAAATTAACGATTAAGCATATTTCTATACTTGCAGGCGCAGATAAGGGGATAAAAAGAGACTTTTTGCTGTTGCAAGTGTGGAGTGATAACCTGTCCGAAACTGAAGGCAGACCAGCCGAGTCGGAGTACTTGGTAGATTTGTTAGCAGATGGAGATCCAAGGACTTCTGATCTAAAATTTCAAGACAGGATGATAGCGAGTAGATATCCTCAATTAGATGGATCAGAGCTGACTTTAGGAAAAAAAGATTACGGTTTACCTCCAGAATATGGATTCAAAATCGAGTTGTTGGACATGGAAATTAACGATAAGAGACAGGTTGAAAGGTTGGAATACAAAGTGACTCCGATGACCAGCGCAAAGTTTAGAAAAGCTGTTGACAATCGACTCTAATCACTTCAGATCGAAAGTAATGAGATTAAAAGTTTCCGGCTTTTGATTGATGTTGGTCAGAAGGACAAGTTTGCTACCGTCCGGTGAAGTGGCCACGAAGCCATCTAGAGGTTGAACGTAGGTGATATTGACCACATTGAGTCCATCAAAGTCGACAAGATTCACTCCTTCCTGGTTGGTGACTATTAGCTGGCGGCTATTTGAGTACCAGGTAAGGTTGGTGGTCAGACGACTTTCGGTCTGAGCTTTTAGCTGGCGGATGAGAGAAAGACTGGCGGAAGGAGTAGCGGAAACGGAAACAATAAGATCTTTGGAAAAATCAGAGGACTTACTAGCAAAAGGAAGAAAGTAGTTGGTGCCTTCTTTTAGATCAAATAAGTAGGTTTTATCTTTGATGATGTTTCTAGATTCTGGGGTAGAGTTGATATTGGGTAAAGTTTTGGCTATCTCGTTTTCCGGTAGGGAGGTATCTGCCGTTGGAGTATAGAAAACCTTTTCTTTATCCGGTGAAAAGTAAACATTAACCGAATTTTTGGTCAGGATTTCGACCATATATTTTGGGAAAAGATTTATGGTGGGCAAATTGAGCTTGGCGAATTGATCCTGCCACTCGCTTATTATTAGAGGGAGTCGGAGGGTAACATCGGACATAGTCCTTAGATTCATCCCTTTAGTGGAAAGCAAGTAAGCTGAGGATATTTTCTCAGATGATTTTGAAGTTTTAGTGGCTGGGGTCTTGTCTATGAAGACGGTTAGTATTTGAGAGCTGTCCGGTGACCAGATGAGTAAGGCCTGGGAAAAATCCCTAGGGGAGTTTTCGGCGATTTGAATATTGGAAGAGCCCAGAAGATTGCCGGAGAGTGAGTGAATATGGAGGCCGTTGGTTATTCCTTGAGGTGAATCTTTTAGGACATAGGCTATTTTGGTGCCATCAGTGTTTAGGGTTGCATTTCTCACTTGGTAAAACGTGAGGGGGGAAGTGGCAGTAATTATAGGGAAGAGGCGGGCATCACTAGCTGTGACTAACTCGTCCTTGATCGGGAGAGTCTTGATCCAGGGATGGAAGCCATCCTTTTCAATCTTGACGGTGTATGTTCCCGGCAGAAGATAGAGCTTGTCGTCGGTAACGGTGGTAAGCTTGTCGTTTATGATGACTCTCGCTGACTTTGGATATGAGGATACGCTTAAGAGCCCTGTGCCACTGAGGGACCGGTTTTGCAGATTGGGACGATAGCCCTTAGCGAATTTAATAGCTACAAACGTGCCCACAATGAGAAAAAGAATGATGAAGAGATTAACGGTTAGGCGGCGTCCTTTAGGGTTCTTGGAGGGAGTTCTGTTCACAAACGTATTATACCAATTCTCGATTAATTTCGAGTGAATCCAGTATGGAGGGGTGAGTATGTGACATCTAATGTTATAGTTTGATAGATTATGTTTGATTAGAATTGCTGGTAGAATTCTCTCAAATGGGATTTTCATTTTATAAAAAAATTGCGATTGATTTGGGAACGGCCAATAGTCTGGTGTATGTGGTGGGTGAAGGGGTAGTGCTGGAAGAACCTACAGTAGTCGCAGTGTCTCTAAATGATGGCAAAGTACTGGCGGTAGGACACGAAGCTCAAAAAATGCTGGGACGAACCCCAGGAAACATCAAAGCCAGTAAACCAATGCGTGATGGGGTGATCGCTGACTATGCGGTGACCGAGGCGATGTTGAAATACTTCTTACGTAAAGTGGGTGCATATGGTCTGATGAAGCCGGAGGTGATGATCTGTGTGCCGGCGGGAGTAACTCAGGTAGAGCGGCGGGCAGTCCTGGGTGCTGCGATGGAAGCGGGGGCGCGAAATGCTTATTTAATAGAAGAACCTTTGGCGGCGGCGATTGGGGCTGGAGTACCTATCTCTGAACCCTCTGGAAATATGGTTTTGGATATGGGTGGTGGAGCATCGGAAGCCGCTGTAATATCCCTAGGAGGGGTAGTGACATTTAAAAGTGTTAGGGTAGCAGGAAACAGAATTGACGAGGCGATTTCTAAGTACGTAAGAAGAAAACATAATTTGGTAATTGGGGAGACTACGGCCGAATCGATAAAGATTAAGATTGGGTCGGCCATGCCATCCTCTAAAGAAGAGGCGATGGAGGTAACCGGTCGGGATAGTATTACCGGTTTGCCGAAGCAAATTCATTTATCCTCGGTAGAAGTTTTTGAAGCCATGAGAGAACCTCTAGGAAAAATTGTTCAAATGCTTAAAACGGTGATGGAGGAGGTTCCTCCGGAGTTATCATCAGATATTATCGACAAAGGAATAGTAATGACAGGGGGGACGGCACAGTTAAAAAGTTTTGATAGATTGATCACCCAAGAAACAGGTGTACCCGCCTTTGTAGCGGAGGATCCACTTAGGTGTGTAATAAAAGGTATTGGGATAGCAATTGAGAATTTAGATGTTTACGCTAGAAGTATTATGAAGTAGTGTATAAGGTTCCTTTGTATCAAGTAATAGAGATACGTTTATCAGATGGTTAATGTGACTGCTATTTAAGCTATTTAGTTCAAAATCGCCTTTTTCTCATGATTTTTATAAGGTAGTGATTGAAGTCAATTCTTAGTAAAGAGTTTAGATTATATTTACCTAAATAACTGAGGAAAATATTTGGTAAGAAAGTCTCTAAGGAGGAGTCAGTTATTAGCTTATCGGAGAATATGATGACAGTTTTTGGTTTCCATGATTGGGTCAGTAGATGAGATGGGAAGAATAAGCTGAAATAAATATCGCAACCTTTAACTATTAAACGGCTAGTACGTTGAATGGAGCGATTTCTCTTCACAGTGCTGCTAATACCCTCTATGGTATACGTGGTAGTTTAAATATTTTTCTTTGTATACGCTATGGTGGTATGGTATGCGAACAGGTAGTTTGGGTAATATTGATGGGGGGGGTTTCAGATCATTCGATCAAATTAGTGATTTCTTTTTCTCACTAGATTTGAATATATTGATATCTTTAATAGATAGTGATCTACAGCATCATTTTGGGATAATTGCCAGCCCATATGAATATTTGTTTTGGAAAAATTTATTTACGGAAGAGGAATCCCTTAATATACTACCAGTGCGTAGTAAGTCTGCATTTAATGATTGCGTGGACGTTATTAACCATTTGTGTTTTTCTGAATTTTACCCATGGAAAAAATTTCGATGCATATTATTTACAATGTGTGATATAAGTTACTTCGTACGTATGTTATTTTCACTGTCGGATCTTAGTGATGTGGTCTGATGCAGTTATGTCTTCATATTATTTTTTGTTAATTGTTTACGTTTACGACATGCTCCTCGGTCATACTATATCAATGTTCTGTATGATATAGGTTAAAATTACAGAATTCTTTGTCATCAATGCTCGTGATTAGGTGAGAATAGTGATGTAAATTGGGATATAGTTACAGGTCCATTGAAAATAGCTATGTTTATTTGCAATATATTTTGATTGGCTTTGAATTATGTATATATATGTTGTTCAATAATAGTGAAAAGGAAGGTGTCGCACCACTCTTCGTATATCCTAATAAGTTCTTTTAGGTGTTTTCCAGCGCTGATGTATATAAGTCATGCAAAACAAACCCATAGACAATGCCTTTTTTCGAAAATATTTACTGATTTTGAGGTTCTGACCTTTAACTGTTGGGGTAAACGACTTCTTCCTGGTTGGTTTCCTAATCAAAAATGTCTTAAAAGGTTCGATACACAGGTATAAAGATATAAATGAAGTGTTTGGCAGCTTAACAATGAGAGTGATATGTTTGTGCCTAAATTGGGGATTTGGTAGAATGAGGTTCCTACAGGATATCGTACTGATAGAATAATACCATGAGATCTGAAGTTTTGGGTATACCGGTTGATATCCTAAATAGAAAGGAAACTATAGCAATCATTGATGGTTGGCTGAAGAGGCCTGGTAAGAAAGCCAGACAAGTCGTTACCGCATACAGCGAATTCTTCGTTACGGCCCAAAGTGACATTGTTTTTAGGGACGTTATGCGAAAAGCCGATTTGGTAACTCCCGATGGGGTTTCGGTATTGGCGGCGGTGGAGTATCTGAAAAGAACTCAAACTAAGGGTGGTTTTTTTATTCTTAAGTGTTTTGCGGAAGGACTCAATGTTGGAAGGAAGATATTGTCGAGCCGAATAGGAGAGACTGTAACTGGGGTTAGATTGTTTGAAGAGCTAAATGCTTTGGCCGAAAGGCGTGGTTGGAAGGTTTTCTTACTTGGCGGATGGGGAGACGTGGGTTCACGAACCGCCACAATGCTTCTAGAACGGTTTCCAAGACTGAGGGTGATGTTTGACGCTGGTGAAAATCGCGTTGGCACCGATAGGGCTGCGGATGACCGGGTGACAAAAAAAATAAACGCTTGGAAACCGGACATTCTATTCGTTCAGTACAATCCGGTGAAACAGGAAAAGTGGATTGCCTCCCATTTGTCGCGCTTAAAAGTTGGAATGGCGATGGGGGTGGGGGGCACCTTCAACGAATTCTTAGGGGAGTTTAAGAAGGCTCCGGTGTGGATGGAAAAATCAGGTTTGAAGTGGCTATGGCGGGTGATCGTGGAACCTCAAAGATTCGGAAGAATTTTTCGAGGAGTAATTGTCTTCCCATGGATGGTGTTTCAGGAGAGTTTGAAGCGGAAGAATTAAGAGTTTGACTTAGCTATTGGATGTGGAGGGGTTGATGCCAAGCATCCACAGAACGGATTCTTTTTTGTAGCGACGATCACCTCGAGAGTTGATTCTGATAGCGGGGAGCTTACCTCTTTTACCCCAGCGTTTGATGGTGAGGGTTGAGACACGGAGGAGCAGGGCAACCTCGGACACGGTTAAAAGGTCGGGAAGATTATTGAGGTCTAAATTCTTTTTGATTTTTAGAGTTTGGTTTGTGTCTTGGTTGTTGTCCATTGATATACAAATTATCAGAAAGGTAGTAGATAGTCAATATGGATTATTACGATTATTGTGATAGAATTTTGCCAGCACTGCCGCAAGAACATTAAATCATTATGGAGGCCTTGAGTGATTAGAGAATTTGATGATTGTTTCAATTTGGAAAGAGTTAAACTCACCGCTGGGGAACTATCCTTAACTTCCAAACCTGGTTTGCCTGGCGAGATGGAAGCTTTTGTTGGTATTGCCTCATCTTTTTGCCAAGTGCCGTTGGAAATTGTCCATATCAAAAGCGGAGCGCAAGAATCGTTGCCTGTGTCCAAAATCGGCAAGACGAATATCCGGTATGTAGGTACGGCACCTGCGATTTTGGTAGAGCCGGATGTCCATGGAAATCTAAAAATGATTTTTACCGGTGAAGGTGTGGTGGAGGTAATATTTAACTCCGAAAAAGTGAGAGCTCATGGCCGAAATCGTGGAGCCCACGGCCAGAAGAAGATTTATATCGTGAAATAAAATTGATTGCCCCGCCATTCGGCGGGGCATTTTAATGCCTGGTGTCATGCGTAAATAACAAAAACCCGCTCTTAAGAGCGGGTTTTTGGTTTGTGGAGAATGAAAATTGACAGTTGCGGTCAGGCACGGGGGCCTGCCCCTACAAGTTTATTTCAATTCGACTTTGGCACCAGCCTCTTCGAGTTTCTTCTTGGCGGCTTCGGCGTCTTCTTTCTTGGCACCTTCGAGGATGGTGGCAGGGGCTTTTTCTACCAAGTTCTTGGCTTCGACCAAACCTAAATCGGTTTTGATCTCGCGGACGGCTTTGATAACAGCAATCTTATTGGCGCCTGCGTCGGTGACGACGACGTCAAATTCGGTCTTTTCTTCAGCAGGAGCGGCTACTGGCGCGCCAGCCTGCGCTAAAGCTACGGCCGGTGAAGCAGAGACACCGAATTTTTCCTCTAAAGCTTTGACCAGCTCAGCAACTTCCAAGACGGAGAGCTCGCTTACTTGATCAACGAGTTTTGTGAGTTTCTCGGACATGTTTTTTTGTTTAATTTAATAATTGCTAATTTGATTTGGTCGATTGTGTTGCGGGCAGGCGCGGGGGCCTGCCCCTACGAAATTATGCGGATAACTTGTTACGTAATGCTTCGAGGCCATAGACGAAGTTTTGCATAGGAGCTTGAAGCTGTCTGACCAAAGCCTGAGCGGGTGCTTGAAGCTGCGCCAAGAGGGAGGCCAGAAGTTGTTCGCGGCTGGGGAGCTTGGAGAGAGCCGCGATCTCGGCAAAGGTGATGATCTTATCGTCCATGACTCCGGTTTTGATCTTGAGATTTTCGTGATCCTCGGAGAACTTGGATACGATCTTGGCGGCGGAAACTGCATCGGGACTAAAAAGCACTGCGGTAGGTCCTTCAAGGAAGGAGCCGAGATCTTTGGCTAGCTCTTTGGACTTTTCTTCGAGGGCAAGACGCATAAGGTTATTCTTGGTGACCAGAAACTTGCCTCCCGACTTGTCGGCTTCGTTACGGAGCATATTTTGCTCTTTGACGGAAAGGCCGGCGTACTCGGTAAGGATAATAGCCTTAGAGTCGTTTAAACTTTTGACGATTTCGGCGAGTTGGTGGATTTTTCTTTGGTTTGGCATTTAAAATATTTTAGACTTTATATTGCGTATTTCACATTGGATGCAAAAAAACGCGTACTCAAGACGCGCAAAACAGATTTCTGTTCTGCAGAGGATTTTAATCGCCTGCCTGCCGGCAGGTAAACCTCTGGTCTTGGAACTGGTGTGTATTGTAAACCAAGTGGCGCGGGAATTCAATGGGGTGGTAAAATGGCCATGCACGAAAATTTGCACGTTTACAGGAGGAAGATTGACCAAGATCAAGGTACCTCAGGAATCCGCGGCTTTGTGGCGACAAGTGCTTCAATCACCGATCACTGTACCGCAATGGGAAGTATTCCATCGATATAATGACGTCCGAGCTCTATTAGTCCTCGATTTGATTACCGTCAGGACTGGGTCGTATCCGCAAAGTGAAATTGACTTGGTGGACAAGACCCTGCGTTTGAACGAGAAACAGGTCAAAGTGCTAATTGGCTTATCGTCTTATGGGATGTGTCGTGAGAATTTCTTGGCTTGGGCCCGAATTATGAAGATCGAGGACCCTCTCCCGGTCATTAAATCCTTAACAGACCTAGATATTGTGGTCGTCACAACTAGGAACGGACTGGTGACTTTCCTTTTACGATAGTTATGTTTTGCCCCGCCTACCGGCGGGGCATTTTAATATCTTATATCTCTGCCTAGGTGAGGCAATTTTCGTTTATTATCGGCTTGACTGTATAGAAAAGTAGTATAATTCCGAGTAATGTCAACTCAAATCTAATTTGAGGAGATGATCTTTGAAATTTAGCTGAAATTTTATTGGAGGTGCGAAATGAACGAAAGTATTTTTAAGGAGTGGGAGGAAAAAGTCGGAATCGATCCTCGATTGTCTCAGGCTCTATTCGTGGCCCTATCTAACCAGGAACATGCCAGAATGATCGATGCTACTCTGCTGATGGCTCTTAAAGATAGTTGGCCGGCTGAGAAAGTGATAGATATGCTGGGAAGGCGAATTGACCTTTCGTCAGTGCAACAACTGATGGGGGGTGCTCCCGTTCAACCTAAGAAGCGCGTAATGCCGTCTGCCGATCTGACGACCGAACCCCCGCTTGCTGTCAAACCCAAAACCAAGCTTTTTGGAAAGGCCAAAGGCGACCAGGGTCTGACTCGTGCAGACAAGCGCCGGCTGGAACGTGGCGGTGCGCCTCGTCAAAGTCAAGGATTCTTGGCTCCTGATATGGGAACTCCTGCCCCCGCCAAACGTGAGAAGAAGAGCCCTGGCGGACCAATGAGCTTTGACTCGATGGATATCTTGCAGGGCAATCCTTCGGGGCCGATAGAAATGTTCGGGCCGGAAAAAGCCGAAAAGCCTGCAAAGGGTGGGTTGCTGAGTAGGTTTAAGATTGGAAAAAGGGGTGGTGGAAAGGCTAAGGCTTCCCCTCAAATCGGTGGTGGCAAGAAGGGCTCGAAGGGCACGGGAGTCATCGTTGTGGTCGTGTTGATCCTGGCGGCTCTAATCGGAGTAGTTTATTTTCTGAACCGCTCCGGTATTATTTCGATTCCTTTTCTGGGCGGAGGTCGTTCGGAGTCCTCTTCGGCTCAGCCTCCCGTACCAACCGATCAACAGCTGACGGAGATGTCCCCAGAAGAAAAAGCCGCTTGGGCAAATTCGAATCTGGATAGTTCCATCACAGAATCGTTTTTGAACAAACCGACAAGCTGGGGGGATTTTTTTGGAAACTGGAATTCCTATCTGAATTGGTTGTTATACTTTGCGGCTGTTCCCTTGGTCGCCTTATCGATTTTTCGTGAGAGGACCCAGGCTGCAGAGTACTCCGACATCAGACATTTTATGGTGGGTATTGTGACTTCGGTTCTACTCATTTGCCTGGCGTCGAGCATCGGAGGTTGGGCATTCAAAGCTGGGTGGACCACCTCTCCATTAATTTTGATGTACGTTGCACTAGTGGTTGGGTTTTTGATCAATGCGTTTATGCAATACAGCGCATATGATAGTGGTAATCATGACTTTTCAGTGATTGCCGCAGGCCTATACCTATTTGGACTACTGATGAAATGGTGGTTCCCAACTGAAGTTCTTCTGTCAACCATCGGTATCGTCCTCATGCTCGTCGGCCTAGTCGTGCAAGTATTGGAGATCAAACGACACAAGAATCGTGACAGCGCCGCACTAAGAAAGTCAGTAATTGCCGCGGTATTAATGCTGCTGGTGTTCTCGGCTGTTTACGTTTGGATGTTCAAATTGCTTGCGGCTCAAATAGCTACGTTTGTCATTCCGGCGGATGTTGTTGCCCAGGCAGGGGCTGCCCTTAAATTGAACGTGTTGGTGAAAGGTCAGATTGCCACTTCAGCAATTGTCGGCCTGGCGACTGCGTATCTCTTTGGCGTAGTTTATGGCATGATCTTTTTACCCACCCGAGGTCGAGATGGAACTGTTGATATCCGGAATGCGCTGATTCTGGATTCGGATGCGACGACTCTATTCGTCATGTTCCTGTTTCTGTTCTTGCCTTGGATCTGGGTTCTACCCAAGTATTACCTAATGATCTTTGGATAGAGTATTTTTGGTTTTTTGCCCCGCCGTAAGGCGGGGCCTTTTCTATGCAAAAAAAGCCCCCCGCCATGGCGGGGGACAAAATTATTTGTTGACGTAACTACCGTCACAGCGGACCAGGGGATCGCCTCTGGTAGGATTCATGACGATGAGAAAGCCTTTGACATGGTACATTTGTGCCAGCTCGGGGGTGTAGAAACTTTTGACTTTTTCGTAAAATGCACCACTCGGTTTCATATCGGCTTCGATAAGGTCGTAAAGATAATTGACGTTTTGTGGCCAAAGAGCAATGTCTTTGGCTTTTTTGTAGGCATCAAGGCGAAGATAGTCTTCGTTGATATCTGTAGGAAAGATCCATGGACCCAGGTCCGGCCAAAGGCGGCGTTCGTCGAGAGTTTTTATTGTGTAGCTTTTATCGGTTGGCGGAACTTCACCATCGAGAACCGATGAGGGGGTGTTTTCTTCGACACTGGTAATACACATTTCGCCGGAAAAAGTTATTATCGCAGTGGCTTGGTAAGAGATGGTAGTTTTGTTTCCTTCGATGACTGAATTAACTTCGATCCAATCTTCACCTAAAGAAACAACCGGATGAAGAATGAATTCTGCCTGAGTTCCACCGGTCATCACGCCTTTGTAGACCGCGGTGTATTCGATAATGGCGTATCGACAGAGTAAGTCGCCGGCCGAATTTCCCCAGCCGCAAGGTGTGCCCTCGACTCTCTCCGAGCTGGAAGCCACTCCAAAGATATCAAGACTGTGAATGTTCAAGGACATATTCAGCCAGTTTTGAGCTTGGCTATTCAGATAGGCTTGGAGTCCGGGTATGTCACCCAGACGAAGATAGACATACTCCTGGGTGGGAATTGGGTTGCCGGCTTCGGCAATTCGGGTGGCTGATTGTTCGAAAATATTTGGTGAGGGGGTGCTTTCATCGTAAGTAGCCGGTTGAGGGAAGTCTGTATAACTTTTGTATAGCCCGTATGCCCAGATACTACTAATGACAAACGATACGATGATAATTAACTTGAATATCAGGTTCAAAAACTTCTTGAATTTTTCCATTTATACCTCCGATTGTTAAGGAACTCCTCGTATCTATTGATGATTGTACATCTCAAATACAAAAAATCCTCCGGATGGGGGATTTTTTGGTGGAGACCAACAAGGAGTCTCCTCGCAGGGATACCTGACAAGGAGACTCCTTTGAGACGTAAGAAATTTACAGGGTGCCGAGATGAAGCTTCATGCTCGGTGTGTGCGTACAGGAGAGATAGGCGTTTTTGATTTTGGTTTCACCAATTGACTTCAGGGCCTCATTGATGTTCTCAACCAAGCTCTTGGTGTCTTGGGTAGATTTGCCTAGGGCAAGGTGGATAATGGGAAACTTGGCTTCTGTTTTGTAGGGTAAAGTTCCCCCGGCGGCGAGGTCGGCGGCTCTTTTCTCTGGATTGTCGGTGACAGTGCCTGACTTGGGATTAGGCATGAGCCCTTTAGGTCCGAGAATCTTGGCGAGTCTGGCTAGTTTTGGCATATCGGCAGGGGTAGCCAAAAGAATACTAAAGTTGATCTTGCCTGCTTCGACTTCTTTGGCAACTTGGTCAGAGAAGATAGCAATTTTTAACTCTTTACCGGTGCTGTGAGGGAGTTTTAGTTCTCCGCGAAGGCCTGTTTCTCGAGTGTTGATAGTAAGCTCGACGGTTTTGAGCTTAGTATTTTGAGAAAGTTTTTGCAGTTTGACCACAGCATCTTCGATAGAATACATCTCATCTTTTTTGATGTCTTTGGCCATTAGTTTGTACTTTTTGCCTCTTTTGCGGGGAGGAAGAGGTTTTTTTGTCTCTGTGGGTTTGACCTCGGTGCTTGATTCCGGGTCGACGCGGGGGTCGACCCCTACGGAAGCGACGACGGCGTCTTTGACGGTTTCCGCATTGTAGAGAAGGCGGATGGACTCGACATCTTTTTCGGTGATGCCGTTGATAGCCATAAGTTCACCATCTTCTTTGACGACGATCTGTTCGGGTTTCAGACGAGCCTCGCGCAGTGCATCGGCAACGTGGGTGGGGAGATCGGAGTAGAGTTCCTTCCAGATCACGCCAGAGGCGTGTCCGCCTTTGGCGGATATTTTTTTACTTTTAGTTTTTTCTGTGGTCATATATGTTGAAATTAAGCGATGGTAATACCCATAGACTTGCAAGTACCTTCAATCATCTTGATAGCGGAGTCGATGTTCGTGGTATTCATGTCGGCCATTTTTTTCTCGGCAATAGCTCTGATTTGGTCTTTGGTAATGGTGCCAACTTTTTTCTTGTTTGGTTCACCGGAACCAAGTTTAAGATTTAGGACTTGTTTGATGAGAGCGGAAACGGGCGGAGTCTTGAGCTCAAACTTGAAGGAACGGTCTTCATAGATGGTCACGAGGGCGGGGATGATCTGGCCCTTCATGTCGGCAGTTTTGGCATTATACTGCTGGATAAACTCCATGATATTGACACCGTGCTGTCCGAGTGCGGGACCGACGGGAGGAGCGGGGTTGGCGGTACCACCAGGAAGGTTAAGCTTCAGGATGGCTTTGATTTTTTTGGCCATAAAAATTGTTTGTTGTTTAATATTAGCCGCGCGAAAAAGGGGGTTTTGAGACCTAGTTCGCAAACTCTTTTCGAGTAGCTCCCTCATCAATGACGAGGTAAAGATATTTTAGCATAGGAACGTCTAGATTTGTTTAGTGGAACGGAGGAACTGGAGGAATTGGGCAGGAGAAAGAGTGTTGATGGAAAAATCACGTTTGATGGTTTCCAGACGAAAATGTTTGAGATTGTAACTGATGAGGTATTTGGAATCTGAGGCAACGGCACCAGCGATAATATGACGATCATTTTGGTCGATGGTGTATTTGGAGTATAAATCTAAATTGAGGGACTTGAGAGTGATACGAGTACATTTCTTTAGGGTCTGAAAAAGCTGAATTGGCTCGATAGACAGTCTTTCGAAAACTATTTTGAGCTCGTTTTCCTGAATGTTGGTATAAAATTTGACGAGGTTGTCTTGATTGAGCAGGAGACTGGCTGCGCCGGTGAATGAGAGGTAGGAAGAGACTAAGACGTCTGAATCTAAGTAGACGTTGAAGGGCTTCATAACATTTTTCGAACGTCAGCAATAGTGGCATAATGGACATTTCGCGTTGGTAAAAGTGGAGATTATGTTTGATTCTTCCGCTAAATCCCGTACAATTCGAATATGCAAAAGGTAAATT
>Ga0209212_1005149_pt1 | contig 15778 bp, 14 predicted proteins | sample RifGroC2_FD_183996 | JGI IMG/M metagenome (GOLD analysis project Ga0209212, IMG submission 183996) | Groundwater microbial communities from Rifle, Colorado, USA - Groundwater C2 (SPAdes) (version 2) | ecosystem: Environmental > Aquatic > Deep subsurface > Groundwater | place: Rifle, Colorado... | reverse complement strand
TCCTCGCATCCCCTTGTGTACCCACCTGATCCTCGGCCTGCCTGGCGAAGACGAATCGCATTATCACGCCAGCCTCGATGCCGTGCTGGACATCGGCGTGGACGGGCTCAAGCTGCACCCGCTGCATGTGGTGAAGCACACCGTGCTGGCCAATCAGTGGCGGCGCGGCGAATACCGCCCGCTGGGACGCGAGGAATATATCGGTTACGCCTGCGACCTGATCGAGCGCACGCCGGAACATATCGTGTTTCATCGCGTCACCGGCACCGCTGCAAAAGATATTCTGCTGGCGCCGGAGTGGTGCTCGCAGAAATGGAACGTGCTCAACGGCATTGAACTGGAGCTGAAACGGCGCGGCCATCGCCAGGGATGTCTGGCCGGAATGCCCTGGATTACTGTGAAACAACACAAATTGGAATCCCAAACCCCCTCCAACTCCCCCTTGTCAGGGGGAGAGCCTGACACCTCCCCTGAAGCGGGTCAAGCAGGCAATCCGCGCAGCGGATGCTCGCATAAGGGGAGGCCGGGAGGAGTTCGTGTAACGGGGAGCAATCTTGTGAGACGTTCATCATCAGTGGTGGCTTCTGCCATACCCATTAACGAGGCAATACTGGATGCAGCCTAAAATCGAACTGGTGTGCCCGGCGGGCAGCCTGCCGGCATTGAAAACGGCGATAGATAATGGCGCGGATTGCGTCTATATGGGATTCCGCGACGATACCAACGCGCGCAATTTCACCGGACTCAATTTCAGCTTCGACAACGCTAAAGAAGGCGTACGGTACGCCCATGCGAAAGGCAAGAAGGTATTGCTGGCGCTGAATACCTACCCGCAAGCCGACGGCTGGCAGCGCTGGACGAAGGCCATCGACAACGCCGCCGAACTGGGCATGGATGCGGTGATCCTGGCCGACCCCGGGCTGATGCAGTATGCCGCGAAGACCCATCCCGGCCTGCGCCTGCATCTTTCGGTGCAGGGCTCGGCCACCAACTACGAGGCGATCAATTTCTACCATGAGATGTTCGGCATCCAGCGCGCCGTGGTGCCGCGCGTGCTGGCGCTGGCGCAGGTCGAACAGTTGATGGCCGGCACCAAGGTGGAGATCGAGTTGTTCGGTTTCGGCGGGCTGTGCGTGATGGTGGAAGGGCGCTGCGCGCTGTCTTCCTACGCCACCGGCGATTCACCCAATACGCGCGGCGTGTGCTCGCCGCCCAAGGCGGTACGCTGGCAGGAAACGCCCAAGGGACTGGAATCGCGCCTGAACGGTATCCTCATCGACCGCTACAGCGCTGACGAAAAAACTGGTTACCCGACGCTGTGCAAGGGGCGCTTCGACGTGGAAGGCGAAACCTATTACGCGATCGAGGAGCCCACCAGCCTCAATACCCTGGAACTGTTGCCGGAACTGGTGCGCATGGGCATCGCCGCGATCAAGATCGAGGGGCGCCAGCGCAGCCCCGCCTACGTCGAGCAAGTCACCAAGGTGTGGCGCCAGGCCATTGACAGTTGCCTGCGCGATGCCGGTGCATTTGCCGTCAAGCCGGCATGGATGACAGCGCTCGGCAAGGTGTCGGAAGGACAGCAGCAGACTCTTGGCGCCTACTATCGCCCCTGGAAATGAAACACGGAAATTCCAAAATGAAATTAGCTCTCGGCCCCGTCCTCTACTACTGGGATCGCGACACCATGCTCGGTTTTTACGAGGAGATGGCCGACGCGCCGGTGGACATCATCTACCTCGGCGAAACCGTCTGTTCGCGCCGCCATCTGTTGCGTCTGCAGGATTACCTGGACATCGCGCAACGGCTTGCCGCCGCCGGCAAGGAGGTAGTGATTTCGACGCAGACCCTGATCGAATCTGAATACGATATCAAGACTCTGCACAAAATTGCCGGCAACGGAAATTTCCGCGTGGAAGCCAACGACATGGGCGCGGTGCGTCTGCTGGCGAACAAGGCGCCGTTCGTGGCGGGTTCGACGCTGAATATTTACAACCCGCAAACTCTCGATCTGCTCGCAGGATTGGGCGCGATGCGCTGGGTAATGCCGGTGGAAATGTCGCGCGAGGCGCTGGTGTCGGTGCTGCGCGAGCGCCAGTCGGGCATTGAAACCGAAGTGTTCGCTTACGGACGCCTGCCGCTGGCTTTTTCGGCACGCTGTTTCACCGCGCGCCACCATAACTTGCAAAAGGACGATTGCCAGTTCAAATGCCTCGATTATGAGGACGGGCTCGCGCTGAAAACCCGCGAAGGGCAGCCCTTCCTGACGCTGAACGGTATCCAGACCCAATCGGCGCTGGTGCATAACCTGATCGGTGAACTGGACAAGTTGCAGGATGCGGGGGTTGATGTGGTGCGAGTCAGTCCCCAGGCACACCACACTGGTGAGATACTGGGGCTGTTTCGGGAATGCATGGGGCAACACCTGACACCTGAGCAGGCCTTGTCTCAAATCGAAGGCATGATGCCGGCAGCTTCTTGCAATGGCTACTGGTACGGCAGGCCCGGGCTTGATTTTGTACGCAATGATAATTCGACCGCTACCGCATGAGGCGACCAGCATGAAGACTTTTCTGATTCCGCAGCCCGTCAGCATCCTGATTTCACTGTTGCCGCGCTATCCACATTCGCTGATTTTCACGCGGGTGATCAATCTGGCGCTGCAAGACAAACTGCATGACGAAGTATGGCAGCCCCGGCATGGCAAGCGGGTCTGCATCCGCGTCAAGGATGCGGGTATTGCGTTTCACTTCACGCTCGGGCCGCAGGGCATGATTGCCCGCCATGCGGTCGCCCAACCGGATCTTGCCATCAGCGCCAGCGCGCAGGATTTTTTTCTGCTGGCCTTGCGCAAGGAAGACCCGGACACCCTGTTCTTCAGCCGCCGCCTGGTCATGGAAGGCGATACCGAACTGGGGCTGCTGGTCAAAAATACGCTGGATGCGATGGAGCTGCCGCCGCTGGATTTCCGTGCCTTGATGCCGGCGCGCTTGCTGGACAAGCTCCGCACACGCCTGCGGGCGTAATCTCATTTTCCTTTCAAAACAACAAGCACTTATGGGCACCTGATTTGACCGCCATGAGTGCCGTACCGGCATCATGAGGGGCGATGGACAAGTCGCAGAGCCACCAGTCAGCAACTTCTTTCTTTTAAGGAACATGCGTAGAAGCGTAGAATATATCCGCTAGTATTAAATACACACCACACGAAAAAGGGTCATGTTATGAAAATTGGCACAAAGATAATTCTGGGGTTTTCGGCTCCGATCCTGATGTTTATTGCATTCGGAATATGGCTGCAGCTTGTGACGGCAGGCATTTCCGATAATTTGAAGCATGTCAGGGACGAAAGCGTTGCTTTTGCCCTGGTGGCCAAGGACATGGAGGTGAACGTCACTCAAGTCCAGCAGTTTTTGTCAGACGTTTCTGCAACACGCGGTATGGATGGCTTGAACGATGGGTTGAAGAATGCCGAAATACACTACAACAATTTTATTAATGATCTTGCAAAATTCGAGCAGATGTTTGCTGCTGAAGGGGATATGAAGGGCGTGGAAAGCAGTAAGCTGATCCGGGCCGATTTCAACGCCTTTTATGCCAACGGAGTCAAGATGGCGCACGCCTATATCGATGGCGGTCCATCCGTGGGGAACAAGTTGATGCCGGATTTCGACAAGACCAGCCTGGCGTTGCAGAAATCGTTGTCACCGTTTATCAGGGCACAACTGGGTGAAATGGATGCCGCCGTCGAAAAAACCAGGAGCGACACGGACAGGACACGTATCGTCGGGTTGATCATAGCTTTGCTGGTTATCGTCGCTACGGTCATTCTTTCGGCGTATGTAATAACGGATGTGCGCAACCTGAGCGGTGTATTGGATAACCTGACCCACAAGGTGAGAACCTCGGCGACTGAAATTGCGGCGGCGGTTAACGAACAGGCGTCCATTTCCACCGAGCAATCTTCTTCCCTGACGGAAATTACCGCCACTATGGAAGAGTTTTCCGCTTCCAGTTCGCAGATAGCGGACAGCGCCAATTCCGTTGCCCAACTGTCCAAGAATATGCTGGCGGAAACCGACCGGAGCGTTGTGTCGCTTGGTTCGTTAAAGACAAAGATGGACGAGATTGAGACCGACAACAAGAACAGTATCCATGAAATCCTGGAGCTTGACCGCAAGTCCAAGGAGATTGGAAAGATAATGAGCATTATCAACAATATTGCCGACCAGACCAAAATGATCGCCTTCAACGCCGCGATAGAGGCCTCCAGCGCCGGCGAGGCCGGAAAACGGTTTAGCGTGGTTGCCGGGGAAATCCGCAGGCTTGCCGATAACGTTATGGAATCAACCGGCGAAATACAAGGCAAAGTAGACGAGATACAAAAGGCGGTGAACCGGCTTGTTATCGTCTCCGAGAAAGGTGCGAAAACTGTCCACGAGGGTTCTAATTACGCTGCCGCTACATTGAACGACCTGGTGAATATTATGGCCGGGACGAAGTCTTCCACCGAATCGGCCGTTCAGATTTCGTTCTCAACCCAGCAGCAAAAAACAGCTTCCAGCCAGATTCTTACTGCACTCAAGGAAATAGATCAGGGATTGCACCATACCTCCGCAGCGATACACCAGACATCCTTGTCCGCTGCGGCCATGGGCGACATGGCAAACAACCTGCAAGAGGTATTAAGCAAATTCAAAATGAAAAATGCCAAAGCATTGCCGGTTTGAGGTTTTGCCAAATTACCTCAATAAAAATAACTGGAAGAAATAGCAAAAGCGCGCGCGCGATGCCTCAAAACCTTGGCGATCGAGGCAATATCCGGAGCAGATGGAAATAATGGAACAAGACCAAAACCCCGCATCGCGTAACGACGAAATTCTGGACGCAGTGCGCGAAAGGATTTCTGCTGCCCAAATAGTAAATGTGAACGAGGATACGGTTCAGCTGGTCTTGTTTACCCTGCTTGGAGCCTATTACGCCATCAGCGGTGAGGATGTCAAAGAGATACTTTATCCGGGAAAAATAACCCCGATTCCCGGCACCCCGTCGTATTTGCTCGGGCTTATCAACATAAGGGGGGATGTGGAATCCGTCATTGATTTCAACTTGCTGCTCTCTCTTCCCGGGGAACCGGATACGCCGAATAAAAGGATTCTTATCGCCGAGAAAAACGGCGTGAGAACCGGAATAATGGTGGGGTCTGTGGTGGACGTGATGGAATTCCTCAAGAGCAGCATAGACGCCTCAATCGAGACGATTGACGATTCCAGGCGCGATTTAATTTCCGGGATAGCGACATATCATGATGGCAGCGTTACCATTCTTGATCTGGCAAAGGTATTCCAGAAAATGGAAGTGCTCTAATGGGAGATGCGCCCCGGCACCGTGAGCAGTTGGAATTAATGTTGTTCCGTGTAAACGGGGTGTTATTCGGCTCGGAACTCAGTCAGGTAGCGGGGGTATTCGCGCCGGAAGAGAATACCCCGGACAAAGGGGAGTCAACCCGTTTGGACGATTTTTTTGGAAAACCATCCGATTCCCCGGGTAACCGGAAGTTTATAAAACTGAAGGAGAAATCATCCGGCGGCTCAGCATGGGGATTTCTGGCGGAAGATCCGGAAGATATTGCGAATATATCCATCGATGACATACGGCCGCTGCCTGCAATGACCGAGAAATTAAAATCCTTTAAGTCCATTTGGGGAAGTTTCATTTATAAGGATGAAATAGGGCTTTTATTGGATCTGCCCAGACTCGGTTCGGAAATTCGGAACAGAAATGCTTCTATTTGATTTTAGCGTCATGCCACCCAGGGCGAACTCTAAATTTCAGATTCATTTTTGATGACTGCCACATCAATGCAATTAACCTAAAAAGGACGCGAAAATTACCATTAAAGTATTAATAGTGGACGACTGTCCGTTGATGAGAGAAATGCTCGTCGACCTGTTATCGGACGAGGCTGATCTGAAGGTCGTGGGTATGGCCAAAAATGGCATTGAGGCAGTTCGCCTTGCCAGGGAATTAAGGCCGGACGTAATTTCGATGGACATAAGAATGCCCGAAATGGAGGGGTTTGAGGCCATAGAGATCATCATGTCCGAAAACCCGGTTCCAATATTGGTTGTGACGGATTTTGACTCATCCAAAATCGCATTTCTGGCCATTTCAAAAGGCGCGCTTGATATTTACCCCAAAAAAAATATAGCCGAGGACAGCTCGGGCGAATATGCCGCAAAGCTGAGGATGTTATCCAGGGTCAAGGTAATACGGCATTTGAAATCTACACCGCGTCTTTTGACTGTTCCTGAATCTGCTGCAGCTGTGCAAAGGCCACCTGCCTTGCCGGCTATGGAGTCCAGGAAAAATGGAAAATACGACATTGTTGCCATTGCCAGCAGTACGGGCGGGCCCGGGGCGCTGGTCTCCGTATTGTCGGCATTTAAGAAGGGTTGTTCCGTGCCCGTGGTCGTGGCCCAGCATATAGATGACGGGTTTGTCTTCAGCTTTGTTGAATGGCTTGCCTCGTCCATTTCCCTGAAAGTGAAGGTCGCCGCCGATGGCGAGAATCTGCAGCCGGGCATGGTTTATATTGCCCCTCCGGGAAAAAACATAAGGATTTCCGCAACAAGAAAAATGATGGCTGTGGAAAGAGTGCCGGGAGATATTTATCACCCGTCGTGCAACCTGCTTTTGTCCTCCGTCGGCGAAATATACGGGGACAGGAGCATTGGAGTAATACTTACCGGAATGGGAGATGACGGGGCGGAAGGGCTGGGGTTTATCCACCGGAAGGAAGGCCTGACAATAGCTCAGGACGAAGAATCTTCCATCATTTACGGAATGCCCGCTGTGGCGGCCGCAAGGGGTTACGCCAATCGTGTTCTGCCATTGGCCGAGATTGGCAAAGCCGTTCTTGATGCATTGCTCGCCCCAAGCAACGAAAAGAGAGCATGAAAGTGAACGACCTGTCGTTGATGAGGGAATTGATCCGCGAAAAAACCGGGATACATTTTCGCGACGACTATACGTTTTCTCTCGAATCTTCCATAAAAAAACGGATGAATGCCGTTGGATACGACTCCGTCAAGCAATACTACTCGAGAATCCTCGAGAACAAAGGCGAGATGGACATCCTGATAGACCTTATCACGGTCAACGAAACATATTTCCTGAGGGAGCCGTCCCATTTCAAGGCGTTGACCGAGGTAATTTTCCCGGAAATTTTGCGGCTCAAACCACCGGGCAAGAAGGTGCGTTTCTTAAGCGCAGGCTGCTCTACCGGAGAGGAGCCGTTTTCAATCGCCATCTCGCTGGTTGAAAAATACGGCGCTTCAATTCTGGACAGAATAGAAGTGTTTGGGGTGGACATTGACAATAATGTCATAAATACCGCGCGCGCCGGAATCTACAAGAGCCATTCATTCAGGGGGGTCGGTGCGCAAATTCGCGAGAAATATTTCACCCCGAAGAACAGGGCCGGTCAGGAGGCTTACGAGATTTCAGGCCTTCTGAAAAAGGTGGTTGAATTCCAGGTATTGAATCTCTTCGACAGCCATTATCCGGCACAGCTAAGCTCCATGGACGTCATTTTTTACAGGAATGTGTCCATTTATTTTTCTGCCGATGCGCAAAGGGAGATATTCAGGAATCTGTCCAACTTGCTGGTGAACGACGGTTATCTGTTTCTTGCCTCCTCCGAAACTTATTTTCATAATCTTGGAATTCTTTTCTTGCAGGAAATGGACAATGCCTTTGTTTACCGGAAGAGAATAGAGCTTCCGGTCGAGGAACATCGGACGCGCCCGGTTGCCTTGCCGGAAAAGGTGCCGGTGCCCGCGCGGCATACCATGGCCGGGAGTGCGGAGAAACCCTTTCATGCGCCCCCCCATGTGCCGGCCACTCCGGCCACTCCGGTCAAACCCGCAGCTTCGCAGGGTGAAGAAGACCGGAGAGAAGCACATGCCATGTTTGACGATGCCCTTGCTCTGGCAATCAGCAAAGAATATCCGGCAGCGTTGCTTGCGATTAAATCCATTCTGGATAAGGACAGCGGCTTCAAGAAAGTGTATTCGCTCAAAGCGAGTATCCTTCTAAACACGCAAAACATCAGCCAGGCGGAAGAGGCGGTGAAAGCCCTGCTGGCTATTGACGAGTGGGATATCGAGGGGCTTCTGCTTGCAGGAATTATCGAAAAAACCAAAGAATTGAACGACGAGGCGATCCGGCTGTTCAAAAAAGCCATTTTCATTAAACCCCAGTGCTGGCTCGCCCATTTTTATCTTGCCGAACTTTACTACCAAATGAATGACCTGCGGGGCGCCGCGTACGAGTACGGGGTCGTCGCTTCCCTTCTCGAAAAGAATGGCGGGCCGGGGCAGGAACTTACCTTTTTTCTGTTGGCTTTTCCGATGAACCAGATTGCCAGGCTTTGCAGACATAATATCGATAAGATATCCCGTGGGCTTCAGGAAGCGCTGGAACTTAAATGAAAATCGACAAGACAAAATACATCGGCAGATTTTGCGACGAAGCGACCGAACACCTGAAAAAAATCAGCGACGGTCTGGTGACGCTTGAAAAAGTCCAGGACGACGCCGAAACGATGAATTTGATATTCAGGTCCGCCCATACAATCAAGGGATCGGGCAGAATGCTTGGCCTTTCCAGAATCGGCGCCGTAGCACACATACTCGAAGACGTGCTTGAAACGGTTAAAAAAGGCGAATTAAAGCTCACGCAGGCACAGTTCAGCGTGTTGTTTAACGCCGTTGACGCCGCTTCTGCGGCGCTTGTCGATGTGCGCCAGTCACAAAGCGATACCGGTTTCGATCACGAGCCTGTTCTGGCATCGCTTTCCGGCATTCTCAAAGGAGATGAACCACAAAAAGATATCGCCGTCCTGGAACAAACTGCTTCCGGCCACCCTGCCGCCCCCCCACTCGGTGCGGCGCTGCCGGAAACACCTCTTTCCTCCAGTCCAGGCAAGCCATATACAGCCACCTCGGTGGTGCAGAGAGAAGCGGCGGCCAAAACGGACGAGACTTTGAGAATAAGCGCCTCCAAGCTTGACGAGGCCATCAAGATTATGGGCGAAATAATTTCCAGCCAAAGCCGCCTTCGGGAGCATGGCAATACACTGGAATCCATTCTCAAAAACCTGCGGCGCGCAATTGAGACGCTGCCCGAAAATATCGGCAAAGACAAGCATGAACAAAATGCATACGAGGAGACCAAGGCAGCTCTGGCAAGCTCGGCAAACAGCATCCAGCAGCTCTGGGCGGAGTATAAAAACGATGTTGCTTACCAGTCCATCTTAACCGACCAGTTAATTGATAGGGGGTCGCGCCTCAGAATGCTGCCCATTTCAACAATTCTTGACACGTTTCCGCGCTATGCGCGTGATCTCGCCGTTTCGTGCAACAAGACGATAGAGTTAAAAATTACCGGGGGCGAAACGGAGCTTGACAAAAAAGTCATAGAGAATATCGGCGATCCGTTGATGCACATGATCAGGAATTGCATTGACCACGGAATTGAATCCGCCGAGCAGCGCAAGAAATCCGGCAAGCCGGAAACCGGGAATATAACCATCGCGGCCGGCTATGAAGGGGGAAGCGTATTCGTTCATATTTCGGACGACGGTGGTGGCATCCCGCTGGACAAGGTTCGGCAGAAGGCAATGGACAAGCGGATTCACACTCCAGAGGCACTCAACCAAATGCCCGAACAAGATGTAATAAACCTTATATTCATGCCTGGCTTCAGCACGAGCAATTTTATCACCGACATCTCCGGGCGCGGGGTGGGCATGGATGTCGTGCGGCAAAACGTAGTTGAAAAACTAAAAGGCTCGATATCCGTCACCACCGAAGCCGGGAAAAGCACGGACTTCCACATAACATTGCCGCTCACGCTGGCGATGATGAGAGTGTTTCTTGTTTCATTGGGCGATATGGTTTTTGGAATAATGGTAAATTCCGTGGAAGAGGTAATCAAACTCAAAAAAACCGAAGTCATCGCCGTCGTGGATAAGAAAGCTATCCGCCTCCGTGAACAGCTTGTGCCATTGGTTGAGTTATCCGCGCTGGTCGGCCTGCACGGTAGAAACATCGACCCGACCGACGACCTGAACCTGGTTGTACTGACCTCCTCCGGGCAGAAGCTGGCCGTGGTCGTGGATTCCATGATCAACGAGGAAGACATGGAAATCAAACCATTGCCAGCTCACCTGAGGCATGTGCCACTGGTATCCGGCGTTGCGCTGACCGGCAAAAACGAGATCGCCATGGTGTTGAATACGCCACGCCTTTTCTCCGCTTCCAGGAATGTGAATACAGTGGAATTTACAGCGGCAACCGGCAACAATGGCGCGCGCGCAATAAATATACTTGTGGTTGATGATTCCGTGAATACCCGCGAAATAGAAAAGAGTATCCTTGAATCCTACGGTTACATAGTGAGCGTGGCGGCGGACGGGATGGAGGCATACGAGAAGGCACAAAGCTTCAATTACGATCTTGTCGTCACAGACGTGGAAATGCCGGTTATGGACGGCTTCTCGTTGACCGAGAAACTTCGCAAGGTCGATAATTACAAGCGTACGCCGATAATTATTGTCAGCTCACGCGACCGGGATGAAGACAAACGCAAAGGTGTCCAGGCAGGCGCAAACGCCTATATTGTGAAGGGAAGTTTTGATCAATCTAACCTGCTTGATACGGTCCAGACGTTGCTTGACGTCTCGATACCTGTCTAGCAGCCGGAAAGGCTTGGCGGAAATGATTAAAATTCTTGTTGTGGATGATGACTTTCTGATCAGGGAGTTTTTATCCGATATTCTTCTGGCATCCGAAAAATACGAGGTCATCTCGGCCGAAAACGGCCAGGCTGCCCTTGAACTATACCGGCAGAACGCAGACATCGGCTTGATTCTTTCCGACATAAACATGCCGGTAATGGATGGGCTGTCTCTGATCAGGGAACTTCGCAGGGATGGGTCAGAGGTTCCGGTCGTGGTGATTACCGGAAACCATGAAATTGCGATTGCCATTGAAGCACTCCACAGCGGCGCAAACGATTATCTCGTCAAGGACGAAAATATCCATGACACGGTTGTGATAGCCGTGGATAAGGCGCTGGAGAAAAAGCGCATTCAGGATGAGAATCGGCAGTTGCTTATCGATCTGGACAATATGGTCAACGAACTGGAGAACGTGGTTGACCAGATGACCGTGATGGGAACTGCGCTTTCGTCGGAGAAGCAATCGAAGAAGCTGGTGGAGGTAATCCTCACGCATGCCATGCGTTTATCCAATGCCGACTGCGGCCTGCTGTGGATGATGGTGCAAGACAAGCTGGTTTGCACCGGCTTGCAGATTCTGTCGCGGGATATCGCCAAATACAGCGCGGAAGAAATTGACATCGCCCATTTGACACTATCCCAGTCGCACCCGGTTGTTCTGGCCGCAAAATCCAAGCGATTGGCCTATATCGATAATGTTGCCAATGCGCAAAATACGGATTTGGCCGCCATCCAGGCTATTGATGCGGCAATCGGTTACAAGAGCCAATCGATGCTTGTGCTGCCGATGCTGCATCACGGCCATGATTTGATGGGGGTAGTCCAACTGGCCAATACTGCCCATCCGGTCACGGGCGCGGTGCAGGAGTTCAGTCTGAAACGGGAGGGCATATTGCATTCCCTGGCCTTGCAGGCGGCACTTGCGATCAACAACCAGAAGCTGTTCCACGAGATGGAAAATCTTTTCGAAGCGATTGTCGAGGTTCTTGCTTCTGCGATAGACGAAAAGAGCTCGGTTACCAGGGGGCATATCAACCGGGTTTCTCTGATTACCATGGATATGGCCAAGGAAATAAATGCTGCAAACGAGGGCGTGTTTGGCGACACCCATTTTTCCGATGATGAACTCAACGAAATCAGGATTGCAGCGCTTTTGCACGACGTGGGCAAGATTACTTCACCGGATTACGTGATGGAGAAAGGCCGCAAGCTGGAAAAGATATTCGACCGGATTGCCTATGTGGAAGAGCGTTTTCGCCATGCTCGCGCTGCACTGACTGCCGAGGCGATGATCGAAAAGATCCGCCTGATGGAAAACGGTAACCCTGTCGCCGAGATCGCTGAACTGGAGGCTGGCCTGAAAGCTCAGTTGAAGAACCTTGAAGAAGATATGGCAGCCATCATGGAGGCCAACAATCCGGAAGAATTCATGAGCGACGAAAGGTTGGCGCGGCTGCAGCAAGTGTATGCGAAGCGTGTGTTTCTGAACGGCGTGGCGACTCCGCTCTTGACCGAGGATGAGTTTTTGAACCTTTCAATAAGGCGGGGAAGCCTCACTGGGGCGGAACTTGAAATTATGCACAACCATGCGAACGTCACTATTCGCCTGCTTAACCAGATACCTTTTACCGAAAAACTCAAGAATGTTCCAATCTATGCCGGTGGCCATCATGAGAAGCTGGATGGCCATGGGTATCCGCTGCATATCTCTGAGAATCAGATTGCCTTGCAGACCAGGATCATAACCATAGCCGACCTTTTCGAAGCACTCACGGCTACTGACCGGCCTTACAAGAAGCAGATGCCACTGGCCAAGGCGTTGGAAATAATGGAAAACAGCGTAAAGCGTGGAGAAATCGACCCGCATCTGTTTGAGCTGTTCAAGGCCAGAAAGATATACGAGCGGTTTTCCAATCGGGAGAGAAGTGACGCCGACAATTCCGCTAGCCCTGCAAGCGATAATCTTGCCTGACGTTGATCCGCGCTGAGCATGAAAGCAACCATAAGCACCTGAGATAGCGCATTACCTGCATTCTGCACGGCGTTGGTTTGCCGCCTGGACTCCGGTGCCCGATGCGCTTTAACCGCGAACCATCATCCTTCTTGGCACTCATAGTGTTGGAGTGCTAAAATATAAAAATTAAAGGAGGAAATACCATGAATACAGCAATCAATCTGCCGATGCCTTCTGCAGTGGGTAGCCTGGATGGCTATATTCAGACGGTGAATCGCTTTCCCGTTCTGTCCCAGGAGGAGGAGTTTGCCTTGGCGACGCGTTTCAAGAACGAGGATGACTTGGACGCGGCGCGCAAGCTGGTGCTTTCTCATCTGCGCGTGGTAGTCAGCGTGGCTCGCGGCTATGCCGGTTACGGATTACCGCAGGCCGATTTGATTCAGGAAGGCAACATTGGCCTGATGAAGGCGGTAAAACGCTACGACCCTGATCGTGGGGTGCGCTTGGTGTCGTTCGCGCTGCACTGGATACGCGCCGAAATTCACGAGTTCGTGGTGCGCAACTGGCGGCTGGTGAAGATCGCCACCACCAAGGCGCAGCGCAAGCTGTTTTTCAACCTGCGCAGCATGAAACAAGGGCTGGCGCCGCTCAAGCCGCAACAAATCAGTGAAATCGCCCAGCAGCTTAATGTCAGCGAACACGATGTGGTGGAGATGGAGGCGCGCTTTGCCGGGCATGAAATCGCGCTGGAGCCGGGCAGCAGCGATGACGACGAAAGTTATGCGCCAATCCATTATCTGGCCGATAGCGCAGAGCATGAGCCGTCCCGTATTCTGGAAACGTCCGAGCGTGAGCGCTTGCAAACGTCCGGCCTGGCAAATGCTTTGGGCGGGCTGGATGAACGCAGCCGCCGCATCATTGAGGCGCGCTGGTTGTGCGATGATGGCGCTGCCGCGACGCTGCATGACCTGGCAGCCGAATTCAAGGTGTCGGCCGAACGTATCCGTCAAATCGAGCAGAAGGCATTAAGCAAGATGCATGCAACACTGGCCTTGCCCGCCGCCTGATTGGTGGCATGCCGGAATAAAAAAGCCGCAGAAACTGCGGCTTTTTTACATCCGAATCCGATGAATGATTTTATCCTAAAAACGGCAGTTAGCCGCTGGTGATTTCACGCGAACCTCCGTGGCAATTGATTCTTGCGGCTTTGATGCAACTCACCTTTCGGGTGAGCCATTTGTAGGAGCGTGCCCTGCACGCGAACCCCTTGTCGCGTGCAGGGCACGCTCCTACAACAAGTTTCAACTGCCGTTTTTAGGTTTATTTCACAATTTTCAAGTGCGGCTTGCGCGGCGCCGGTTTGTGCTCTTCATTGCCACCGTTTGCGGTTGGCGGCGTTTGTTGCGGATCGCTGCCCTGAAACACCAGACCCTGGCCGGTTTCCTTGGCGAATATGCCGATGACCGCCACGACAGGCACCATCACATCAAACGGCGCGCCGCCGAAGCGTCCGTTGCAGGTAATCATCTCGTTGCCCATTTCCAGGTTGCGCACCGCGCTTGCACTGATGTTCAGGACAATTTCGCCGTCTTTCACAAAGGCAGGCGGCACCTCGGTGTGCTCATCAACCCGTACCGCCAGATAGGGAGTCAAACCACTATCCACGCACCATTCGTAAATCGCGCGGATCAGGTACGGGCGCGTGGACAAATCACTCATTATTTGCGCATCGCTCTTTCGGAGGGAGTAAGCGCGTCGATAAAGCCCTGACGGGAAAACAACCGTTCGGCGTATTTCATCAGCGGCGCGGCATCCTTGCCCATTTGAATGCCATAGTGCTCAAGCCGCCACAGCAAGGGCGCAATCGCCACATCCAGCATGGAAAACTCATCGCCCAGCAAAAATTTCTGCTTGGTCAATATCTGCGCGAGCTGGGTCAGATTGTCGCGGATGATGGCACGCGCCTTGTCGGCGTTCTTGCCGCCCTGTTCTATCGCATCCACATGGCTGTAAAGCTCATCTTCAAAGCGATGCAGGAACAAACGTGCGCGCCCGCGCATAACAGGATCCGGCGGCATCAGTTGCGGGTGCGGGAAGCGCTCATCGATGTATTCGTTGATGATGTTGGCTTCATACAGAACCAGATCGCGTTCGATCAGTACCGGCACTTTGTTGTATGGATTGATCGCTGCGATATCCTCGACGCGGCTCATCAAATCTATATCGATAACTTCAAAGTCCATGCCCTTCTCATAAAGCACAATCCGGCAACGGTGGGAGTATGGGCACGTCGTGCCCGAATATAATCGCATCATAAGAACAACCTGCAGTCAAAATAAGCTAAACGGGAAACCAAAGGGCGGAACCAGCAACCCCGCCATAATGGCATTTGGCAAAACAGTTGGGAAGCTACCACAAGCGACCCACCAAATTCAACCGGTTAGTGAACATCTTTCCATATTTCTTGCTTTTTCCGGGTCTGCAAACAGGAACTACACCGCGATCTTGAAGATCGTCTTGCGGATATGGCCAGCGGAAACCAGTGGCGCATGCGCATCCTCGGGGAAGAAAATGCAGAAAGCGCCGGGCGGTGCAACAATCCATGTTGCCGGTGCGTCGTGGAAAAACTGTATGTCTTCCTTATAATCGCTCACCGGCTGTGTGCAATCCGTCAGCGCTTTCCAGCCCATCTCGTCCGTGCCTTCCAGCACCAGTTGGATGTCGATGTAACGCCGGTGGCATTCCAGCTTTGCCGCTTCGCGCGTGCGCCCGGCGATATTCTCCACGATGACGAACAACTGCTCGCCGACGATGGGGTAACGCCCCGGCGCGAGCGCCAGCAGGTCGGTGTTGCGGATAAATTCGAAGGCGCGCGGGAACAACGGATGCAGTGCGGCGTAGCGGCCGGATTCGGAAAGTGTGGAGAGGATCATATTCGCAAGCCTGGCACGGGGCGCGCCCAGTTATTTCCGCAGAGGAAGCATTCGTACAATGGTGTTGTCGCGCATGATGTATTG
>Ga0209212_1005148_pt1 | contig 15779 bp, 10 predicted proteins | sample RifGroC2_FD_183996 | JGI IMG/M metagenome (GOLD analysis project Ga0209212, IMG submission 183996) | Groundwater microbial communities from Rifle, Colorado, USA - Groundwater C2 (SPAdes) (version 2) | ecosystem: Environmental > Aquatic > Deep subsurface > Groundwater | place: Rifle, Colorado... | reverse complement strand
TCCCAGTTCAACGATCCCGGCACCAACGTGCTGTACCGGGCGGTGCTGGACCGTTTCAACGAGCGCAAGGGGGTGGGGTGGCACTCGCAACTGGAGATCGCCCGGGGGGAGAGCCTGAAGCGTTACATCATCCCGCCGGAGCGGATCCATTACCTGGGCGAGATCGTCCAGACGGTGCGCAACTACCGCAAGACGGCGCAGGCCCAGGCGGAAATCGCGCGCACCCTGTTCCAATTAAAGGGAGCCCGCGCGCTGGTGCAGGGAGAGGCGGCCGCGGCGGAGCTGGACCGGCTGGTGGCTTCCTTTGACGGCAGGCTGCAGGAGGAGCCGCGGCGCATCATCGAGGCCTGGCCCGGGCTCAAGGCCTGCTACCGGCAGGACGCGCTGGTGACCAAGGTGCGCGACCAGGAAATCCGCACCGAGCTGTACAGCACCTCCCTTTCCGGGACCAGGATAGCCAAGGTCTCCCTCCCCGATTACCAGGACTGGGGGGAGATCGTCAAGTGGAGCATGAAGGAGAACGTGCCGGGGAGCTTCCCCTACACGGCCGGGGTGTTCCCCTTCAAGCGGGCCGAGGAGGATCCCAAGCGCCAGTTCGCAGGCGAGGGGACCCCGGAGCGGACCAACAGGCGCTTCCACTACCTGTGCCAGGATGACGGCGCCAAAAGGCTCTCGACGGCCTTCGACAGCGTGACCCTCTATGGCGAGGACCCGGACTACCCTCCCGACGTCTACGGCAAGGTGGGGGAGAGCGGGGTCTCCATCTGCAGCGTCGAGGACGTGCAGAAGCTTTATGCCGGCTTTGACCTGTGCGCCCCCTCAACCAGCGTCTCCATCACGATAAACGGGCCGGCGCCCATCATGCTCGCCATGTTTTTCAACGCCGCCGTGCAGCAGCAGGTGGCCCTGTTCAGGGAGGCCAAGGGGCGGGAGCCCTCGGCCGAGGAGTACGACCTGCTGCACTCCTACACCCTGCAGACCGTGCGCGGCACGGTGCAGGCGGACATCCTCAAGGAGGACCAGGGGCAGAATACCTGCATCTTCTCGACCGAGTTCGCCCTCAAGATGATGGGGGACATCCAGCAGTACTTCATCGACAAGAAGGTGAGGAACTACTACTCCGTTTCCATAAGCGGCTACCACATCGCCGAGGCGGGCGCCAACCCCATCTCGCAGCTCGCCTTCACCCTGTCCAACGGCTTCACCTACGTGGAGTACTACCTGTCGCGCGGCATGCAGATCGACGACTTCGCCCCCAACCTTTCCTATTTCTTCTCCAACGGGCTGGACCCGGAGTACACCGTGATCGGCCGGGTGGCGCGGCGCATCTGGGCCGTGGTGATGCGGGAGAAGTACGGCGCCAACGAGCGCAGCCAGAAGCTGAAGTACCACATCCAGACCAGCGGGCGCTCGCTCCACGCCCAGGAGATGGATTTCAACGACATCCGCACGACGCTCCAGGCCCTGATGGCCCTGTACGACAACTGCAACTCGCTGCACACCAACGCCTACGACGAGGCGGTCACCACGCCGTCCGAGGCCTCGGTGCGCCGGGCCATGGCGGTGCAGATGATCATCACCAAGGAGCTGGGGCTGGCCAGAAACGAGAACCCGCTCCAGGGCGCCTTCATCATCGACGAGCTCACCGACCTGGTGGAGGAGGCGGTGCTCGCCGAGTTCGAGAGGATCGACCAGCGCGGCGGGGTGCTGGGGGCCATGGAGACCCAGTACCAGCGCGGCAAGATCCAGGACGAGTCGATGCTCTACGAAGAGAAGAAGCATTCCGGCGAGCTGCCGATCATCGGGGTCAACACCTTCTTGAACCCGCGCGCCGACCAGGACGGTTGCCAGTTGCCCGGGGAGCTGGCCCGTGCCACGCCGGAGGAGAAAGAGCAGCAGATCCGGAACCTGCGGGCTTTCCAGGAGCGCAACAAGGTGCAGGCGCCGCTCGCCCTCAAGCGCCTTCAGGAGGCGGCGGTCGCCGACGGCAACATCTTTGCCGAGCTGATGGAGACGGTCAAGTACGCCTCGCTGGGACAGATCACTCGCGCCCTGTACCAGGTCGGCGGCGAATACCGGCGTAATATGTAGCGGCTGTATAAACGTGTTTTAGATTTGCTTGACTTGAACGTAAAGTAGAAGTATAGTCCCGTAAAAATTTCTGCTGCCGGGAGGTGACATGAAAGACGTATTCGTCGTGGAGTCGCAAAGAACGCCGTTTGGTTCGTTTGGCGGGGTGTTGTCCGATGTGGAGGCGCCACTTCTGGGCGGCTCGGTGATGAAGGCGCTGCTGGAGCGAACCGGGGTCGACCCGGCGGAGGTTGATGAGGTGATCGCGGGACAGGTGCTGACGGGCGGCGTGGGGCAGGCCCCGGCCCGCCAGGCCATGCGGGCGGCGGGGATTCCCGACAGCACGCACGCCCTGGCGATCAACAAGGTCTGCGGCAGCGGTCTCAAGTCGATCATGCTCGGCGCCGGTTCCATCAGGCTGGAAGACTCGGCCCTGGTCATAGCCGGCGGCATGGAGAACATGTCGCTTGCCCCCTTCGTCCTGAAGAAGGCGCGCAACGGCTACCGCATGGGGCACGGCGAGCTCATCGACCTGATGATTTTCGATGGCCTGCAGGATCCCTATTCCGGGCGGCACATGGGTGACATCGCCGAGGTGGCCGTCGGCAGGCATGGCTTGACCAGGGAGGCGCAGGACGAGTTCGCGCTCCGCTCCTACCGGCTGGCTCAGGGCGCGGTCAGAAACGGTACTTTCAAGGACGAGATCGCACCCGTGGTCAAGAAGGGGCGCAAGGGGGGCGAGGTGGTCTCCGAAGATGAGGAACCGTTCCGGGTCGATTTCGCCAAGCTCGGCCAGCTTCGGCCGGCCTTCAGAAAGGACGGCACCATCACCGCTGCCAACGCCTCCACCATCAACGACGGGGCCGCCTTCACCATGCTGGCGGGAGAGGCAGCGCTCAAGCGCTGCAACCTGACACCTAAGGCGCGCATCGTCTCATACGCCACCTGCAGCCTTCATCCGGAGCAGTACATCGAGGCGCCTGTCGGGGCTATCAACGCCGCCTGCGCCAAGGCGGGACTGAAGATCAGCGACATCGACCTGTTCGAGATAAACGAGGCCTTCGCCGCGGTGACCATGATTGCCATAAAGGAACTGGAGCTCGATCTCTCCAAGGTGAACGTGAACGGCGGTTCCTGCGCCATCGGTCATCCCATCGGCGCCAGCGGCGGCAGGCTGGCGGCGACCCTGATCCGCGAATTGCACAAGAGTCGCAAGCGCTACGGCCTGGCTACTCTCTGCATCGGCGGCGGCGAAGCCGTTGCGGTCATTTTCGAGAGGGTGTGAAACTAAATACTTTAAGAGGGGAGGTTGACATGTTCAAGATAGTCGGTGTTTTAGGTGCCGGGCAGATGGGTAGCGGCATAGCCCACGTCTTCGCCCAGCATGGATACCAGGTTTTCATCTACGACATCTCCGAGGCGCAGCTTGCCAAGGCACTCATGACGATCGAGCAGAACCTGGAACGTCAGGCAAGGAAGGGAGTTGTCTTCACTACCGGCATCAAGGGAATCATGACCCGGATCACGGTGACCAGGAACCTGAGCGACTTCTCCGGCTGCGACCTGGTGGTCGAGGCCGCGACCGAGAACGAGGCGCTCAAGTTCGAGCTGTTCCGCAAGCTGGACGAGATCGTCAACGAGGATGCCATCCTGGCATCCAATACCTCATCCATCTCCATTACCCGGATCGGCGCGGTGACCAAGCGTCCCGACAAGGTGATCGGCATGCACTTCATGAATCCGGTGCCGGTCATGCAGCTTGTCGAGGTGATCCGCGGCCTGGCCACCGGCGAGAAGACCTTTCAGGCCATCGCCGCACTGGTTGCCGGGCTGGGCAAGGAGATGGCCGTCTCCCGGGACTTCCCCGGATTCATCGTGAACCGGGTACTAATCCCGATGATCAACGAGGCGGCCTTCGCGCTGTACGAGGGGGTGGCAAGCGCCGAGGACATCGACAAGGGTATGAAGCTCGGCACCAACCAGCCGATGGGTCCGCTCCAGCTCGCCGACTTTATCGGCCTGGACACGGTGCTCGCCATCTGCAACGTGCTCCATAACGGTTTCAAGGATCCCAAGTACCGCCCCTGTCCGCTGTTGGTGCAAATGGTGGATGCGGGATACCTCGGGAAAAAGTCGGGCCGGGGCTTCTACAGCTACTGAAGCTTTTCGCCTGCCCAAAAGGGACAGTCGTAGGGTGGGCCGTGCCCACTGAAAGGAACCCGGCAAGGACGGTGGGCATGGCCCACCCTACGAATGAAGCACTCATGACTGACAGTAACCAGTTCAGCGGGGGGAGATCACATGGAAGTCAAGCAGATCCTTAAGGAAATCAATGAGGGGGTGGCGCTGGTCACGGTCAACCGGCCGGACAGCCTCAACGCTCTGAACAGCCGGCTCCTGGGCGAGCTGGAGTGCGCCCTGCAGCAGATCGAACAGGATGAATCGGTGCAGGTGGTTATCATCACCGGCGCCGGTGACAAGGCGTTCGTCGCCGGGGCGGACATCAAGGAAATGGCGGCCATGACCTCCTACCAGGGGCACCAGTTCGCCCTGCAGGGGCAACGGGTGATGCTCTTCATGGAGAAGATGACCAAGCCGGTCATCGCCGCGGTAAACGGTTACGCGCTGGGCGGCGGACTGGAGCTGGCGCTGGCCTGCGACTTGATCTATGCCTCGGATAACGCCAGGTTCGGGTTCCCCGAGGTTACCTTGGGCATCATGCCGGGCTTCGGCGGCACCCAGAACCTCGCCCGGCTGATCGGACCCAACCGTGCCAAGGAGATGGTCTTGAGCGGCAGGATGATCCCGGCCCAAAAGGCGGTGGCCTGGGGGATCGTCAACGAGCTCTGCCCGCAGGCGGAACTGCTGGACAAGGTGACGTGGCTTGCCCGGGAAATGGCGAAAAACGGCCGGCTCGGGGTCGGCTACGCCAAGAACGCCATCGTCAACGGGCTCAACATGTCCAAAGAAGACGGCTTCCGCTACGAAAGTTCCCTGTTCGGAGTGCTCTTCGCCACCGAAGACCAGAAAGAGGGGATGGGGGCGTTCATCGAGAAGCGCAAGCCGCAGTTCAACGGGAGATAATGAGGTCGGTCCCCCTCGCGGTCAAGGCCCGGGGGGATAGGCTCGGGATAGCCGGACAACAGCGGCCGGGAGTCAGTCCAGTCCTGGATCCGCAGCTTAGAGGAGGCGGAAAATGAATTTCGAATTGAGCCAGGACCACAAGGTGTTGAGGGATTCGGTACGGGATTTCGTCGAGAAGGAGATCAAGCCGATCGCCATGCAGATCGACGAGGAGCACATGATCCCGGACTCGCTGGTGCAGAAGATGGGGGAGATGGGTCTTCTGGGGAGCTACCTCCCCGAGGAGTACGAGGGGGCCGGTCTGGACATGCTCTCCTACGCCATAGTCGTGGAGGAGGTCTCCAAGGCGTGCGGCTCCAGCGGGGTTCTGATCTCTGCCCACACCTCCCTGGCCTGCGGCCCGATCTATACCTTCGGCACGGAAGAGCAGAAGAAAAAATGGCTCCCCGACCTGAACACCGGCAGGGTGATCGGCTGCTTCCTGCTGACCGAGCCGGACGCCGGCAGCGACGCCGGTGCCCTCGCCACTACCTATAAACGGGAGGGGGACGACTTCGTCATCAACGGTTCCAAGATCTTCATCACCAACGGCGGTTACAAAGGGACCGGCGTGGTCTTCGCCACCTCGGACAAGAGCCTGAAACACAAGGGGGTCTCCGCCTTCATCGTCGATCTGCAGACCCCCGGCGTGGAGATCCTGAAGAACGAGAAGAAGCTCGGCATCCGCGGCAGCTACACCACCGCCTTCGCCCTGGACAACGTCCGGGTCCCGGCTGCGAACCTGCTCGGTCAGGAAGGGCAGGGATTCAAGATCGCCATGGACACCCTGAACGGGGGGCGCATCGGCATCGCCTCACAGGCTCTGGGAATCGCGGAAGGCGCCTTCGAGCGGGCCCTTGCCTACTCCAAGGAGCGCAAGCAGTTCGGCCATCCCATATGCGAGCTGCAGGCAATCCAGTTCAAGCTGGCCGACATGTACGCCAGGATCGAGACCAGCAAGCTGGTGACCTACAAGGCCGCCTGCCTCAAGGACGGCAAGAAGAACTACACGGTGGAATCGGCCATGTGCAAGATGCTCGCCTCGGAGGCCGCCACCTACGTCACCAAGGAGGCGATCCAGATTCACGGCGGTTACGGCTTCATAGCAGATTACGAGGTGGAGCGGATGTTCCGCGACGCCAAGATCACCGAGATCTACGAAGGGACCAACGAGGTGCAAAGGGTGGTGATCTCGAAGCTGCTGCTGGCGTAGTGAGGCAGGCTTAAGGTTGCCGGGGGACTGGCTCCGAAGGTGCCTGTCCCCTTTGGGGTGAAGTGAAGGCTGCCAGGGGACTGGCTCCGAAGGTGCCTGTCCCCTTTGGGGTGATGGCCCCTTTGGGGTGAAGGCCAGGGTATAACCGGAAGCGCGCAGGAGTCCAGCATGGAAGCTACCAGGGAAATCTATTGGAACGTGGGCCACGGGGTGGTGCTCCCCATGTACCTGATCACGCTGATCGCACTGGCCGCCTGCGGCTACGGCTTCTGGCAACGGATCGGGGTGTACCGGCAGGGAAGGGAACTGAACCGCCTCGACAACCTCGGTGAGCGGGTGGTCCTGATGGCGCAAAACCTCTTCGGCCAGCTCAAGGTGCTGCGCGTCACCGTACCAGGAATCGCGCACGCCTCCTTCTTCTGGGGCTTCACCGTGCTCTTTATCGGCACGCTCCTGGTCATGGCGCAGGCCGACTTCACCCAGCCGCTCTTCGACCTGGTGATCCTGAAGGGGACCTTCTACAAGTTCTATTCCCTGGTGCTCGACCTGGCCGGGCTGGCAGCCCTTATCATGCTCCTGGGGCTCGCCTTGCGCCGCTTCCTGGTCAGGCCGCAGGGGCTCAAGACCACCCGCGACGATTACCTGATGCACGCCCTCCTGATCGCCATCATCCTGACAGGCTTCCTTGCCGAGGGGATACGCATCGCCGCCACCGAACTGCGCCAGAACCCGGAACTTGCCCGGCTCTCCCCCGTCGGCCTTTTGGTGGCCAACCTGTTTGCCTCGCTGGACGGCCAGTCACTGAGGGAAATGCACAGGCTCTGGTGGTGGGGCCACTTCCTGCTGGTCATGGGGTTTATCGCAGTCATTCCCTGGAGCAAATTCCGCCACCTGTTCACCACCCCGGCCAACTACCTGTTCACCGACCTCAGGGAGAAGGGGGCCATCGCCACCATCAACCTGGAGGAGGAAGGGGTTGAGCAGTTCGGTGCCGACAAGGTGACCGACCTCTCCTGGAAGGACATCTATGACGCGGACGCCTGCACCAGTTGCAAAAGGTGCCAGGACCGCTGCCCGGCCTGGAACACGGAAAAGCCGCTCTCGCCGATGAACGTCGTCCAGCAGATAGGGGAAGTCGCCTTTGGCAAGCCACAGGCGAACCTGGTCGAGACCGTGGGCCAGGACGTACTCTGGTCCTGCACCACCTGCCGCGCCTGCCAGGAGGTCTGCCCCGCCGACATAGAGCACGTCAACAAGATCATCGAGATGCGGCGCAACCTGGTGCTCATGCAGGGGGAATTTCCGGGCGAAGAGGTCATGGCCGCGGTCGACAACGTCGAGGTCAACGGCAATCCCTTCGGCATGGCCTACGCCAGTCGCGGCGACTGGAGCCAGGGACTCCAGGTCCAGCAGCTTTGCGACGGCGCGGAGGTCGACATCCTCTATTTCGTCGGCTGCTACGCCTCCTTCGATAAGAGGAACCAGGAGGTAGCCAGAAGCTTCCTAAAGATCTGCAAGGCCGCCGGCGTCCGGGTCGGCATCCTGGGCAAGGAAGAAAAATGCTGCGGCGAACCGCTGCGCAAGCTGGGCAACGAGTACCTGTACCAGATGACCGCACAGGAGAACATCGAGCTGATCAAGGGTTACCAGGTCAAGAAGATCGTCACCACCTGCCCGCACTGCCTCAACACCCTTGGGCGGGATTATCGGGACCTGGGGCTGGATATCGACGTCGAACACTACACCGTCTTCATCGACCGTCTCATGAAAGGGGGGAGCCTGCGGATAGAGGCGCAGCAGTTCGACTACACCTACCACGACTCCTGCTACCTGGGGCGCTACAAGGACGTGATCCAGGAGCCGCGCGACCTGATGGGCGCCGCCGGCGGCCGGATCAGCGAGATGGAGAGATCCGGTTATGAAAGCTTCTGCTGCGGCGCCGGCGGCGGACGCATTCTCGCCGAGGAGAAGCTCGGGAGCCGGATCAACGTGAAACGGGTCAAGATGGCGGAGGCAACAGGCGCGCCGCTTCTGGTCTCCAACTGCCCCTTCTGCCTTACCATGTTCGAGGACGGCATCAAGACCGGCGACTGCGAAGGGAAGCTGCAGGTGCGGGACCTGGCAGAAGTTGTAGCCGAGCGGCTTGAGCCGCCGCTCGTCAGATGCCTCAACAATCTGGAGTCAAACGCGAGGAGGGAAGTATGAAAATACTGGTATGCATCAAACAGGTGCCCGACATGGAATCCAGGTTCAAGCTGAACAGCGAGGGGACCTGGTACGACGAAAACGATCTCGCCTTCCGCATGAACGAGTACGACGAATATGCCGTGGAGCAGGCGGTCCAGCTCAAGGAGCAGTTGGGCGGAGAACCGGAGATAACCATCCTCTCCATCGGCCCGAACCGCGTGGTGGAAGCCATCAAGAAGGCGCTCGCCATGGGTGGTGACCGCGGCGTCCATATCCAGGACGACAAGTACTACCAGAAGGACCCGTGGCAGATCGCCCAGGCCATCGCCGCCTACGCCGGCACGCAGAACTACGACCTGATCTTCACCGGCATGCAGTCCCAGGACCGCGGCTCCGCCCAGGTCGGGGTCACCATCGCAGAAGAGCTGGGCTTCGCCTGCGCCACCACCCTGGTCGGCTTCGCCTACGACAGCGGCACCATAACGGTGAAGAGGGAGCTGGAGGGGGGGAGCAAAGGGGTCGCCAAGCTGAAGCTGCCGGCACTGGTCACCTGCCAGTTGGGGCTCAACACCCCCCGCTATCCGACTCTGCCCAACATCATGAAGGCGAAGAAGAAGGAGATCCTCGCCCTCCCCATGGCTGACCTCCTGAAGGAAACGGAGCTTACCGCCACCGAAAAGATGTACCCTCCCGCCAAAAGGGGGGGAGGCATCGTCATCGAAGGAGAGCTCGCCAGCCAGCTGGACAGGCTGGTTGGGATCCTCAAGGATAAAACGACGGTGTTAAGAGCGGCCTGAGGCCCGGTACGCGCGCGCCGCGGATTACGGTCTGCCGGCGGGCGGGGAGTCACAAGAGACAGCAAAAGCCCACGTGGGCAGGGAGGAAGATATGAAAGCGTTACTCGTCGGCGAATACCGACACGGAAAGCTGCTGGAAACGACCTATGAACTGCTCTCCTTTGCCGGCCAGCTAGGCGCCGAAAGCGCCATGGTCCTGATCGGCAGCGAAGCCCAGGCCCCGAGTTTCAGCGGCAAGCTGTATCTGGCCCCGGTCGCCAAGTACGGCGAGTACAACCCGGATCTGCACAAAAAGCTGGTGCTGGAGGCTGTCGCCAAGGAGAACCCCGACTATATCGTCTTCGTCCATTCCTCCTACGGCTGGGACCTTGCACCGCGGGTCGCCGCCGCCCTGAAGGCCGGCCAGGTCTCGGAAGTCGTCGCCCTGGCGGAAGGGAAGTTCGAAGTCACCTGCTGCAACGCCAAGCTGCGCAGATCCGTAGCTCCCAGAACGGCCAAGACCGTGGTCACCATCCAGGCCGGCGCCTTTAACCTGCAAGAGGAGCCACAGGGGACCCCGCAACTGGAACATCTGGAGCTGGCGGAGAGCACCGGCAAGGTGGAGTTCCTCGGTTACGAGGCGGCCGTGCAAAAGGAGGTCGACCTTACCCGGGCCGAGGTGATCGTAAGTGCCGGCCGGGGCATCGGCAAGAAGGAGAACGTTCCGGTGGTGGCCGCGCTGGCCAAGGCGTTGGGCGGAGAGCTGGGCGCCAGCCGCCCGGTGGTCGACGCCGGCTGGGTGCCCCACAGCCACCAGGTAGGGACCACCGGACAGACGGTGAACCCGAAACTGTACGTGGCCTGCGGCATCAGCGGCGCCATTCAGCACCTGGCCGGGATGAAGAAGGCCGATTTCATCGTTGCCATCAACAAGGACAAGGACGCCCCCATCGGCGAGATCGCCGACGTTTTGGTGGTGGCCGATGTCATGCAGTTCCTGCCCGCCTGGACGGCCAGGTGCGCCTGATGAGGCGCGGCGGGGGAACTGATTGCTATGATGGAACAGGCCGGCCAAGAGAGGTGATCCAGAAGGCGTAGTCCATCAACTTACCCTCTTGAGCAAACTCTCCCTCTCCCTCCGGGAGAGGGTCGGGGTGAGGGAGCTCAAGGACCAGTCATACCGAGGGAGGAAGCGATGTTTCTCGAACTGAGCGAAGAGCAGAAGTTGATCCAGGATACCGCGCGCGATTTCGCCCAGGCCGAGCTGGCGCTGGTGGCCGCAAAGCTTGACCGCGAGGAGGACCGGCCGGCATTCCTGGCCAACCTGCGCAAGCTGGCGGAACTGGGGTTCATGGGGCTGAACGTGGCCGGGGAGTACGGCGGCACGGAGGCGGGGGTGGTCGCCTTCAGCGTTGCCATGACCGAAATCGCCCGGGCCTGCGCCTCCACGGCGGTGACCGTGTCGGTGAACAACATGGTGTGCGAGGTGATCCAGGCGATAGGCTCCGAGGAGCAGAAGCGCGCCTACATACCGCGCATCTGCTTGGGTGAGTATGCCGCCGGGAGCTTCGCGCTCACCGAGACCGGAGCGGGCTCCGACCCGGCCGGCATGACCACCACGGCGACAGCGGACGGGGACCAGTGGCTTTTGAACGGCTCCAAGATATTCATCACCAGCGCTCCCTACGCCGGGGTGTTCGTGGTCTGGGCCGTCACCGACAAGGAGGCGCCCAAGGGGAAAGGGATCAGCTGTTTCCTGGTGGAACAGGGGGCGCCGGGGCTGATCATCGGCAAGCAGGAGGAGAAGACCGGGCAGCACGCCTCCGCGACCAACGAGCTGATCTTCGAGAACTGCCGCATTCCCGGAAAGGCCCTGATGGGAAAGCTGAACGACGGATTCCGGATCGCGGTCGGCGAGCTGGCCGGGGGGCGGATCGGCATCGGATCGCTGGGGCTGGGGGTGGGACTGGCCGCCATGGACTTCGCCACCAGGTACAGCACCGAGAGGTCGCAGTTCGGGCAGAAGATCAGCAGTTTCCAGGCGATCCAGTGGAAGATCGCGGACTCCTACACCGAGCTGGAGGCGGCCCGTCTGCTGCTGATGAACGCGGCCTTCCGCAAGGAATCGGGGCGGTCCTTCGCCAAGGAGGCCTCCATGGCCAAGATGTACGCCACCGAGGCGGCCAACAAGGCGTGCTACCAAGCCGTGCAGATGCTGGGAGGGTACGGCTACACCCGCGACTTCCCGGTGGAGCGTTACGCCCGCGATGCGCGCATCACCTCCATCTACGAGGGGACCAACGAGATCCAGCGTGTCATCATCTCCCGCGAGATCCTGCGCAACTTCACTTAGAACGTAGAATCTAGAACGTCTTTTGCCTTTAACAGGAGGTATTCATGAGTAACGGCAAGCGCATCAACCTGCAGCAGGCTGCGGAGGTGATCAGGGACGGTTCCAGTCTGACCTTTTCCGGGTTCACCATCTGGCGTCGTCCTTTCGCCCTGGTCTACGAGCTGATCCGTCAAAGGAGAAAAGGGCTCCACCTCGTCGAGGTCAACGGCGGGCCTCAGACGGAGTTTCTGGTCGGCGCCGGTTGCGTCGATATCTGGGAGTCCTGCTGGGTCGGGCACGAGCTCTACGGCAAGTACGGCGCCAACCTGTCCCGCAAGGTGGGCAACGGCGAGATCATCGTGGAGGATTACAGCCATGCCGAGATGCTGTACCGGTTCACCGCGGCCGCTTCGGGCGCGCCCTACGCCGTGACCCAGACCGCGCTCGGCACCGACCTGCACAACCCGCAATACGACATGCTGGGCAGGGCGGGGCTCAGGGACGGCAAAAGGATAGCCAAGCACAAGTACCAGTTCACCGAAGACCCCTTCTTCGGCGCCGGGGCGCAGGTGCTGGTGCCGGCCGCCAAGGTCGATGTGGCGGTCATGTGCGTACAGCAGGTGGGCGAGGAGGGGACGGTGCGGGTCGGCGGCCAGTTCTACTCGGACCCGGAAGTCGCCCGTGCCGCCGATATCACCATCGTCATGGCGGAGGAGATCGTCCCGGAGGAGTACCTGCGCCGGGAAAGTGACCGGAACACCATCGCCAGCTTCGAAGTGGATTACATCCTGGAATGTCCCTTTGGCGCCCATCCCACCGGCATGTTCGGCCGCTACGACGTCGACGGCGCCTTTCTCAAGAATTTCTACGGCCGGACCAGGACGCAGGAGGGGTTCGACGACTTCGCCAAGGAGTGGATCCACGGTCTGGACCATACCAGCTATCTGGAGAAGCTGGGCTGGCCGCGGGTCCTGAACCTGAGGGCCAACACCGCGCTCAACTACAGTACCGGCACGAAAAGGGGGCAATGACATGGATTACGCTCATCCAGAAGAATACGGCCTGGCCGACCTGCTCTGCTGCGCCGCTTCCCGCGAGGTATGTGACAACGAGATCGTCTTTGCCGGAACCGGGCTTCCCATGGTCGCCATCATGCTGGCCCAGAAGACCCATGCCCCGAACCTGAAGCTGATCTTCGAAGCCGGGACGCTGGACGGCCGCCCCCCTGAGATCCCAACCTCAGTGGGGGACGCCCGTTGCGAGATGGGGGCTTCCCGCTCCTCCGGTCTTCACGACGCCTTCAGCATCGCCCAGCGGGGCTACGTGGATCTCGGTTTTCTGGGCGGCGCGGAGGTCGACCAGTACGGCAACGTCAACACCACCTGCATCGGCGACTATCTCGCTCCCGAGCTGCGCCTGACCGGCAGCGGCGGCAATCCGGACATCAATTCCTTCGCCAGGCGGACCGTCTTCATCATGGTTCACGAGAAGCGTCGCTTTACCGACAGGGTGAGCTACATCACCAGTCCCGGCTGGAGGGTGAAAAAGTGGCCCGGCGGCGACACCGTCCATCGGCGCGAGCTGTACGGTGCCGCTTACCGGGGGGGACCCGCCGCAGTGATCAGCACGGCGGGAGTATTCCGCTTTGACCAGGAAACGGGGCGGATCTACCTGGATACCTGCCATTCGGGCAACACGCCGGAGCAGATCCGTGACATGTGTCAGTTCGATCTGGACATCACCCGGGTAAGCGGCGAGACCCTGCCGCCGACCAAGGCCGAGCTCCACTTTATCCACGACGTGCTGGACCCGGAACAGATATTCATCCCCAAGGTGAAGAAGAGTTAGCTGCCGCGAGCGTCCCCTACCTACCCCTGCCTACCTCTTACAATTGTCCTCGTTCCCAAGCTCCAGCTTGGGAACGCATCCGCGCCGCAAAGGCTCCAGCCTCAGGCCTCCAATGGCGTTCTTCCCGGTGGCCTGCGCTGAAGCTGGAGCTTCAGTGGGGGGAACATCCCCGCTCCGTCCAGCCTCTACCAGCTCCCCTCCCCCCGGAGGGGGGAGGCTGGGAGGGGGGAATATGTCGGCTGGAACCGGCGCGATTCCCCCTCCCTAGCCCCCTCTGGGGGAGGGTACCTGAAACTTGGTTGGTTGAATAAAAAGGGGACAGGCTACTTTATTTTCCCATTAAATTTGAAAAGTAGCCTGTCCCCTTTTCTTGTGTGCAATGGCGTCTTCCCGGTGGCCTGCGCTGAAGCTGGAGCTTCAGTGGGGGAACTACGTTCCCAAGCTGGAGCTTGGGAACGAGGGCAACTCCCCTACGTCTGCTTTTCAACGTAGGGTGGGCCGTGCCCACCGCAACGGGCTTGCCCTCATCCTGAAGGACGGTGGGCAAGGCCCACCCTACGGTCTCCGTTCAACTCTCCTCCCCCCTCCTGCGGGAGGCGAGCCGTTGGGAGCTGAAAGAGACCGGTACTTGCCTTGTGATAGGGGCGAACGCTTGACACACCCCTTGGCAATGTTAACGTTAGTGGTGTTTAATTTTCCGACGGCTGCAGACGGGATAGAAGATCCTGCTCCTTTAGCAATTGCACTGGCTTAGGGAAGTGATGGCTCTCTGTACTTCGGATCTCCGGGCGCCGCTCGCGAGACTCCTTCTGCTCGACGAGGAAGTGTCATGAAGCATGAGAAACCACGGGTCCTATGCGCGGACGACAACCCGCGGAATCACCGCCTGCTGCAGTCCATACTCTCCTCTCACGGCTATGAGGCGGTGCACGCCTTAAACGGCAGGGAGGCGCTGGAAAAGATCCACAACGAGCACATCGATATCGTGCTTCTGGACGTCATGATGCCCGGGATGACCGGCTTCGAGGTCTGCAAGAGGATCAAGTCCGACAAGCGCTTCCGCGGCATACCTGTGGTCCTGATCACCGCCGACGACGCCAAGGAGACCCGCATCGAGGGGATTGAAGCGGGTGCCGAGGATTTCATGTCCCGCCCCTTCGACATGACGGCCCTGCTGGCGCGCATCGGCATGCTGCTCAAGGTGAAGAACCTCAACGACCGCCTCAATTCCGCCTACAGCAACATCACCAACCTGATCAATTTCGGCGAAGGGATCGTGGCGAGCTTCGACCCGTTGCGCTTCGACTTCATGTCGGTGATTCACGGCATCGTGGCGCGCCTGATCGGCGGCCCGGAGATGCCCGACCGGCCGCAGATGGTGCTGGTCGGCATCCAGGAAGACAGCCTGAAGAGGGTCTGGTACAAGTACGAATCCGGCGCTGACTCCCTCTGCGCGGTCCCCCTTGATTGCGACATCGGCACGCCGCTGCTCGCCCTGGCCAACAATCCCGGTATCTCCTTCTTCAACAGGTGCGACCTGGAGAGCGAAAGGATGCAGCAACTGGACGCCTCCCTCACCGCCCTCCCCACCGTCACCGCCAACCTGGTCTGCTATCTGAGCGAAGGGTTTTCCCTGTGCGCCCTGAACTACGGCCGCCAGGTCACCGAGTACGACGGCGAGTTCCTGAAGACCGTGGCTACCCAGAGCCTTTTTCTCAAATCGCTCTCCTCGCAGATCAAGGAGACTGAGGACGCCTTCGCCTACACGGTCTTCGCCCTGGCCCGGGCGGCCGAGGCCAACGACGACGACACCGGCAACCACATCTCCCGGGTCGGGGAGTACTGCGCCCTCCTGGCCCGGCGGCTCGGCATGTCGGAACAGTTCATCAGCATCATCCGGCTGCAGTCGCAGATGCACGACGTGGGGAAGATCCACATCCCCCCCGAGGTGCTCAAGAAACCGGGCAAGCTGGACCAGATGGAGTTCGACGTCATCAAGCAGCACGCGGAGTACGGCGCCAGGATCCTGGGGGATCACGTCCGCTTCACCCTGGCCAAGAGCATCGCGCTGTCGCACCATGAACGATACGACGGCAGCGGCTACCCTTACGGCCTGAAAGGGGACGACATTCCCATCGACGGCAGGATCCTGAACCTGGCCGACCAGTACGACGCCCTGCGCAACCGGCGCATCTACAAGCCCGCCTTCGATCACGACACCACCTGCAGG
>Ga0209212_1005147_pt1 | contig 15783 bp, 8 predicted proteins | sample RifGroC2_FD_183996 | JGI IMG/M metagenome (GOLD analysis project Ga0209212, IMG submission 183996) | Groundwater microbial communities from Rifle, Colorado, USA - Groundwater C2 (SPAdes) (version 2) | ecosystem: Environmental > Aquatic > Deep subsurface > Groundwater | place: Rifle, Colorado... | reverse complement strand
CGATACGCTGGGAATTTTATCCGGTGCATCCATGACAGCTCCCGTTGCCCTGCAGCACAAGCCCGCCTTGTCTAAAAGCTGGTCAGAAACCTGGAATCTAAGAGAGGATAGCAGCGATTCCAATTAAATCAATTTAATCAACCCTCCCTCCACTCCGGCATCTCGATGCGGAACCTGGCGCCGTCCGCCGTGTTCTCCGCGCCCAAGGCGCCGTTCATGTTTTTCTCAATGATGGTCTTGCACATGAAGAGCCCGACGCCGGTCCCCTGCTCCGGTCCCTTGGTGGTGAAGTAGGGCTCGAAGATCTTGTCGATGATCTCCTCGGGGATGCCGCCGGCGTTGTCCGTTATGGTCAGGACCGCCTTCCCCTGTTCCCGCTTTAGCCCGATGGTGACCAGTGGCTGAGCGGTCCCCCGGGACAGGAAGGCGTCCTTGGCGTTGTTCAGGATGTTGAGCAGCACCTGCGAGAACTCGTTCGGGTAGCCGTAGATCTGCAGGTCCTCGGCCGGCTCGATGCGGCTTTTGATGCCGCTGGTGTCGAAACTCCCCCGCAACAGCGAGAGGGTTTTTTCGATCACCTCGAGCACCCTGAAGGGGACCTTTGCCTTGGCCGGCCTGAAGAAGAACCTGAAATCGTCGATGGTATTGGACATGTACTGCAGGATCTCCATGATTCTCTTCACGCTGGCATCGAGGTAGCCGCTGCTGACCTGGCCACGCCGGAACATGACCTGCAGTTCCTGGGCGATCAGTCCCAGGGTGTTCAGCGGCTGGCGCCACTGGTGGGCGATGTTGCTGATCATCTCCCCCATGATGGCCTGCCTGCTCTGCACCAGGAGCAGCCTGTTCTTCTGGTTCAGCTCTTCCACCGCCTGCTTGACGCGCTCCTCGAGGCTGGAGCTGAGCTGCCGGTAGCGCTGTTCGCTGTCGCGCAGCGCCGTTTCCGCCCGTTTGGCCTCGGTCATGTCGCGCACCGTCGCGGTCACCAAAAGGCCCTCCTCGGTAGGCAGGGGGCTCAGGCTGATGTCGACCGGAAACTCGCTGCCGTCCTTGCGCAGCCCGTACAGTTCCATCCCCCTCCCCATGGGACGCACCCGCGGCTGCTGCATGAACCCCTTGACGTGCCCCTCATGCCGCTCGCGGTAGCGCTCCGGTATCAGCAGCTCCAAGCCCCGACCGTAAAGCTCTCCCCGTTCGTGGCCGAAGAGCCGCTCGGTCTGCGAGTTCACCAGAACGATCTCACCTCTCTCGTTCACCACGACCAAGGCGTCCGGCGCCGTTTCCAGCAGCTCCCGGAACTTCCTCTCGGCCACCCTGCGGGCCTTGAGCACGGCGTCCGCATCGATGAGCGGGCGCAGGTCCCGGTCTTTCATGTCGCTGTCGGGTCGCCGCTTTTCAGACATACGAGAAACCTCCGGACCAACCTGGCTAACAGTGATTCGGGTCGCAGGGGGACTGGCTCCGTCAGGTGCCTGTCCCCTTCCCTTACAATGCCCTTCTGAATGTCAGAAATATTAACATAAATATAATAAAAGCCTTAAATGAAGCAACCAAAGGCGCTCCGCTACCTCCGCCGGCTCCCCCCTCCCCAAAATGACTGCACCCGAGGCTGCGGTGGCAGGCTCGGGTGCGGGGAGTCAGGTGGATACGGATGATAGGCCAGGCTTCACCTACACCGCGGCGAAGTTCCTGGCTATGTGCAGCCTCAGGATGTCCTCGTATTCGGTTTCCCGATCGGCGCAGACCATGGAGGAACCGAGCTCCGCGGCAAGGATGGCGCAGAGATACTTCTGCGGGAGGCCGGCGACGCGCCGCTTGTAGCGGGGCTCATCGGCCACCACCTTGGGGAGGTGCGCCAGGATGACGCGCCGGAACAGGGGCTGCCTGAGCAGTTCGGGACGCCCCTGGAAGAACCGGAACAGCCGGCTGTAATGGCCGTTGATCTCGGTGCTGATGGCGTCGGAGATCTCGGTGCAAAGCAGCGCCGGATTGTCGCGACGGCGCTTCAGGATCAGGCGCGCCTCGTCCCCTGCCCTCTTCTCCAGTATCTCCAGCACGTCCCCCACGTAGCGCTCCTTATCGGCCAGGAACTCGCCGTCGGCCATGAGCAGGTTGGCGATGATCTCGTAGGACGAGGAGATCACGCCGCACTTGTTGGCCGAGGCGTCACGCATGATGATCACGCCGCGCCGCTGCAGCCGGACCCGGGCCTCGGGAGTGATGAAGGAGTTGGCCCCCTCGATGATGGCCCGCGCCGAGGGGGTGCCGTCGGCGAGGAAGAAGCGCTCCCAGTTCCCCACGTCGATGGTCTCGGGGCGCCCGCCACCCGGTATGAACAGGTCGGCAGGGGTGGTGAAGATCAGCTCGCCGTACTCGCGTGAGAAGTCGTCGATGGAGACCCACTCCTCGCTAAGCCCCTCCTCCCCCATGGCCACCCTGCGGTACAGGGTCCTCAGCCCCTCGGTGCGGCTGCCGCTTCTGAACAGCATGAAGCCGCCTGGGTTCAGGGCCTGCGGGTCGAAGCCGTCCAGATCCTCCTTGAGCAGGATGCGCGACAGCTCGGCGTGGTCCGCCCCCAGAGGGTCGCAAAGCGCGGCAGTGCCGTCCAGGATCAGCCTGATCTGCATCGCGGGATAGCGCTCCAGCATGATGCGCATGGCGTTCCCCGCCACGTCGCCGTTGGGGCCGCCGGTGAACTTGACGCTGAACGGGTCGCGGCGCATGTCGACGCCCAGTTCCGCCATGGTGATCTCGGCGAAGCGGACCACGCCGGTGGAGGTGACGCCGTACTCCTTGTGGTTGATCCCCACCTCCTTGCTGGACATGATGCCGATCCCGAGCAGGTAGCCGCGCCGCTTGGAGAGGCGCGCGATGTTCTCGATCATGGAGTCGTGCATGTTCTCGTCCGGCCCCAGCTCGATCGGCTCGTCCTCGCGGTAGTAGTCGACCACCGCGGGGAGCTTGGCCACGCCGTTTTCAGTGACGAAGATGTCCAGGAAGGCGTTGGTGACGCCGTACTGCAGCTTGTACAGGCGCCAGTTCTCCAGCTCGCGCTCGCCGCTTCTCTGCAGGTCGGAGGCGTCCAAAAGCAGCACCAGCTTGGAGCCACCCTCGTAGATGTCCTTGTTCTTCAGGTGCTGGGTGTGCGCCAGCACAAAGTTCTCCCGGAAGATGGTGTTGGCGTTGGTGATGAAGTCGTCGGAGTTGCGCGAGATCACGGTGCGCCAGCCGCCGCGGGCGATGTCGGAGAAGCCGATGTGATAGCCGAAGCCGAAGCGGCTGAAGAAGAAGGTGACCCTGAAGGGAAGCGCCTGGGGGAGGTCCGAGGTGAACTCCGCCCCCAGCTCGGTCAGGTAGGCCGGATCGAGCCGGAAGGCGAGCGCCTGCTTCTCCAGCACGAAGAAGTTGCTCTTCAGGGTGTGCTTGATGAAGATCAGGCAGCAGCGGAAGATGGCGCGGCGCACCTCGTCCAGGTAGCGGTGCCCGGTGTTGTACCCTTCCACGGTCCTGGTGCTCTCGGCCAGCGCCTGCTCGAAAGCCTCCTTGCGGTCCAGGATGGCCGGATCGAAGCGCACCGAGAACAGCCTGGCGAGCTGCAGGGCGATCTCGGGATGGGACAGGAAGGCGCTTCTCACGTCCTCCAGCCCGAAGCGGTCCGGCTGGTTGTGGGCCAGGTTGCTGTGGCAGAAGGCGATGAAGGCGTTGATCAGGGAACCCTGCCTGCCGCTCAAAACCCCCTTGGTCACGAAGTCGCGGTAGGTGGTGGAGGTGGTGGAAAGGATCTGGGTGTTGCACAGCTCGTCCTGGAGCCTGCCGAAGAGCTCGCTCCCCCGGTTCAGTTCGTCGCCGTTGCGGCGCCGGATGTAGAAGGTGCCCAGGAAGTAGGGGTGGACCCCGTTCGAGACGGTCAGGCAGTAGGCGCGGGTCACACCCAGGTCGAGGCGGTTGAAGACCTCCATCACCTGGAGCAGGAAGTCGTGCTGCGGCGGGTTGCCCACGGCGAAATGGATCCGCGATTCCTTCCGCCCCTCCATCTCCTCCACGTCCAGATAGAGCCCGCCGTTGCGGCTCCCCTTCTGGAACAGGTTCAGCACCTGGGCCACCCGCTCCGGCCATGAGTTGCGCACCCAGTTCTCATTGTTGAGCCAGAGGATGCGCAGCAGCCGATCCAGGTCCTGCATGACGAAGTCGGGGTAGCTCTTGCGCAGCGCCGCCGCGATCTTCCCCCTGAGGGCCGAAGGGAGCACCAGATCCATCCCGTCCTGGATCTCGCGGTTGCTCTTGCGGTTGAACTCGAACCTCTGGATTTCCAGGGTCTGTTCGGAGCCGGGGAGCGGCTGTTCCGAGTGCGCGATCAGAGCGTAGGAGATCTCGCGCTCCGGGATGCGGCGCAGGGTATCGTAGAGGGAGCCCGGGACATTGGGCATGGCCTGGATCAGCGCCTTGTCGCGGTCGGCCAGAACCAGCCGCCGGCTCTGGCGCAGCGTCCCCATCTCCCGCTCCAGGAGCGCTATCGCCTCGCGCTCGTCGTTCATGGCGACGAAGAAGTAAGGGTGCATCTGTTGCGCGAGCCAGCTCCTGTTGGCTAGGGTTTCACTGTGTAACGTGGTCAGGTTGCTATCATTCGTTGTCATGGCTATGCCACTCCTTTCTTTGCAGCGGGCGCGCGCCGGCGCAGCCGCCAATCAGGAAACCGTTTCCAGAACCTTGCTAACCGCCCCCTCCAGTCCCCCCTCCCCTTGCGGGAGGGGGTTAGGGGGTGGGGGTAGGGGCCACGTCCATTGCACCTGGCAGCTTCACCCCTGCCCCCTCCCGTCAAGGGAGGGGGAGTTAGTCCCCACGGTCTGCCTGTTTGGTTCCGGCTAGGCCGGGTTAGGGGGTGGGGGTAGGTGCCGCACTTGCGATCTTGGCGACGTCACCCACCCCCCTGCCCCCTCCCGTCAAGGGAGGGGGTGGAAGGAAGAGCTAATACAGCAGTTTCACCAGCAGGAACCCGACCCCGATGGAGGAGAAGGTCGCCACCAGCCCCGGGATCATGAAGCTGTGGTTCAGCACGTACTTGCCGATGCCGGTGGTGCCGGTGCGATCGAAGTTGATGGCGGCGACCACGGTCGGGTAGTTGGGAATGAAGAAGTAGCCGTTCACCGCCGGAAACATGGCGATCAGGAAGGGGGCCGGGATGCCCAGGCTTATGCCCAGCGGCATCAGGGCGCGCACCGTGGCGGCCTGGCTGTAGAGCAGAATGGAGAGCGCGAACAGCGCGAAGGCGAAGAGCCAAGGGGCCGCAGTCACCATCCCCTTGATGGAGCCGCTCAGGAATTCCATGTTCCCCTGGAAGAAGGTGTCGCCCATCCAGGCGATGCCGAAGATGGCGATCACCGCCTGGATGCCGGCGATGAAGACGCTCCCCTCGGTGACCTTGGAGACCTTCACCTTGCAGATCAGCAGCATCAGCGCCGCCATGGTCAGCATGACGATCTCGATCACGTGCGGCATCCCCATTTTCTCCTTGGCCGACGCCGGCCTCTTCTCCTCGAACTGCACGATGTGGTAGCCGAAAGAGGTCTTGACCACATCGCTCAAATCGCCCGTCTGCTTCAGCTTGGCGCAGGCCTTCTCGAACTCGGGGAGCATCTTCCCCTTGGCCTGCCACCCCAGATCGCCGCCGGCCGCAGCCGTAGCGTCGATGGAGCACTGCCTGGCGACATCCGCGAAGCTGCCGCCTGCCTTGAGCTGCGCCAGGGCCACGTTGGCTTCGGGCTCGCTGCGCACCAGGATGTGACTGATCCTGGTATCGCTTCCGACGCTCCACTCGGGACGCATCTGCGGGAAGGAGCCGAACAGGACCACCAAAACGGCGCCCATCAGAAAGAGCCCCACCGCGATCTTGGCGGTGGCCGGAGCCTCTTTTACGGCATGAGCGGCCTTTGCCGCACCCCCATGGTGCGGGGCCGGCACCAGGCCATCCTTGAGGCGCTGCTGGTATTCAGGGTCCTGGTCCAGTTCCTTGCCGAGCTTGTTGGAGACGAAGGCGGCGAGCAGCACGCCGATCAGGGTGGAGGGGATGCAGACCTTCAGGATGTCGATCAGTTCGATGTTGAAGCCCAATTTGGCCGTCGTCCCGCCCAAAAGGCCGAGCAGCGCCACCGTGGCCGCCGCGATCGGGCTGGCGGTGATGGCCTGCTGCGAGGCGATAACCGAGATGGACATCGGGCGCTCGGGACGCACCCCGGTCTCCCGGGCCACCTCGGCGATCACCGGCAGCACCGAATAGGCCACGTGGCCGGTGCCGGCGAACAGGGTGAAGAAATAGGTGACCATCGGCCCCAGGAAGGTAATGCGCTCCGGGTTGTTCCTGAGGATCCTTTCCGCCAGGCTCACCAGGTAATCGAGCCCGCCGGCGGCCTGCAGCACGCCGGCCGCGGTCACCACCGCGGTGATCATCAGCATCACGTCGATGGGAGGCGCCGTAGGCTGCAGGTGAAAGACGAAGGTCAGGATGACAAGCCCCAACCCGCCCAGCACCCCCAGCCCGATACCGCCCAACCGGGCGCCGATGAAGATAGCCGCCAGTACCACCAAGAATTGAAGCCAAAACATGTGCATCCTCCCTTTCTGCCTTTTCCGGAATGCGAAGCTCTGACGGAGAGATAGCATCGAGGGTGCCAACAATGTTCAAAGCGTTAAAGAGCCGGTTTCACTGGAGTTTTAGCGAATAAAGCCTTGGAGATTGTGCACAAGGGGGTATGCTCGGGGGAATAGGGGGAGCGGGGAAAGCGGGAATAGCTTAGGGATTACGGGGATTTGATAGTAGGTATACCTAAGGGCATAGTATGCTCTACGACATACCCGTTTGAAACGCAGGCGCCTGGACAGGGAGTGCAGGTGAAGGACCGCGACCTCCCCATTGTGATGACCGGGTCCCAGCGGCTGGACATGGGCGAATACAAGATTCGCCCCTACCATCGGCAACGACAATTCCCGAGCAAATCACACGCACCTGTTACATCGGGGCCTGTGACATGGGCCACCGTGACATGGGCCACCGTGACATGGGCCACCGTGACATGGGCACCGTAGGGGCGAACCTTGTGTTCGCCCGCCGTTTGCTGCTGTCGCCCCGGCACCATAACCACGGGCGCTGCGTGTAGGTGGGCCATGCCCACCGGTTTCAGCAGGGCAATCACGCCCGCAGATGCTTAAGCCTTTTGCTTAAGGTGGGCTGCGACACCCCCAAAAGCCGCGCCGCGATGGACTGGTTTCCCTCGGCGCGCCGCACCGCCTCGGCCACCAGGAGATCTATCGCCTCGGTGAAGCCGGGGAGCCTTTCCAGAGCGTAAAAGGGATTGCCGGTCGGATCTGCGGCTATCTCCTGCACCGTCTCGGCGGGACGCCCGCCGATGGCACGGATGAAGGCCTCCATGGAGAGCACCCCCCCCTGGTGCAGGCTGACGGCATCGTAGACCATCGCCTTCAGCTCGCGCACGTTTCCCGGGAAATCGTAGGTGGAGAGGAGCACCGACAGCTCCTTGGGCAGGGTCGGCTTTTTCTTGCCGAACTCGCGGGAGGCCTGGGACAGGAAGTGGTCCAGCAAAAGCGGGATGTCCCCCTTGCGCATGCGAAGCGGCGGGATGTGCAGGTGGTGCGCCCGCAGCCGGTAAAAGAGGTCCTTGCGGAACTCCCCGGACGCCTGCCGGGCCGCCAGGTCCTGGTGGGTGGCTACCACGACGCGGGCCGTGATGCGCCTGGGGCGGTCGCTGCCGACCGGGTAGTACTCCCCTTCCTGCAAAAGGCGCAACAGCTTGACCTGCGAGCCCAGGCTCAGGTCGCCGATCTCGTCCAGAAAGAGCGTCCCTTCCCGGGCCTGTTCCACCATGCCGTTTCTCGCCTCGCCGGCGCCGGTAAAAGCCCCTCTCACGTGCCCGAAGAGGGTGTCGGCCACCATGGTGTCGTCCAGCCCGGCGACGTTCACCGCCACCAGCTCCCCCTTGCGCCGGCTCAGCCTGTGCAGCGCGGCCACCACCAGCTCCTTCCCCACCCCGCTCTCCCCGGTGACCAGGATCGGCTGGGAACTCCCCGCCACCGCCTCGACGTACTGAAAGATGGAGCGCATCCCCTTGTCGCCGGTCACGATGGCGCTGAACGCCTCGGGGTGCTCCAGCCGGTCATAGAGGAACCGGCTGCGCAGCTCGCGATTTTCCTGCTGCAGCTCCTTCTCGCGCACCGCGCGCTTCACCCCCTTGACGATGCGCCCCTCCTCGGAGGTCTTGACGTAATAGTCGAAGGCGCCGGCGCGCATGCAGGCCACCGCTGTTTCCAGCTGGTTCAGGCCGCTTATGATGATCACCGTCACCTCGGGATGCTCCTCGGCGATCCGGTCCAGCAGCTCCTGCCCCGAGAGATGGGGCATGGTCAGATCGAGCAGGACCAGCCCCACCTGGTTCTCGCTCATGATCTCGAGCGCCTTGCGGCTGTCGTCGCAGGTCACGATGTTGGTCAGGCCGGCGCGCTCCAGGGTGATGCCCATGGAGTAGAGCCAGTCCGGCTCGTCGTCCACCAGGAGGATGCTGAAAGAGGGGTAGAGTGTGGCGCTCATGAGGAGTGCTCCTTGGCTGTTAGATAGTTATCCGGCTACCCCACTGCTTCCGACCCCTGCAAGTCCACCCTCCCTTTGCGGGAGGGGGTTAGGGGGTGGGGGTAGGGGCCACATCCTTTGCACTTGGCAGCTTCACCCACCCCCCTGCCCCCTCCCGTCAATGGAGGGGGGGTAGACGGTTGGCAGAGCCAGCCTTGCGGTGGTCCCCTTTCCGGGGGCCGATTCGAAGGTCAGCGTGCCGCCGTGCTCTTTGACGATCCCCGAGGAGACCGACAGCCCGAGGCCGGTGCCACCGCTCTCCCTTTTGGTGGTGAAAAAGGGATCGGTGAGATGCGCCAAGTGTTCCGGGCTGATGCCGCTCCCCTGGTCGCGCACCTCCAGCACCACCATGTTTTGGTCGGCAGCGACGAAGGTGGCCAGGGCTATGGCGCGCTCGGGCCCGGGCAGCGCCTGGCAGGCATTCACCACCAGGTTCACGATGACCTGCTCTATGCGCTGGGCACTCCCCCGCACCAGCGGCAGCCCCTCCCCGTAATTCACGCTGAAATGGCTCGTGCTCTTCTCGATCAGGTTGGCAAGCAGGCGCAGGGCGGCGCGCACCGTCTCGTTCAGATCCACCTCGCTCACCTGCCCCGGCTCCTGCTGCCTGGCGAAATCCTTCAGGTCCTCGACTATCAGCTTGACCCGGCGCGATCCCTCCTGCATCTGCTGCATCAGCTTGGGGAGCACCTCACGCATCCGGGAGTAGCGCAGCCCGCCCAGGTCGAAATCACCGTGGCTTTGGTAGTACTCCTCCAGGATCGGCTCCGCGTCCCGGAAAGCCTCCATCATCACCGGCATGTTGAGGAGAATCAGGCCGTTTGGGTTATTGATCTCGTGGGCCACACCGGACACCAGTATGCCCAATGCCGCCATCTTGTCCGCCTGCACCAGCTGCTGCTGACGGTTCCTGAGCTCCTCCTCGGCCAGGCGACGCTCCTCAACCTCGCGGGTCAGTTCCACGGTGCGCGCCGCCACCTCCTTCTGCAGGGTGCGGGACCAGAGCACCGTGCCACCCACCAGAAGGATGAGCGGAATGACGATGATCGCGCCGTATTTGAAGGCCTGGCGCCAGCTGATGCCCGGCGGCTCCAGGACTCCGAGCCATCTGCTGTAGATCTGCTGGTATTCGCCGGTGTTCTTCAGTATGGCCAGCCCCTCGTTGAAGCGGGCCAAAAGCGCCGCGTTCCCCTTCTGCACGGCGAAGCAGTAATTTTGGGCCGACACCGGGTCACCCACCGCCTCCAGGTTGGCCAGTCCCAGCTCCCGTATCAGGTACAGGCCGGGGAGCTTGGCCATCAGCGCGTAGTCGTGCTTCCCGGAAGCCAGGGCGCGCAGCACGTCCGCGTGGGTCTGGACCGGGACGATCCGGGCCCCGCTCTTTCCGGCCCTTAAGAACTCCTGCATGATGCCATCGTTCAGGACCAGGACCTCCTTGCCGCGCAGGTCGGCCAGGGTCGGCGCCTTCCCCCCTCCCTTGCGGGCGAAGATGGAGTGATGCACGATGGTGTGGGGTGGTGAGAAATCGGCGAGCTGGGCCCGCTCGGCGGAGTAGGACATCCCCTCCAAAAGGTCGATCTCGCCGGCTAACAGCGCCCGGCGCATCTCGGACCAGGCACCCAGGCGGATCTCGACCTTGAGCCCCATGACGCGCGCGACGGCGCGGGTCAGCTCGACGTTGTAGCCCGCCGGCTTGCCGTCCTTGTCCAGGAACTCATAGGGAGGGTAGCTCCGGTCTCCGCCCACCAGGACCGAATCCCGCTCCCCGGCGGCTGCGGCCGTGACGGCGGCGCAGCCCAGCAGCAGGACCAGGGAGAAAGCCGTCAGGGTGAGGATGCGGTGCGCCAACTTCCAGATCCTGCCATCTTTTAGCATAACGTAACCATTTTTGGGAAAAGGAGAGTTGATATAGGGCGAATCCCGCAGGGATGAGCCTTGTGTTCGCCCAGCCAACGAGAATCCCGTAGGGGCGAACCTTGTGTTCGCCCAGCCACTACGCCCAGGTGACGTGTGAACCTCGCAACTGCTCTTATAGCACGTATCACACTATATTTGACAAGTTGATCTATCCAGACCCGATTGAATCAGAAGCAGGCAGTCGGGAAAAGTTGCGTTGACATTAAAGCCCTCCTGCGTTATCGTTACGCCAAATTTGACATAAGCTTCACGATACACGACAATACTAAACCATCCGCGAGGATGGGACGGAAAGCCTATTGGGTCTCACCGAGACAGCCGGGTCGCCGAAATATCTATCGATATTGCGGTCCCGGCTATTTTTTTGCCTGCAAGTCGATGGAAGCCTCTGACAAATACTGCTCGCTTGACAATCACCATGGTCTTCGGAGAGTCGTATGCCTATCGTTCAGTGGAATATAAATTTTTTGCTCGGCATTCGTGAGATCGACCAGCACCACCAGCATCTGGTGCAACTGCTCAACGACACCTATGATGAATTCAGGGAAAAAGCAGTCATAGATCCCTCGCTGATAGGCAAGCTGCTGGACTATGCCGGATACCACTTCGCCTTCGAAGAGAAACTGATGAAGCAGGTTTCCTATCCAGGCTTCGCCGAGCACAAAGAGGAACACGACTCCTTCGCTTCCAGAATTGCCGAGATCCAAAAGGTCTACAAGCAGAAGGAATCAATATCTGTTGAGCTGATATGGTTTCTCTGCAACTGGATCACCCACCACATCAGAGAGACAGACGCCGAGTTCGGGCGCTACGTCGACGTGCACAAAATCCAGAAGAGGATGAGCAAAGCGATCAACTAGATACTGGCTCTCCGGCAGGATAGAACCGGTCATACCTCCCGTGACGGACAAGGTCGCTATTGATAAGGTACTCTGCTCCAAGGTAAGATGGTCCTGAAGGCTTGAACGGTCTGCCGAAAGCCTCGGGCGTGACCTTGCAGCAGATGTCAGAGTAAATACACCCAAGGCATCGACGGCAACGTGCTCCGAGGAGGGAGCTTAAGCCGGGCCATGGAAAAAAAGACGTACATAGTTGCCGCACTGGGTGAAGTCACCCTGCTCCTACCCTCTCTTCTCAACGAAGCGCTGGCCGCAAACGACCGCGCCAAGTACCGCCTCACCCTTTTGCAAAACGCCAAAGCCCGTGCCGACCACCCCGACGCGGGCTTTTCCGCGCTCGGGGCGGAGCGGCTGGCCTGCGCCATCGCCGACCCGCGCTACGACGAGGTGGTGGCGCAGTCGGTCCGGCAGGGCGCCGACGCCTATGTCATCCCGAAGCTGCTGGAAATCTGCTCCTCCCTACAGGACGACCTCTCTGCCATGATCGCCCCCCTGGAAGCCGCCGGCAAGCCGGAACCCCTCCCCTTCAGACAGAGATTGCAGCAACTCGCGGCCGCACCATGGTGCAACGAGGACGGCACTATCGCCGGGGCGCGCATCTCCTGGCTGGGCGCGGCGGACCCGGCCCGCGGGGACAGCGTGCACCTTCTGGTCATGGACCTGCACAAGGCCCTGAACCGGCTGCAGGCGGGCATCTCCACCGAGAACATCTCCGGCGCCTCCAGCTACGGGCTGCAATCCGGCGACCGTGGGGTGGTGGCAGCCTTCATGAAGGGTGTGAATCGCACCACCCCGCTGAAATTCGACCATCCCGGCCTGGGGTGCACCGCGACCCGGGCCGGCGCCAAGCTGATCATCCAAAACGACATAGGCGCCACCGACGCCCACGTGCTGGTGGTGCACGTCGAAGGGCTCAGGGTCACGGTGACCTACAGCGACAACCATCTGGCGCGGCTGCTCTTCTTCCAGAGCCTGTTCGCGGAGTGGCAGGTGGACTGGGGCGAGGTCACCTCCCGCACCGACCGCGCCCTGGAGAGCGGGGTGTACCACCTCTGCCTGGGGAGCTTGGCGGCGCGCGACAAAGGGGAGCTGAAGCGCTACCTGACCCATCTGGGCTCGCGCCTGGTGTTCCTGATTGACTGGAACCGGGCGCGCAAGAGGCTGCAGCTTTTGGTGGCCAAGCCGGACGCACTCTCCCTGCTGCGCTGGGCCGCCGACAACGACCTTGGGCACATGGCCTTCCTCAAGGCCGGCGCCGAGCGCATGGTCTTCGACGCCCTGCAGTTCGTTGCCGGGGGGACCCTCACCCTCGGCATCTCCCTGGACGAGATATTGGGGCGCGAGGCCGCCTATTCCTACCTGCAGTTCATCATGCAGACCTGCGCCCAGGGGATGCTGAACCAGAAGCCGCTCGCCCTGATCCGCGACGAGGCCAGGGTGGAGCTGTACCAGTACTACCACGACGCCCAGCAGAGCCTGCTCGATCTGGCGGCGAACCACGCAGCCCTGGCCATCGAGATCGCCGGCAGCATCCGCGACGGCCTCATATCCGTGTCCGGACCCGAGAGCGCCTCCCGTTTCGAGCTGATCGGGCAGCGGGCCAAGGAGTGGGAGCGCAAGGCCGACGAGCTGGTGATCCGGGCCCGGGAGCTGGCGCCCCAGTCGGAGCGGGCCGATGCGATCAGGCAGCTGCTGGAAGTGGCCGACGACATCCCGGACGAGCTGGAGGACGCCGCCTTCCACCTGACGCTCCTGAGCCCGGAGCAGCTCTCCGAGGAACTGCGCCGTCCGCTGGCGGCCCTGGCCCAGCAGCTGGTAGACGGCAGCCGGGAGTACCTCAAGGCGATCGAGAACGCCCGCGGCGTGCACCGCAGCGGCTCACCGGACGACATGCGCGACTTCCTCAAGGCGGTGCACCGCATGGTCGCCATCGAGGTGCAAAGCGACACCACGGAGCGCCTGGTGCGCAAGGCGCTGGTCACCACCGACATCGACTACCGCCAGGCCTTCGTGATCGCCCAGTGCGCCAAGAAGCTGGAGGCCGCGGCCGACGCCCTGATGCACACCGGGATGACCCTGCGCGACCAGATCCTGGGCAAGGTGGTGGAAAAGCCATGAAAAGCGACAGCGTCTTCAGGATCGTGCCCAGGGGAGGCGGCAGCGCCAGGGGGGAACTGGACGCCATGGGGTTCAAGGCCTTCAACCTGGCGCGCATGGCGCGCCTCGGGCTCCCGGTGCCACCCGCCTTCGTGCTGGGTACCTCGCACTGCCGCGACTATCATCTGGAGCCGGAGCGCTGCCGGAAAACCCTTCCGGCGCTGCTCGCCGAGCAGCTGCACTGGCTTGAGACCGTGACCCAGCTCGGCTTCGGTGACACACGCCGGCCGCTCCTGCTCTCGGTGCGTTCCGGCGCACCGGTCTCCATGCCCGGCATGATGGACACCCTTTTGAACATCGGGCTTTGCGACGCCACCAGCCGGGGACTTTTGCGCATGACCGGTAATCCCAGGCAGGTCTGGGACCTGTACCGGCGCCTGGTCGCCGGCTTCGCCGAGGTGGTGTTCGGCGCCGACCCGGCCCCGTTCCGGGCCGCCCAGCAGGAGCTTCTGGCGCGCCAGCAGGTGGAGCGGGTCAGGGAGCTGGACTACCAGGGGCTTTCCGAGCTCACCGGGATCTACCTCAGGCTCTGCCAGGAGCTGACCGGCAAGCCCTTCCCCCAGAGCCCGGCGCTCCAGCTGGAGCTCGCCGTGCAGGCGGTGTTCGCCTCCTGGAACGCGCCGCGCGCCATAACCTATCGCAGCCTCTACGCCATTCCGGACCACCTCTACACGGCGGCCACCGTGCAGGCCATGGTGTTCGGCAACACCGGCGGCACCTCGGGCTCGGGGGTGGGCTTCAGCCGCGACCCGGACACCGGGGACAAGGGGCTCTACTTCGATTTTCTCTTCAACAGCCAGGGTGAGGACCTGGTCTCGGGGCGCTCAGCGGGCTCCGATGCCGGCGAGCTCTTCGCGGCTCAGCCCGAGATGAGGGAGGAACTGGCCTCGGTCTGCGAGGCGCTGGAGGCCGAGTTCCGCGACGCCCAGGAGTTCGAGTTCACCATCCAGGAGGGGGAGCTCTACCTGCTGCAGACCAGAAGCGCCAAGCGGACGCCGTGGGCCGCGCTGAAGATCGCGGTCGAGCAGGTGCGCGAGGGGCTGATCGGCAAGGAAGAGGCGCTGGCCCGCCTGGAGCGGCTGGATCTGGACCAGATCAAGCGCTACCGGCTGGCAGGCGCCGACCGACCCTTCTGTACCGGACAGGCGGCCGGGATCGGCGTCGCCGTCGGCCCGGCCGCGCTCGACCTCGAAAGCGCCCGCAGGTATGCCGAGGAGGGGCGCCCCGCGGTCCTGATCCGCGACGAGCTCAGCACCGCCGACATCGTCGGCATCAACTACTGCGCCGGCGTCCTGACCGCGCGCGGCAACCGCACCTCGCACGCCGCCGTGCTGGCGCGCCAGCTGGGCAAGCCCTGCGTCACCGGCGCAGTCGGCCTAAGGCTGGACGCCAAGGGGCAAAGCGCGGAATGCGGCAACCGCTCCATCTCCCCGGGCAACGTGATCACGCTCGACTCCAACACCGGCCAGATCTACCAAGGGGCTAAGGAACTGGTCGTGGAGTATCCGGCTCAGTGGCTCAAGGAGGTGAGCAGCTGGAGGAGGTAACGGCCGGCAAGTTAGGCGACGGAACAGCCCTTCACCCTCTCCCCCGCCCTCCCACCGCCGTCGCCTTTCAGGCTATGGCGGTCAAGCTCATCAAGGGGGAGGGGGGTGTTGGACCGGTTTGCCGAAGATCATCGCTCATCGGCAAGTCCGTAGGTTGGGGTGAGCGGCTTATGGCGAACCCCAACATGCCTCGTTGGGGTTCACCTCCGTTCACCCCAACCTACAGATGCGCTCTCCTTTAGGGAGAGCAATGTATTAATTTTAACTAATACTGGCCCTCGCTCAAGACAGCAATAATCAATTAGAAATAATCAATTCAGTCACTGACAAAAATGTGCCCACTGACTGGCACCAGAGAACGCCCCCCTTGGTGCACTGTTTCGCAGACGCCAACTGTTACAGAAAGAACCCGCGCCCCTTCACCCACAAACAGCACCTGAAGCACTCCAAGCACCCTTCATTCAATAATTATTTTCTGCTCAAAGTTGCAACGAGGGAAAAGTAGGTTAAAAAACTTCTTGTCCCTAATCCGGCCTGGACGGAACCAAACAGGCAGACCGTGGGGACTAACTCCCCCTCCCTTGACGGGAGGGGGCAGGGGGGGGGGGGAAGCTGCCAGGTGCAATGG
>Ga0209212_1005146_pt1 | contig 15787 bp, 11 predicted proteins | sample RifGroC2_FD_183996 | JGI IMG/M metagenome (GOLD analysis project Ga0209212, IMG submission 183996) | Groundwater microbial communities from Rifle, Colorado, USA - Groundwater C2 (SPAdes) (version 2) | ecosystem: Environmental > Aquatic > Deep subsurface > Groundwater | place: Rifle, Colorado... | reverse complement strand
TCGCGAATTCGATGATTCGCGAGCAAGCTCGCTCCCACATAGCGGCGCGCCGGAGGTGTCGGTTACTCGCCACATTGTTTCGCAACCAAGGTGTCATCGTACTAGGAGCGGGGTGGCCGTGAAGGGCGGGCCCGATTACTGCAGGAAATAAAGGGTACTCGCCGGTTTGAGAAAAGGCGGGGGTTCCCCGCTTTGCTGCGCCGGCCGGCGTCAGGAAGCCCCGGATTCGTCGGTCCCCTGTTCCGTTCCCCGGATGCGGATCTGGTATTTCTTCATCAGCGCCTGGAAATTGGCGCGCTGCATGCCCGTTTCCTCGGCACTCTTGGTAACGTTCCAGGCGTTGCGCTTGAGCGCCTCGAGGACGAATAGTTTCTCGATGTTTTCCACCGACTTCTCCCGCGCGACTTTCTTGATCCGCTTGAGCTCGTCGCTGGTTCTCGGAACGTCCAGATCGAGCCGCGGCAACAGGTCGATGATGTTTGCCAGGTGCGCCTGGCGCACCACCTTGTCGGTGGCAAGGATCACCGCGCGGTGAACCGTATTCTCGAGTTCACGCACGTTCCCCGGCCAGTCGTAGTGCACCAGCGCGCTCATCGCCCCTTCGGAAAACTCGACCACTTTTTTCCCCAGTTCCCGGTTGAAGACGTTGAGGAAATGGAAGGCCAGCGGGGGAATGTCGTCCCGGCGTTCCCGCAGCGGCGGTATCGGGATCGGAAAAATATTGATGCGGTAGAAAAGATCCTCGCGGAAGCTCCCTTCGGCCACCATTGCCTTTAGGTCCTTGTTGGTGGCGGTGATCAGCCGGAAGTTGGCGCTCTGCGTCCGCGTATCGCCCACCGCCTTGAATTCGTGCTCCTGGATCACCCGCAGCAGCTTCGCCTGGGTGGAGAGGGAGACATTGCCGATTTCGTCGAGGAACAGGGTGCCGGCGTCCGCAATTTCGAACAGGCCCTTCTTGTTGACCACCGCTCCGGTGAACGAACCCTTGACGTGGCCGAACATCTCGCTCTCCAGAAGGTTTTCGCTGAGCGAGTTGCAGTCGACGGCGACGAAGGGCTTGTCCCTGCGCAGGCTGTTGTAGTGGATGGCGCGCGCGATCAGCTCCTTGCCGGTGCCGCTCTCCCCCGTGAGCATCGCGGTGCTGTTGGTGGGCGCGCATTTTGCGATAAGCCGATAGACGTTCTGCATCTGCGGGCTGGACCCGATGATGTTCTCGAAGCGGTATTTGGAACTGACCTCGCTCCTGAGTTCGAGGTTCTCCTGCAACAGTTGCCGTCGCTCCAGCGCGCGCTTCACTACCAGCTTGAGTTCGTCCGGATCGAAGGGCTTGGGCAGATAGTCGAACGCCCCGAGCTTCATCGAGCGCACCGCAGTCTCGATCTGCGACAGCCCGGTGACCATGATGACGTCGATGTCCGGATGCGTCTCTTTTACCCGGCGCAAGACTTCCAGACCGTCCATTCGGGGCATCATGATGTCGAGGATGAGCACATCGTAATGACCCTCGTCGATTTTCCTCAGCGCCTCCATGCCATCCTGGGCCGCCTCCACTTCGCAATCGCCGTCGCCGCCCAGAATGCGCAGGCAACTCCTGATGACGATGTCTTCGTCGTCGACCACCAGTATCCTGGTTTTCATTGATCGCTCCTGCTCACTTGCGCGTCTCCCGCGGGAGGTTCCACCGGGAGATAAATGCGGAACGTGGACCCTTTGCCGACCGCGCTTTCCACCTCGATCAGTCCGCCGTGGGCCCTGACGATGCCGTGGCTGACGGACAGCCCCAGCCCGGTGCCCTTGCCCACCTCTTTCGAGGTGAAGAACGGATCGAAAATCCGCTTCAGGTTCTTCTCCGGGATTCCGCATCCGCTGTCGATGATCGAGATTTCCACCATGGGCACCGGCTCCATCCCCGGTTCGGGGCTCTTCGGCAGCGGCAAGCGGCGGCTGCGAACGGTAATGCTGCCTTCGTGCTCGATCGCATGCTGGGCGTTGACCAGCATGTTCATGATGACCTGCTTGATCAGGTCGGCGTCGACCCAGACCCGGGGAAGTTGGGGGTCGAGATCCATCGCAATCTCGATATCGCGAAAAGACGCGGGCCGTTCGATGATGCGCGCCGTGTCTTCAATCACCCGGTTGAGGTCGGCGAATTTCTTTTCCGGTGTCTTCTCGCGCGCGAAATCGAGCAGCCTTCTTATGATCGTGGCGCAGCGCTTGGTCTCCCGGATCACCAGATCCAGGTCTTCCGCGTCCGCGCTTCCGTCGGGGATCTTTTTCCGCAACAAGGTGGTGAAGGTGAGCACGCCGGTAAGCGGGTTGTTCAATTCATGCGCGATGCCGGCGGCTAGCAGCCCGACCGACGCCAGTTTTTCGGTGCGCGCGGTCTCGGCCTCGGCAATGCGCAGTTCCTGGGTCCTCTTTTCCACTTTCTGCTCCAAGGTGTGTCCCCATTCGCGCAATTCCAACTGGGAATTTCCGAGTGCCGCCGTCATGGCGTTGAAAGAGGCCGCCAACTGGCCGAACTCGTCCGCGCTGCGCACCGGGATCATCTGTTCCATGTTTCCCGCAGACAGCCGCTTGGCTCCGGTCTCAAGGTCACGCAGGGGCACATAGACCAAGCGGTGCACGAAAAAACCTGCGCTGAGCGCGGCAATGACGATGAATCCCAGCGACAGGACCGCCATGGTGATCGCATTCGTGCGCATCGTCCGGTCGATCTCGTCGAGCGAATAGACGATATCGAGGACGCCAAGGACCGACGTGGATTTGCTGTGCTGATGGCAATTCGCGGTGTAGCACGAAGGTTCGTTGCGGATCACGTCCATGCTGCCCAGCATGCGCGTGCCTGCCGGGGTCGCGAAGATCCGCGAGCGTCGGCTCTGCGGAACCTGCTCCAGGGGCGCGTCGCTCTCGTGGCAAAGAACGCAGGCCTCGGCCTTGCGGTCCACCTTCAGCCCGAGTTCGGGCGGGTAGGTGGAGTGAATGATGGTGCCGTCCTTGCTCAGTATCCTTACCTTTTCGATGTTCCCCTGGTTGCCCACATCGCGGATGATGTTGTCCACATAAGCGGGCTGATTCGTAAGCATGGCGAAGCGGGTGCTTTTCTTGATCACATCGGAAATCTGGGCGACGCGACTCACCGCCTCGCGCAACAATTCTTCGCGCTGATGCCGCACGACGAGCGCGGTGAACGCCAGCATCGCCAGCGTCAGCGCGATCGCCAGGTAAAGGACGACTTTGAACTTGAGGGTTTTCGAACGCATTCCGGCCCTTACCCTTGCTCAAAGTGCCGAAGGGATCGGAGTTTTCTGTCGCGTCGGGTAAAAGCCATGACCAGGATGGTTTGGATGCCCAAGTATTTCTATTTCGGAAATCATGAGGTTAGCAGTTCCGCAATGGCGCAGGTTTGACCGGCATCAAACTCGGGGGCTGGCATCAGCCTGGCGGCCCGGATAAACTGGGCCCCGCTCCTCGTGCCCGCGCACAAGAAGCCGCCGATGCGGCCTTCCCGGGAACGGGCAAGGCGCGAGCGGCGAACACAATTTAGCGGCAATACAAAGAGATAAACTGCTCATGCGGATCGCAAGCTGGAACGTCAACTCGCTCAAAGTGCGCCTGCCGCAGGTTCTGGACTGGCTGGCCAAGCACCGGCCGGATGCGCTGTGCCTGCAGGAGCTGAAGCTCGAGGACGCGAATTTCCCCCGGGACGCGATCCAGGCCGCCGGCTACTTCGCAGCGCATTCCGGCCAGAAAACCTATAACGGCGTCGCCATTCTCAGCCGCGAGCCGGCCGCGAACATTGTCTGCGGCATAGCCGGATTCGATGACCCGCAGCGCAGGGTCATCAGCGCGGACGTCGGTGGCGTGCGCCTGGTCTGCGCCTATGTGCCCAACGGCCAAAGCCTGGATTCGGACAAATATCGCTACAAGCTCGACTGGCTCGCGGCGTTCTCCACCTGGCTTGAGTGCGAATTGGCCGGGCACGCCCGGCTTGCCGTGCTGGGCGATTACAACATCGCGCCGGAGGACCGCGACGTGCATGATCCAAAGGCCTGGGAAGGCCAGGTCCTGGTGAGCCCGCCGGAACGCGCTGCCTTTCGCCGCCTGATCGCGCTGGGCTTCAGCGACAGCTTCCGCCTGTTCGAGCAGCCGGAGAAATCCTATACCTGGTGGGACTACCGCATGAACGGCTTCAAGCGCAACCTCGGTCTGCGCATCGATCACATCCTGCTCAGCCCCGGCCTCGCGGCGAACTGCGCCAGTTGCGCCATCGACCTCGAACCGCGCCGACACGAACGCCCGTCGGACCACGCACCGGTCGTGGCGGAAATCGACGAATGAATCAAGCTCAGTCGATCAACTCGTACGCCGGCAGGGTGAGAAACTCGACGTAATTGTCGTCGGTGGTTATTCTTGCGAACAGCTCGGCGCCCTGTTCGTATTTGCCCGCCTTCCAGGCCGCGTCGCCCAGATGGGTTTTCACCTTGGGCAGTTCCTCGGCGAGCAGGGAGCGGAACAATTCCTTGGTCACCTTGCGGCCGTCGTCGAGCACACCTTTGGGCGAGCGGATCCACTGCCAGATCTGCGAGCGCGAAATTTCCGCGGTAGCCGCATCCTCCATCAAATTGAACACCGGCACGCAGCCGTTGCCGGCGAGCCAGGCGCCCAGATACTGGATGCCGACCGAAATGTTGTAGCGCAGGCCGACCTCCGTGATCGGCGTTTCCGGCTCGAAGTCGAGCAGCTCTTTCGCCGTGATATTCACCTCAGGACGCTGCCGGTCGTACTGGTTGGCTCCGGGCATGTACTGGTCGAACACTTCCTTGGCGATCGGCACCAGGCCCGGGTGCGCCACCCACGTGCCGTCGCAGCCGTCGGTCACCTCGCGCAGCTTGTCTTCGCGCACCTTCGCCATTGCCGCCGCGTTCGCGGCCGGATCGTTCTTGATCGGGATTTGCGCCGCCATGCCGCCCATCGCGGGAGCATGCCGGTGATGGCAGGTCTTCACCAGCAGGAGCGCATAGGCACGCATGAAACGCGCGGTCATCCTGACATGGACGCGGTCGGCAAGGCAGAAATCCTTGTGCGAACGGAATTTCTTGATGCAGGAAAACATGTAGTCCCAGCGGCCGATGTTCAGGCCGGCGGAGTGCTCGCGCAGTTCCCACAGGATCTCGTCCATTTCGAACGCGGCGAGCACCGTCTCGATCAGCACGGTTCCGCGGATCGAACCCTGCGGCACGTCGAGCTCGTATTGCGCCATCACGAAGACATCGTTCCACAGCCGCGCCTCGAGGTGCGATTCCAGCTTGGGCAGGTAGAAATACGGGCCGCTACCGCGCTTGAGCAGTTCCTTGGCGTTGTGGAAAAAGTAAAGGCCGAAATCGAAGATACTGCCGGAAATCTGCTTGCCGTCGATGAGCACGTGCTTCTCGTTCAGATGCCAGCCGCGCGGTCGCGCCATCAACACCGCGGTTTTGTCGTTGAGTTTGTATTTCTTGCCTTCCTGATCGAGGGTGATGCTGCGGCGCACCGCATCGCGCAGGTTGATCTGACCATCGATCATGTTGTGCCAGGTCGGCGTGTCGGCGTCCTCGAAGTCCGCCATGAACACGGCCGCGCCGCAGTTGAGCGCATTGATCACCATCTTGCGCTCCGTAGGACCGGTGATTTCAACCCGGCGGTCGAGCATATCGGCCGGCTGCGGCGCGATCTTCCATTTGGAGCTGCGGATGTTCGCCGTTTCGGGCAGAAAGTCCGGCATTTTGCCGGCGTCGAACTCCTGCTGCCGCGCGGCGCGCGCCGCCAGCAGTTCCTGGCGGCGAGCTTCGAATTTGCGGCACAGCTTGGCCACGAAAGCGACCGCCTCAGGAGTGAGGATCTGCGCGAATTCTGGGGTGATGAGGCCGTGGATTTCCACGCCGCCGGAAAATTTCTCGCTCATTGTGGAACTCCAGGTTGCAGTTTGCGGGAAAAAGGCGGGTATTTTATGACCCTGCGGCGCATTCCGCAATACGAATTGCATTCTGGATTGCGGAAATTCGCGCCGCTTGACGAATCAGGGTCGCAACCACCGGCTGGCACCACAGCATCAGGCAGCCTCGTCCGGAGGGCCCTTGGCTTCCAGTCCCAGTTCGGCGATCTTGCGCGTGATGGTGTTGCGCCCCATGCCGAGCAGGTTCGCCGCCTCGATGCGTCGTCCGCCGGTGCGAGCAAGGGCTTTGGCTATCACGGCTCTTTCGAAGGCCTGCGCAAACTTGTCCAACACAGCGGTCTCGCCGCGGGCAAAGGCGCGCTCGATCTCGCACTCCAACGCGCCCACCCAATCCGATTCGGCGACTTTGCCGCCCCCCGGCTTCAGTTCCGAGGGCAGATCGGCGACTTCGATGGTCTGCGTCGGCGCCATCACTGTCAGCCAGTGGCACAGGCTTTCCAGCTGGCGCACGTTGCCGGGGAAATCCTGCGCAGCCAGGTAGTCCATCGCCGCCGCCGACAGGCGCTTTCCCTCCGCGCCCAGTTCGCCCGCGCTTTTCGCAAGAAAGTGCTTCGCCAGCAACGCAATGTCCCCACGCCGCTCGCGCAGGCTCGGCAGGCGCAGCCGGATCACGTTGAGGCGATGGAACAGGTCTTCACGGAACAAGCCCAGGCGCACGCGCGCCTCCAGGTCCTGGTGCGTGGCCGCGATCACCCTCACATTGGCCTTGATCGGCTGGTGACCGCCGACGCGATAAAACTGGCCGTCGGAGAGCACGCGCAACAGGCGCGTCTGCAGTTCCGCCGGCATGTCGCCGATTTCATCGAGGAACAGCGTGCCGCCCTCGGCCTGCTCGAAGCGGCCGCGGCGCATCGCCTGGGCGCCGGTGAAAGCGCCGCGCTCGTGACCGAACAGTTCCGATTCGAGCAGGTCCCTCGGCATCGCCGCGGTGTTGATCGCGACAAAGGGTTTCGCTGCGCGGCTGGAGTGGCGATGCAGCGCCAGCGCCACCAGTTCCTTGCCGGTGCCCGACTCACCGGTAATCAGCACGGTGGCGTTGGATTGGGACAGCCTGCCGATGGCGCGAAATACCTCCTGCATCGCGGGTGCCTGCCCGAGGATTTCAGGTGAGGACTCCCGCGCCTCCTCGCCCTCGGTCTCGCGCATGCTCTCGCCGATGGCGCGGCGGATCAGCTCCACCGCCTGATCCACGTCGAAAGGTTTGGGCAGGTATTCGAACGCGCCGCCCTGAAACGCCGCGACGGCCGACTCCAGGTCCGAATAGGCGGTCATAATGATGATCGGCAGCCCGGGATGGCGCTGCTTGACGCTTTGCAGCAGTTCCAGGCCGGAAGTGCCGGGCATGCGGATGTCGGACACCAACACCTGCGGTGCGCCCTGTTCCAGTGCATCCAGCGCCTCCTGCGCCCCGGGAAAAGTCTTGTAGGGTATGCCCTCGCGCGCCAACGCTTTTTCAAACACCCAGCGTATCGAGCGATCGTCGTCTATGACCCAAACTGGTTTCATATTTTGATGGTGGCCAATGGAAAATGGAAAACGGTCAAACGCGGGGAAACTCTGTTCTCAGCCATCACTCATCGCCCATCGCCCAATTACTCCAGTGGCAGCATGATCGTAAAGCAGGTGCGGCCTGGCTTGCTCTCGCACTCGATCGTGCCATGGTGGTGCTGCACGAAAGTCTGCGACAGCGTCAGTCCCAGTCCGCTACCGCCATCGCGGCCCGACACCAGGGGATAGAAAATCCGCTCGCGCAACGCCTCCGGAATTCCCGGGCCGTTGTCCACCACCTGCAATTCTAATGCCAGCTTATAGCGTTGCCTGGCCAGCGTCACCTGGCGCGCGGCGCGCGTGCGGAACTCGATCTCCCCCTTCCCGTCGAGGGCCTGCGCTGCGTTGCGCACGACATTGAGCACCGCCTGGATCAGCTGCTCTTTGTCGCCATGCAGATCCGGCAGGCTGGCATCGTAGTCGCGCTCGATGCGGATACCGTTCGGGAATTCGGCCAACACCAGGCTTCCGACCCGTTCCAGTACTTCGTGGATATTCAGCGGCGCGACCTGCGGCGGGCGGTGCGGCGTGAGCAGCCGGTCCATCAGCGCCTGCAACCGGTCGGCTTCCTTGATGATGACCTGGGTATATTCGCGCAGCTCGGGCCGTTCCAGCTCGCGCTCGAGCAGTTGCGCCGACCCGCGCAAGCCTCCCAGGGGATTCCTGATCTCGTGCGCGAGGTTGCGGATAAGCTCGCGGTTTGCCTGTTGCTGATCCATCTGCCGCTGCTCGCGCGCGAGCTTGAGCTGCTGGTCCATGGGGCGAAACTCGAGCAGAAACCGCGCGGCACTAGTCTCCGTCGGCGTGATCAGACAATTCAGATGCAGGCTCGCCTGCCCCGGGCGCGTGAGGGCCAGGTCGCGGCCGGTGTAACTCCAGTTTTGCCCCAGAACGTCGTTGAGGGCGGCGATGACCTCGCCCGAATCGGTGAACAATTGCGCCAACAGCTGGCCGACCACGTTTTTCAGGCTGAATCCGAACAGGTCTTCGGCGGCGGGGTTGGCATGGACGACCCGCAATTCATCGTCCACCAGGATGACCGGGGTAGCGAGCAGATCGAGGCCGGAAAAGGGGCTGGCAGCCATATTCAGAACCGTGCGGGGCAGTAGCGGCAAGACCCGGCGAGGCAGCGCAGTCGCTGCGCGCCGTTGTAAAACCTGCTTTGCTTACTTGGCGTCGCCGAGCTCTTTCTTCAACGCCTCGACATTCTTTTGATGCCGCTCGACTTCGTCTTTGTATTTCTGCAACCGGTCGAGAACCCGCTGGTAATTCCTCTCGTCGCCGCTGCGGATTCCCTCTTGCTCGGTCAACTCCGCCTTGGCCTGCGCCAGCGCTTTTTCCTCGCCGCCGAGTTCTTCCTCCAGAATTCTGCGCCGGGAGTCATCGCGGGTTTTTTGGGTGGCCGGATCGACCTTGGGAAAACCTGCTGGCGAGGGCGTTGCCTTGGCGGCGCGCGCGGCCGGGACCGCGGGAACCACCGAAATCTCCCGCATCACCACGGTGCAGTTCTTGCCTTTGGTTTCTTCCTTCATGTTGGTGTAGGTGGCGCGGCCGTTCGCGTCCATGCATTTGAACGTGTCCGCCCATGCCGGCGCCGTCAGCGCAAGCATTAGCGGCGCAACCAAGCCTAAACACCTGATGATGCGACGAACCATAATGCCAGGACCATTGAGACGGAAGTTTAAGTTTATGCCAATATCAAGCTGATTTCAAATCGCTTTTGGCTCTGCCGCCGCCTTCACCAACATAGATGCACTCCGTTGTCCAATCGAGCGATAAAAAAAGGCGGGAACACACCCGCCTTTTTTCGTCCGGCCGCGCGATCAGCTGCTGTAATACATATCGAACTCGAGCGGATGGGTGGTCATGCGGAACCTCGTGACCTCTTCCATTTTGAGTGCGCTATAGGCATCGAGCAAGCTCTCGGAGAATACGCCGCCGCGAGTCAGAAACTCGCGGTCCTTCGCCAGATGCTCCAGCGCCATTTCCAGCGAAGAACAGACATTCGGCACTTTCTTCGCCTGAGAGGCCGGCAGATCGTACAGGTTCTTGTCGATCGGATCCCCGGGGTGGATTTTGTTCTGCACGCCGTCCAGGCCGGCCATCAGCATCGCGGCGAAGGCGAGATAAGGGTTGGCCATCGGGTCGGGGAAGCGCACTTCGACGCGGCGCCCCTTGGGGTTGGTTGCGTACGGAATGCGGCAGGCCGCCGAGCGGTTACGCGACGAATAAGCGAGGTTGATCGGCGCCTCGAAACCGGGCACCAGTCGCTTGTACGAGTTGGTACCGGGGTTGGTGATGGCGTTCAGGGCCTTGGCGTGCTTGATGATGCCGCCGATGTAGTACAGGGCAAAATCCGACAGACCGGCGTATTTGTTGCCGGCGAACATATTTTCACCGCCCTTCCACACCGACTGGTGCACATGCATGCCGGAACCATTGTCGCCGACTACGGGCTTGGGCATGAAGGTGGCGGTCTTGCCATAGGAGTGAGCCACATTCCACACCGTGTACTTGAGAATCTGCAGCCAGTCGGCGCGCTTGACCAGTTTTTCAAACTTGGTCCCGATTTCGCATTGACCGGGCGCGGCCACTTCGTGGTGGTGAACCTCAACCTCCACGCCCTGCTGCTCCATCGCCAGACACATGGCATTGCGTATGTCCTGCAGCGTATCCACCGGCGGCACCGGAAAGTAACCGCCTTTCACCGGCGCGCGGTGGGCCATGTTGCCGCCTTCATATTCCTTGCCGCTTGACCAGGGCGCCTCTTCGGAGTCTATTTTCACGAAACAGCCGGACATGTCAACGTTCCAAGTCACGGAATCAAAAATGAAAAACTCTGGCTCTGGACCGAAGTAGGCGGTGTCGCCCAGACCCGTGGATTTAAGGTAGGCTTCGGCGCGTTTGGCAAGCGACCGCGGGTCGCGCTCATAGCCCTTGCCGTCGGAAGGCTCGACCACATCGCAGGTGATGTTGAGTACGGTTTCGTCGGTGAACGGATCCAGGCGCGCGGTATCGGCTTCAGGCATGAGCAGCATGTCGGAGGCTTCTATCCCCTTCCAGCCGGCGATCGACGAGCCGTCGAAGGCGTGACCGTCTTCGAACTTTTCCATGGTGAACTGTTTGGCCGGAACCGATACGTGCTGTTCCTTGCCGCGGGTGTCGGTGAAGCGCAAATCGACGAACTTCACCTCCTTGTCCTTGATCTGTTTCAATACGTCGGCCTGGGATATAGCCATTTATATCTCCTCAACTAGCGGTTAATGACAATAGATTGCGGATAACGGAGGGTAGTACAGCAGAAAACATGCCATCCGACGAAATGCGAGCACAGCATTGTGCCATAAGCGAAGTCTGATTGTGAACATGGGCAACGCCGCCCTCCTTTGGTGCAAACAACGATTGTCTGCACCAACCTTGTGCGTTCCTGCGCCGCGCAGTGGGGACACTCAGCCTCGCGACCAATTCACCAGGCCGCCATAGGCGGTGCCCAACACCACCAGTCCGAAAGCGATGCGGTACCAGGCAAACGGCGTGAAATCGTGGTTTGAGATGTAGCGCAGCAGCCAGCGCACACACAGAAACGCGGAAACGAAGGCGGAGACGAAGCCGACGCTCCACATTCCCCAGTCATCGAGCGAGAGCAGCGCGCGCTCCCGGTATAGCTCATAGGCGGAGGCAGCGAACAGCGTCGGGATGGCGAGAAAAAACGAGAACTCGGTCGCGGCTTTGCGCGACAGGCCGAACAGCAATCCGCCGATGATGGTGGCGCCGGAACGGGAGGTGCCGGGAATCAGCGCAAATGCCTGGGCGATGCCCAGCTTCAGGGCATCGGTCCAGCGCAGGTCCTCCACCTCGCGGATGCGCACCGTGTGTTCGCGCTTTTCCGCCCACAGGATAATGAAGCCGCCGATGATGAACGCCAGCGCCACCGGCAGCGGATGAAACAGCTGCGCCTTGATCGTTTTTCCGAACGCCAGGCCGAGCACTGCGAGCGGCACAAAGGCGACGGCGAGGTTTAGCGCGAAGCGCTGCGCCTCGCGCTGCGAGCCGAGGCCCGAGATCACGGCGGCGAGCTTGACCCGGTATTCCCAGCACACCGCGAGAATGGCGCCGCACTGGATCACGATCTCGAACAGTTTGCCCTTTTCGTCGTTGAAACCGAGCAGATCGCCGGCGAGGATGAGATGGCCGGTGCTCGATACCGGCAGGAATTCGGTGAGGCCTTCGACCACCCCGAGTATCAGCGCTTTGATGAGCACGACCAGATCCATGGGCCGGATTGTAAGCGCTGGAGGCGACCCACATGCGTCAGGGCAGAAAAAATATGCGCCCGCCTGCCGTCCCCGCGTCGCCCCTTGCAGCTGATACGGAAACAACGGCGCGTGCGCGCGCCGCTCTCACCTGCGAAAAAAGCGCTCAGGCTTTGGAATAAATCTGCGCACCTTTCTTCACGAACTCCACCGCCTTCTGTTCCATGCCCGCAGCTGCCACTTCGGCCAGCGCCGCCTGCTCGTCCACGCCCTGCGCCAGAGCGTAGTCGCGCACGTCCTGGGTGATTTTCATGGCGCAGAAATGCGGACCGCACATGGAGCAAAAGTGCGCGACCTTGGCGCTGTCCCGCGGCAGGGTCTCGTCGTGAAACTCGCGCGCCTTGTCCGGATCGAGGCCGAGGTTGAATTGATCGTCCCAGCGGAACTCGAAGCGCGCCTTCGAGAGCGCGTTGTCGCGGATCTGTGCGCCGGGATGGCCCTTGGCGAGGTCGGCCGCATGCGCCGCAATTTTGTAGGTGATGATGCCGTCCTTGACGTCGGCCTTGTTCGGCAGGCCCAGGTGCTCCTTCGGCGTCACATAGCAAAGCATGGCCGTGCCATACCAGCCGATCATCGCGGCGCCGATGCCCGAGGTGATGTGGTCGTAGCCGGGCGCGATGTCGGTGGTAAGCGGCCCGAGGGTATAGAACGGCGCTTCCTTGCAGTCGCGCAACTGCAGCTCCATGTTCTCCTTGATCATGTGCAGCGGCACGTGGCCCGGTCCCTCGATCATCACCTGCACATCATGCTTCCAGGCGACGTCAGTCAGTTCGCCCAGCGTCTTCAGTTCGCCCAGCTGCGCTTCGTCGTTGGCATCGTAGATCGAGCCCGGACGCAGGCCGTCGCCCAGGGAGAAGGCGACGTCGTAGGCCTTCATGATGTCGCAGATGTCCTCGAAATGGGTGTAGAGGAAACTCTCCTTGTGGTGCGCCAGGCACCACTTGGCCATGATCGAGCCGCCGCGGCTGACGATGCCGGTCATGCGCCCGGCCGTGAGCGGCACGTAGCGCAACAGCACCCCGGCGTGAATGGTGAAGTAGTCCACGCCCTGCTCGGCCTGTTCGATCAGGGTGTCGCGGAAAATGTCCCAGGTGAGTTCCTCCGCCTTGCCATCGACTTTTTCCAGGGCCTGATAGATGGGCACGGTGCCTATGGGGACGGGCGCATTGCGGATGATCCACTCCCGCGTTTCATGGATGTGCTTGCCGGTGGAGAGGTCCATCACGGTGTCGCCGCCCCAGCGGATCGACCAGGTCATTTTCTCGACTTCCTCGCCGATGGATGAACCCAGCGCCGAATTGCCGATATTGGCGTTTATTTTCACCAGGAAGTTGCGGCCGATGATCATCGGCTCGGACTCGGGGTGGTTGATGTTGGCCGGGATGATGGCACGGCCGCGCGCCACTTCGTCGCGCACGAATTCCGCGGTGATTTCCTCGGGTATGGCGGCGCCGAAGGACTGGCCCGGATGCTGGCGCTCCATCAGTTCGGCCAGCTTGGATCCCTGCGGCCCGGAGGCGCGCAGGCTGTCGACGTATTCCCGGCGTTGCAGATTCTCGCGGATGGCGACGTATTCCATTTCCGGCGTGACCATGCCGCGGCGCGCGTAGCGCATCTGCGACACGTTCATGCCGGGCTTGGCGCGCCGCGGCTTGCGCTGCAGGTTGAAGCGCAGCTCGGCGAGCTGCGCATCGCGCAGACGTTCGACGCCGAACTTCGAACTCGGCCCGGAAAGCGCCTCCGTATCGCCGCGCTCCTCTATCCACTTTGCGCGCAGCGGCGCAAGACCGTTGCGAATGTCTATTGTTGCGCTCGGATCGGTGTAGGGGCCGGAAGTATCGTAGACAAAGACGGGCGGGTTTTTCTCGGCGCCAAAGGAGGCCGGCGTGTCGGCCTGGCTTATCTCGCGCATCGGCACGCGGATGTCGGGCCGGCTGCCCTGCGCATACACCTTGCGCGAATTCGGCAGCGGCTGCACCGCGGCGGCGTCCACGTGCGCGGTCGCGGCGATGAATTTCGGGTTGGCGTTCATGGATCGCTCCTAGTGACCGCAGGGGCGAAGGCAGGAGGGAGGTCTGCTCACGCTTCCCTGCGGCGGCATTATCCGCATCAGGTTCTAAGGGACTCTCTCACCCGCGCTGCATCCGGCAACCGTGCGCGCAGGACCCCTAACGTCAGGCGACCAAGGTACCGCAATCACCGTCGCTTTGCAATCCGCGCCTGTCCGGACATCCGCGCCTGTCTGGACGATCCCGCGCGCCGGGCGCAGAATAACTTCGGCTGCGGGCAGGCCGCGCCTACGGCGGGCGCGCCGGCCGAGGCGGCGCGCGCTATGTGACAAGGGTCACAAGGAAGCCGTGCAAACGATGCTAAAATGCCCGTCTGTCAAACTACCTGCGCGAGTCGATCTGCCATGTCTGCGATGAACATCGAACAAGCCCGATTGAACATGATCGAGCACCAGATCCGCCCCTGGGAGGTGCTGGACCAGGCAGTGCTGGATCTGCTCTATGCCGTCAAGCGCGAGGATTTCGTGCCTGCCGCCTACCGCATGCTCGCCTTCTCCGATCTGGAGATCCCCATAGGCCAGGGCGAGCGCATGTGGCAGCCCAAGCTGGAGGCGCGCGTACTGCAGGAGCTGGCGGTGAAGCCGACCGACCAGGTGCTGGAAATCGGTACCGGTTCCGGTTATTTCGCGGCGCTGCTCGCGCGCCGCGCACAGCATGTCTACAGCGTGGAAATCCACCCGGAACTGAAAGCGTCGGGCGAGGCCAGCCTGCGCCGTGCCGGCGTGGCCAATGTGACGGTGGAACTCGGCGACGGAGCGCGCGGCTGGACCAAACACGCGCCCTATGACATCATCGTGCTCACCGGCTCGACACCGGTGCTGCCGCTACAGTTGTTGCAGCAGATGAAAACCGGTGCGCGCCTGTTCGCAGTCGTCGGCGACCCGCCGGTGATGGCGGCGCGGCTGATTACCTGTACCGGCGAGGGGGTCTATAACTCCATGGATCTGCTGGAAACGCGAATTGCGCCGCTCACGCATGCGCTCGCGGGCGAGCGCTTCAGCTTCTGATCATGACGCAGATCACGCCGCAGTTGCCGCAGCACATGAAACGACACGCGATTTTCCTCGCCATACTTGCGTTCAGCCAGCCGCTCGCCGCCGCGGATCTGCTGCAGACCTACCGCGAGGCGCGTGCCAACGACCCGGTGTATGCCTCGGCGCGGGCCGCGCGCGACGCGGGGCGCGAAAGTCTGCCGCAGGGACTGGCGCTGTTGCTTCCGACGATAAGCGCCAGCGGCTTCACCCAGATGAACAACATAGACATCGATTTCCGCGGCGCGGTGCCGCCCTCGGCGCGCGAAGGCAACACCAACGGCTACAGCGTGTCGCTGAGCCAGCCTTTGTTCAACTGGCAGAGCATTACCTTGTACAAGGAAGCCGGCTTCAAAGTGGCCCAGGCTGAAGCGGTCTTCGGGCAAGTGGCGCAGGACCTGATCGTGCGCGCAGCCCAGGCCTATTTCGACGTGCTCGCTTCCCAGGACAGCCTGGCTTTCATCCAGGCGCAGAAGACCGCCATCTCCGAGCAACTGGCGCAGGCCAAGCGCAACTTCGAGGTGGGCACCGCCACCATCACCGACACGCACGAGGCGCAGGCGCGTTTCGACCTTGCCTCCAGCCAGGAAATCGCCGCGCAGAGCGACCTCGAAATCAAGCAGCGCGCGCTGCAGCAGATCATCGGCAAGTTTCCCGACAGACTTGTCCCGCTCAGGCCGTCGACCGAACTCAGCCCGCCCAAGCCCAATGCGATGGAACAGTGGGTAGCCGGCGCCGAAGACCAGAATTTCGCGGTGCGCATACAGCAAGCCGCGCTGGAGATCGCCTCGCGGGAAATCGAGCGCAGCCGCGCCGGCCATTATCCTTCGC